>Ga0307512_10004654_pt1 | contig 14878 bp, 14 predicted proteins | sample 14_EM_MG_FD_200267 | JGI IMG/M metagenome (GOLD analysis project Ga0307512, IMG submission 200267) | Populus trichocarpa ectomycorrhiza microbial communities from riparian zone in the Pacific Northwest, United States - 14_EM | ecosystem: Host-associated > Plants > Roots > Unclassified | place... | reverse complement strand
AATCATGCATGAACACGATAACCTAAAGGGAACTGGTGGCGGTAATCGGGACAGTATCCCGAGAACGCTATCAAGCAAAACCATTGTCATAGTCGTGGAAGTAGCGGCCATACTTTGAGCCTGCGAAAGACTATAAAAGACTCACATTGTCTCCCCAACAATGACAAGAACCAAGCTCTAGCAGCAATCCACAGTCAGACAATTACCAGCGAAGAACACTTTAAAATATTATTAAGATTTCTACACAAACTTTACTTCACTACTTTCATAAAGTGACTTTACCTTTTGAGAAACATATCGCTACGAACATTGTTCACGACAAAAGAATTTTTGAGAGACAGTTTAAGAGGAGTGCTCTTGTATACGGACAAGAGGTTGAGTCTTAGGATAAGACGAGGAAAGAAAAAGAAGTTTGTTAGGCGGCTGTGTTTAAAGTTAATGAATGTTTTATTGAAACGCGGCTTAGCACCCCCGTAACACTGAGAAAGAATGGTAACGTACGATGGATGATTCAGGGGTAATCATATTGATTCAAGCACCTGGCGATGCCAAGATTGCTAACAAATGGGTCATGAATACTCACTCACGTTCTGATTTTGTGCCTAATATCTAATAAGTTGCCCACCGTTAAATCACATATTCATTGTCAGTCTCACCGCTACAATGGTGACTTCAATTGATGTTGGGGTTGAAAGCTTATATGCTACAATGGTATGAATGCATATTGAGACGGCATTTCACAGTGGGCAGAAGTATGATAATTGCATGCATACAGTTCCGGAAATTGAGGTGGACCGAAGTTTAAATAGTTCTGCTTGGATCCAATGGCTGAAGATTGCAAGCACACCTTACTCTGACAGTTAATTGCACTCTTCGAAGCTGTCTTTTCCAAACGTGAGCTTTCACGATTCTCTCTCTTCGAACATTCACTCTTGATGGAAATCGGTCCACATAGTCTCTTTTCAGATATGAGTTTTGGCAGCCAAAACATACAAGTTAGTCAGAATCGAGTTAAGTTGGCATTCAAAGCATTGACAACTCAGGCCAGATTGAGTAAGTATGGTACATGGGTGAGCAGGAGTTGCCGGCCATCTTGCAGAGTCACTAAACAGAATTTGTCTTTTGAGATTCTCGCTCGGAAGCTCCAGCTCTTTTGACAGAGCCTGAACATGCCGAAGCTATTTTAGGATTTCGAAGCATAGGTCCAAGCATACTACGTAGTCAATATCGAGTTAAGTGGGGTTACTAATTGGCTAGGTCTGTGCATTTATGGTTTAGTTGTACAGGGCAACCTTCCTTGAACGGACAAGTTGACATGGAGCTGACAGTTCAAGGCGTCTTTGTGGTGGTCTTCATATACCGATCAAGCATAGATTGATATATCAGCAGAGGCCAAGCAGGATGAGCCGCCTGCACTTAAACGTGAAGTGTCTTGATAGATAACAATCTGTGTGGACTGTGTCCACCGATTCAAAGTCAACGAAAACATGATGAGAATGAAGCAAACTAAAATATAAAGTGCACTACAGACTGGGAAACATGCGCTTCGGTGGTGTATTTGTCGCTCTCGAGGCGTGCCTGGGCCGGAATGATACATCCACAATGTGTCACAGCTTGGCTTCATACAAATCCAAGAACCTCATTCTGGACTGGATGGCAAGATCTCAGTTGTGCCAGAACTTCAATCAGAGGCCAGGAAATACCCGGCAGCAAAAGCTGCAGCTTAGCCAAGAATGCCTGGGCCGTGTCTCAGTATCCGACACTCTGCAATGCGAATCTGAGGTGTGCCAGAACTTCAATGATATGCCAGCAAAAGCTGCAACTTTGCTATGAATAAGTGAGCCAATGTCTCATATTCTGACAGAGGCACTCAATATCACCAAGACTGACTATGTTGCAACTGGGATTGGCAAATATGCAGTGATCCATTGGTTATATGCATATGTACTCAAGCATTTCCGGTGCACCTGAACTTCGATCAAATGTGAGGAAAAGCTACGGCTTTGCCAGAGGTAAGTGAGCTGTGTCTCATATTCTAACTGCAGTACTCAATATCACCTAGAGTGTCTCAGTGCCACATGGGATTGGCAAATATGCTGTGCTGGAGCTGTCGTAATGCGACTCAAGACATAGGCTGAGGATTCTCCGGCGCACCTGAATTTTGATCATATGCCAGTAAATGTTGCAGCATTGCTATGAATCTGCAAGCCCGCTCTCTCGTAATCTGACACAGCAACGCAATTTTGCTTCGCCTGACTATCTATCCAAATGGAATTCGCAAAAAGTCAGGGCATGATCTGTTGTCACGAGACTCATGACAGACCGAGGATTCCCTGGTGCATCTGGAAATCGCTGAATTATGCTTTTTCATTGTTTTGACTTTGAAATGCGTACTTGGCCTCAGGATTTCCGGTGCACCACAAGTTCACAACTGACAAATGATTCCAAGCCCTTTGCTGGATCATACTCAACATTCAGCTTATGCCATTTATCGTGAGATAGGGCAGCCAGCAACGTGTAATATAGCTTATCAATTGACCTCATCTCATATTCGTCATTATTAATAATCCAGAACGACAATATAATCCCCTCTAACCCAATGAAATCCCCCTCTAACAATTCCAACATCTGATCTTTGATTCGCTTCAAACTGACAGAGAGAAAGGATTTATCCATGCAGTATAGTGTGCCTTACAAACCACCTTTTTAACTATTTGTATCAGTTGAGATTATGTTGGGTGACTGTCTAAAGAGGCGTACCTTGATGAATCGTCCTAACAATCTAAGATTGATGGTTCACCAGACTGCAAAGTGTCTCCATTCTCTGTCAGCCGTTTCGTATGGTCCTCTTGAAACTCCGGAATCCGGTAAGTCATCATCGTGGTGATGTTCGGTCGACTCATCAAGCCGTGCTGGACTCTCATTTGGGTACCTCCAGACTGTTGGTGGAGATCACTCGTGTGGTTATTCTAGCCACCGGGACCTGTATTCAGTAATCATGTGTGTGGTACTCGGATTTGCCCTAGCCAGACAACTCGTCCAAATGCCTGCCACTGCTCATTCAATACCCAGAACTTCTGAGTTATTACTGCATGGTTTGCTGCTGTAAGATTTAGGCCAGTCCCGCCGACTTTGGGTGTAGTTACAAATACAGCGGGATTTCGTGAATCCCGGAATTTGAGCTGCATTTCTGTGCGTTCATCATTGCCCATTTCTGCATATATGTGGAATATATCCACATGATCCACAAAAAACTCGGTTAGCCACCGCTTCAAATGACAAACTTCGCCAGAAAGAGGACAAAATAGGACCACCTTTTGTAGAGGTGCACCGGGGAGTGCATTTTCATTTCAGTCTGGTTCCGGAAGGAGCGCCTCTCCTGATTCATCATCCTGGTCAGGTTTGGGATACTATGCAGGTTCTTTGACAAGCATTGGCTGAACTGTCTCTCTCAGCCATTGGAAAATGGGAGAATCCACCCAAGTATCGAGTGGCCATTCATGGTACGATTGTTCAGAAATGTCATTGCGTTCCTCTGTGTCTCCCGAAACTAACGAGAAACATGCCAGCTGCCATCTATGAACCCTCCACGCTCATGAAGCACCCTGCGAAGTGTATCTCTCCACAAGGGTCTTCAGTTTAGCTTGCTCGTCCTCAGTCCACTTGAGAACAATGATGTGTAAATTTTCCTTCGGTATCTGTACGAGTGGTTTTATATTGGCTAGTTTCGATTCCGACCACCTCTTTATCGTCCAAGGCTTTCAAAATTGTATCATCCAGTACGCCGCATCCTGTTGAGCTTCTTCGTCTTTGGTCCGGATGGCATGCATCAAACACTTCACAGCAGAATACAATGCCTCAGCACCATGCTTTTCCATCACAGTATCATCCTCTGGATCGTCAGGCGCACCTGAAAACTGCCACATCATCTGAAAACGCCGGTCATAGAGTGAATGGAATCTCGGTGCAGCTGTGACTTGAAGTTTGAATCCAATTTTCGCATTCATTGCAATTTGCCAGCCCACACTGTTTTTAGTCTTGTACCGATGGGACTGATCAAAAATCCCAAAACTCCATGCACAGTAGGAGTGTTGGCCGTTACTTGATGGTTTCCCTCTGGATGTCAAGGTATCATACAACACAAGGTGGATATTCCATTGGTTTTTGGGCTCGTCAATACTGGTGTTCAGTTCCTCGTGGGTGAGATTCGCATTTTTGGCTTGCAACAAGTTGACCAGTTTGAAATCGGTTCCATGTGTCATCCCATCGATGACAGTCTTGAAAGTCTCTGCCACTCTGGGCATTGTAACCACCTGGATTGGTTCAAGGGCTGCGACAAGTGCTGGATGACCGTGAGGTGGTGTGGTCTGGATCTCTGTTAGGCGTATCCCTTTAACAGTGATAATGGTACTTGTTAGTATCAGATGAAATATATAATCTCGGATTATACATAAACACCTATTTCAAGATAATATCCAGTTGGCCGGCTGTATGCTGGATAGCGCCAGTTCATACAGGTCACAGGTCAATTGAAGAAACATATGTGTTTCGCTGATCCATTTAAGATGACACAACTATTATGTGTAACTGGAATGCGAAAGCATTAGCAGTGCTAACAGTTTTCAACCACATTCATACCTACAAACTATACGGGACAGGCATGGACGAGCATGCACGGCAGCTGATAGTCAATTTGTGATTGAGTGGACTCTTTGATCCTGCTTGTAACGAGCTAGGAGTCAATTGGTGCATGTTCCAGCAGGAGAATAGTCTGGGCCTTAGCATGACGTAGCTGTGGGAATATTGACGTTGGCATTTGCCAGAAGCAACATATCTCATTGGTTTGAGATAGTATGGATTGAAAGAGTCAGTCTTGTAGGAATATGAGCTGACGCGTCTAGTTCCACATTGGCATAGTATTGGTTGGTCGCCGATTACATCTATGACGCTTATATCAATACCTCACTGATGTATTTGATAGTGATAAGCATTCCAGCCTGTTGTAGGTGGATGTTCCAACTACTGAGTCACATCAATGCAAGAAGTCTAGGTTCAAAATTGTCTGACACGTCGTCTGACATGATATCGTGCAATGGATGGCCTGATTGTTATCAGAAGTGTAATGAATTGAAACCACATCGCATGAACACAGGAACCCATGGGATGCGTGGCATGAATTCACCGGGCGCATTATGGCGTGACCACGGTAATGCCATCATGAGCATCGTAGTCATAGCATTCAGGGTGTGGTGCCACAAGACCCGGAGAATGGCTATGAAGAGACAGCATTGCTGCGGCAATGAAAATAAGAACCTCAAGAAGCGATCCACAGTCACCACAGAAGCACCGAAGACAATCATAAAATATTATTAAGAATTCTATCTTACAATCTGTCAAAATTGCTTCCCTGATCCATTTACACGATCAAACCTTGTATGTCTGGTCACAGGTCGAAACCATCACAATACACAGTATCGTAGAACGTCGAACTCTTAGGCGATCTCATTTTGCAGTTGGAAGATCAAAGTTTAACCCACATCTCCGCTGTGTTTCAACATTTCACGCACTTGGACGGTATCGGTTACATTGTTCTGAGGTACTTGTCTACCGGGTGATTATCATTCAAAGAAGTTTCCGAAGAGTGGTTACATGAGGGAGAAACATAACCTTCGGATTACAGGGAGGCATGAATCGTTGGGAACGATTGGATCTGGTTGCTCTTGGACGGTTAAGGCCAACAGGTTGAGTCTTAGGATAAGATGAGGAAAGAAAGAGAGACTTAGATAGGCCGCTGTGTTTAGATTTGAATGAATTATTGCATTGATCATTGGGATCTAAACAACCCCATAACAATCTCCAACGGCTGGCGGGGCACTGAATTCAATCTCTGGAGCGGATACCACTCCCATTCTTCACCGACAATGCCGGGAAAGTCGATGTGCGCCAAAATCACCCACTCTTCAAAGGTATTCCTCCATAAAGTGGACAGTGGCAGCCCAATTAGAACTATCTCAGTCACCAAGTTGCAAATCGTTGCGGCTGCAACCGAGGTGAAAGTCGTTCCAAGACCCATTTCATCCACCACCAGTGCTCGTGGCATATCAGCATCCCAAACCCATCTCCTCAGGATGAACAAGATGGCCCAAACCTGGTGCACCAGAAACTCTGTTCCGGGCAGGCCTGGAATTGAATTTTTGTGGCCTGGAACACGGTCATCTGTTGATTGAAGAATAGGATGAGCATTCAGCGGCCTGACTGCCTCATCAGCAGGATGTATTTTAGTCACTGGAAGACTCCTGGAGTGTCTGAGAGGATGTGGAGTGTAAACTTAGATGCGTCAATTTCAGGAGAGTATCAGACCCTAAGAGGGCATTCCGGCCAGCCTTCGGAGTAACTGAGAGCTCTGATGACTGGTACAGGAGTACAATGGGAGTGATTGTGATAAGTTTGGGAACACGTCGGAGCGCCACAGAGAACTTTGGGTGCACCTGGGAACACCCGGCAGGGCTGGCGACAAAGCTAGGTGCGCCGGCAACAGGTCTGGGTGCGCCAACGACAAGCCTTGGAGTGCTGGCGACAAGTCTAGGAGCACCTCGAATCACAGCAGAGCAGTCTGGAAAAACCATCTTCTTTGGGCACACTGCTAGTGCACCTGGAAATCATAGCTACTACGTATTGTTCAACCATTGTTAAAACTCATGTATTCTGTTTGCATTCTCATCAAGGTATCTATGTATCCATATAGCTACCCATCTACACACAGTATATCTGGACTGGCTGCAGGCGGTGCTTGAGAGCAATTCGATGTGCGCCTGAAAATGATGACCGAGTGAACTCAGAGATACACTCCAAGGCTGTGATTGAGCTAGTTTGGAGATGCACTTGGAGGCCATAATCCAGCGAGTTTGGACATACACTTGGAGGCTGAGATAGAGCGAGTTTGGAGATGCACTTGGAGGATGTGATCGAGCGAGTTTAGAGATACACTTGGAGGATTTGATCGAGCGAATTCGGAGATGCACTTTGAGGCAGTGATCGAGCGAGTTTAGAGATGCACTTGGAGGCCATGATCATGCGAACTTGGAGGCCGTAATCGAGCGAGTTTGCAGATGCACTTGGAGGCCGTGATCAAGCGAGATTGGACGAGCACTGCATCAGCAAAAAACATTTCCGTCTGGGCGGAATGGCTCCGTCAGAGTGGACGCGCTGCGTCAGAGCCGTCAGAGACACCCCGGTGGCGGTTTACTCCGCGCCCGGCGTCAAGACCACACGTCGCGTCACATATCGCCCTCCGATCGCCGTTTCGCCGTTTCTTCTCGCTCTGTCGGTCTCCTATCTTAAACAAACACTCTGGCGTTGTGGCCAACTGTGACCATACGTCGGAATGGGTTCATTGGGTACGAAAATCTCTCCTCGCGTTCCTTCTACATTAAGCTCGAGGAGCGTAGGAAGGTTAGAAGATATGATACTACCCGGCCGTGAGGATCCGCGCAATTGCGTGGATCTCGGACAGAGCGAGTGAGACCGAAAGTTGGGAAAGATAGAGTGTGAATTTTCATTGTATTATAAGAGGAGATGGAAATGAGATGATGTCTATCTACTCCGGGGTCTGCCGAATATATACTCCCCGTCACTCTGTCCACCTCCGTTACCCCTGTATTTCTGTACAACCGCCGTCGCTCCTTGAAGATGTACTTGATCGAGTCAACTCAGAGATATACCCCGAGGCCGTGATCGAGCGAGTTTGGAGATGCACTTGCAGGCTATAATCGAGCGAGATTGGAGGAGTACTTGTAGGCGGTCGATTTGGAGGGAGGCGCGACGGCAGCGGAGACTCTATTCATTGGTTAACTTGTAATTGTGGGCATGTAGAGAGTTGAGTACAACATCCGCCGAGAGATGAGGAACTGGCTGGGAGGGGGAGACTGTCGATTTTGGGACAATACTGTACTTGGTGTATGCTGTACTCAGTGTTAACTCATGATTATGGCATGGCGAGATAGAGAGGGATTACTTAACTTCGTGTTCTTAGGTGATGGTAGAGTTGAGCACAAGAAAGTGAGAGATCGGGGGAAATCATCTTGAGAAACTGGGACTTGGTGAATTTGGTGTGCGAGTCAATTCACCATCCCCGATATGGCAGGTACGAGTCCCGATCCGGCGCGAACTAACACCGATACGAGGTCTTCCCAACCCAATCAGGCAAGTCGTACCCCTGATTTGTCATATCCGCTCGTATCCTCCATATCATTCTCATCTTCATCCCCCATCTCTCTGTTTCTCGTCCACAACTCAACCAGCATCGCAGAACACAAAGTTAAGTCTTTGCTCTCTATCTCTCCATGACATGATCATGAGTTGACACCGAGTACAGCATACACCGAGTACAGCATCCACCCATGATTGTTTGTCTTCCCTTCATTCTCATGATTACGAGTTGACCCCTGAATGTAGCTTCAGCTTTCGGCGTACCTCCCTACATGATTCCCACGGTTGCAAGTTAACTAACTGATGAATAGAGTCTCATCACCCGGTGCGCCGTCAATCGACCGCCTCCAAGTACTCATCCAATCTCACTTGAACACGGCCTCCCAGTGTATCTCTGAACTGGCTCAATTACTGCCTCCAAGTTCGCACGAGCATGGCCTCCAAGTGCATCTCCAAACTCGCTCAATCACGGCCTCCAACTGCATCTCTGAGTTCACTCGATCTACGTCTCCAAGTGCATCTCCGAGTTCACTCGATCTCAGTCTCCAAGTGCATATCCAAACTCGCTCAATGACGGCCTCCAAGTGCATCTCTGAGTTCACTCGATCTACGTCTCCAAGTGCATCCCAAACAAGCTCGATCAAGTACATCTTCAAGGAGCGATGGCGGTTGTACGGAGATACAGGGGTAACGAAGGTGGACAGAGTGACGGGGAGTATACGATCACGGCCTCGGAGTATAACCGCCTGCAGCCAGTCCAGATATAGCGTCTGTAGATGGGTAGCTATATAGATACATAGATACATAGATGAGAATACAAATTGAATACATGACTGTGATTCGAGGTGCTCCCAGGCTTGTCGCCGGCGCTACAAGTTACTCTGAAGGCCGGCAGGAATGCCCTCCTATGGTCTGATACTCTCCTGAAAAACGGCTTCAGCATAACTGCAGCCCCTGCGAAGAGTGTAACACACGTGTCGTTCTGATGATGCGTATACGTCACGACAAAGCAAAGGAGGTATATATGCAGTGCGACCCGTCGCCTGGGCGACGGCCAGCATGTAATTCTCCGTCAGAGCGTACGAGGTTCCGTCAGAGCCGTCAGAGCCGTCCGGAACACCCGGGTGTTTCAGATGGAAATTAGGGTCGTTGCTGATGTGGGAGGCAGTCGATGGACGGCCCGCCGGGTGCTGAGACTCTATTCATCAGTTAGTTAACTCGCAACCATGGGAATGTGACAATGTGACTTTACCTTTGAGCTCTCATGGAGAGCTGGCTGATGGCGTTCGATCGTGTAGGGAGGTACGCTGGATGCTGAAGCTACATTCAGGGGTCAACTCGTAATCATGAGAATAAAGGGAAGACAAACAATCTTGGATGGATGCTATACTCGGTGTATGCTGTACTCGGTGTATGCTGTACTCAGTGTATGCTGTACTCGGTGTATGCTGTACTCAATGTCAACTCATGATCATGGCATGGAGAGAGAGAGGGATGACTTGACTTTGTGTTCTGTGATGATGGGTGAATTGTGGACGAGAAAGAGAGAGATGGGGGATGGAAATGAGAATGATGTGCAGGATACGAGCGGATATGAGAAATTTGGGGTACGACTGGCCTGATTGGGTTGCTAAGACCTCGTATTGGTGAATTTGGACGCTGGATCAGGACTTGTACCTGCTTTATCAGGTGAGGTCAATTGACTCACACACGAAATTCTCTTAAGTCCCAGTTTCTCATGATGATTTCCCCCATCTCCTCTGATCTCTCTCTTCTCGTCCTCAGGTCTACCACCACCTAAGAACACGAAGTTAAGTCATCCCTCTCTATCTCTCCATGCCATGATCAAGAGTTAACACCGAGTACAGCATACACCGAGTACAGCATACAACGAGGCCAGCATACACCGAGCACAGCATACACCGAGTACAGCAGACACCGAGCGCAGCATACACCGTGTAAAGCATACACCAAGTACTGGATTCACCGCATACTGCATCATCCCAAGATCGAATGTCTCCCGCTCCCAGCCAGTCTCTCATTTCTCGGCAGACCATGATGTACTCAATTCTCTACATTCCCACAATCACGAGTTAACCAATGAATAGAGTCTCAGCTCCCGTTGCACCTCCCTTTCCAACTACCATCTCCAGATTGACCGCCTCCAAGTACTCCTCCAATCCCGCTCGATCATGGCCTCCAAGTGCATCTCCAATCTCGCTCGATCACAGTCTCCAAGTCTACCTCTAAACTCGCTCAATTACAGCCTCCTAGTTCATTCGATCACAGCATCTAAGTGTATTTCTAATCTTGCACAATTACGGCCTCCCAGTGCATCTCCAAACACGCTCAATTATGGCCTCCAAACTCGCAGGATCACAGCCTTCAAGTGTAGCTCCAATCTCGCTTGATCACGGCCTCCAAGTGTATGTCTAAACTTGTTCGATCACAGCCTGCAAGTTCGCACGTTCACAGCCACCAAGTGCATCTCCAAACGAGCTTGACAACAGCTTCCAAGTACATCTTCAACGCGCGACGGCGGGGTGTACAGAGATTGAGGGGTAACGGAGGTGGAAAGTGTGACGGGGAGTATATATTCGGCAGACCCCCGAGTAGATAGGCAGCATCCAATTTCCATCTCATCTCATCTTATCATACAATGAAGAAACACACTCTATCTTTCCCAACTGTTGGTCTCACTCGCTCTGTCCGCGATATCATTGATCCATGCAATTGCGTGGGATCCTCAATGCCGGGTAGTATCATTTCTTCTCACCCGATTGCTACGCTCCTTGAACCAGAACTGATCTTCCTCATGAATTCCGTTTGAATGTTGCGTGAGGTGTCGCTGAGTGTTGAGGGTGGGCTCTCTGCCTTCTAGCTCGATTGTTTCACTGCAACGGCCTCCAAATGGTGCATCTCTAAAAGTTACCTCAATGGGCGTGGCCTGGTGCTCCACCGATTATGCTCGAGTACCGTCTGCCTCCAGATTGATCATATGTATATATAGAGAGAGACTGAAATAATGCATGCCATATTATGATGTAGCGAATCTTGTGACTGTAACAAAGATGAATATGATAAGACGAAATGCCCTGTGGTTATGTAAGAACCACTGCTGTGAGAATATGGCATTAAGTCTCCCGCAGAGCTGCGCAGCAGTCTTGGCCACTCTCGAAGTATCCAACAGAGCTGTGCAGCGGTCTCAGCTTGTCTCGAAGTCTCCCGCAGATCTGCACAGAGGTCTCAGGAGCTCCAAAATTTGACTATCATAGATAGAGCACCGGAGAATGCTCTTGCAGAGTCTGAAAGCACTTTGATTAGCTCCAGGGGGGTCTGGGAGAGTCTGGAAGTATTTAGAAGCACTGGTGACGTTGCCCGGAGTGTCTGGGAGGATTGCGCGTGACTTCTGGACCGAATTACATTTTGCTAATGCTCAACAAGATACTCGGGTTCAAATTAGTTGTTGATTGTACTGAGAACTGTATGCAATACCGAGCTGGTATTTGTTGGATCGAGGACCTCCTCGCCATCCTCCACTTGCTCCTGAACCTCTCTTGCACCTTTGTCTGTGTTCTTTTCGTCCTGAATGATCTCGTTCAGTTACTCCGATATAAGCTGGGCAGATGAGCCCATATTCCGGCACTTCTGAAATTCATCGCAATGTTAGGTATTTCACCGACATGCAACCATTGGAACAAATATATATGGATACAATACAATCAATTCTATTCTTTCAATCACAACTTACATTAATACAAGTATCATTTTCTTGCCCACCATCCTCCTCTCCATCCTTTCCTCCACCCTCCTCAGAATCTTCCAAAGTCTAGGTGTAATGATTAGCAGTTGCACACATCTAGCCATAACACGGCCAACGGGCATTACCTTCGCCGCTCTAATTACGTGCTGGGCAATGTCCTTGCCCGGAGCTCTCTTAATTCCGACCAAACATCTTTTCATATCGTGTCCATGTGTCAACTTGAAAGCATTCGAAAGGCAACAGTTGTATGAAGTCTGGCCATGTATGGGGTCCATTATCATTTACCCGTGTGTATATAATCCCATATTCTCTTCTTCCAATTCGGCCGGCTTCAAAGTGCACTTGAACATCGATTTCATAATGTATGGCTCTTTTGGGCCGCCGTTTTTGTCGATGATATCATTAAGCTCCTCCCAGTGCCTCACATATGTTTATGAGGCTTGGAGTTGTTTTGGGGCTAGAACCATATCCCTGCCATTCGACACCTGGCGAATCACAACCATGAATGTTGCATTTGGCAACTCAGGGATGTTACTTGTCGCATTTTTGCTCGCTCGCTCACCCATATCAGTCACCAGTTGCTAGTGGCCTTGCCTTCCCTTCTTCCTCACTTCTCGAATTTCGCTTGCACATTTCTTCAATAACATCTCCACCCACTGCCGGCGAATCCATTCATCATTATCGAAATTAACCAATGGCAGCCAGTTGTCGAATGTCACCAAATAATTTGCAACCGCCATCTCCAAATGCAGGGGTCCATATCAAACCTGTTTCAGATGGTTCTGCCCCCGGATACTGGACTGATGCTTCTTCTCCAGAAACCCAGCCACCGATACTTTCTTCCACTTGTTGAATACACTATAGTTGGCCTGCCCTAACCTTTTGGCAAGTTGCTTCATAGAGAATTCCATTTGCTTCAGGCTGATTGGGGGTTTGCCTTCTGTACCGCCCAAGTCCAACAAATCGTCGCTCTCATCATCTGCATCATCATTGCCATGGGACATCTCCGGCAATGGAGGCAACTATGCAATCATTGTGACATCTGGTTTCCGCAGTTCCTCAGGCGGCTGGAATCGTTTTGTTGGGAGGCTAATCGGGGGTATTCTAGGTGCGCCAGAAAGTGGTTCAGATGGTGGATTAGGGCTCGAAGATATTGGCCGATTGATTGGATGGTTTTCCGGCGGTCCTGGAGGCACTCTCGGCGCACCTGGAGATGACGGCCCATGACCTGGAATCTGAGGAGGGGGGAACATTTGAGACCCACCATAACTACCTTGGTGGAGGTCATATCCTTGCCACTGTGGCCCATAATTTGGATATCCTTGGCTTGCGCTGGTGGTTGGTTGTGAACTGTGTGTCATGTCAAATGGAAAGTGCTGATTGAACTGCGGAGCGCTTCGAAATGGCTGCTGTGATGGTGGGGAACCATACCCATGCGGCAGATGATATTGATTGGTTTGTTTCCCAAATTGACTGTCTTTGCCAGTTCGTAAACTATTGTCCGGTGATTCTGAATTGTCTTCAAGGCGTTGTTGGTTGCCAAATAAGCCACCCGGATGAGCCATATTTGCTGTCTTCGGTGGAGATTCTTTCGTTGACATGTTCAGTGAACAAAGATGGAGGTAAACTACTATATGATGCAAGAAGTGATATAGAATATAGCGGAGTATGGTTGAGTATATTGCAGGTAGCAGTGACCTTCAGCAGGATGAAGGGCTTCTTATATCTCATTCGGTTGTTACAATCTGTGGTGTTTCACTCCACTTTCGATTACTGAAAGCAACCCGGCTGTGAAAAAGAAACCTTAATAACACACATCCCTCCTTTCTTTGTTATAAGGCTCGAATTCATATACTAGGATATTGAATAGATGCTCACCTTCGTACGCTTCCATGACTTTACAGGTGATAGATGGGATGTGAAATGATATCCCCAGGAACCCAACACGAACTATATTCTATGTCAAGGTTAGCACAACTAGGAATATTACACATAAGTGGTGTATGTATGACCTTGCAACCTCATTCAATAGAAGGCCTGTGAATCAAGCAGCAACTGTGCTTGCTTCCTATTGAGCTCCTTGTCTAAACATTATTGTTCTCCTCAGGATCCACTCTGCAGTGAAGGATCGTTACTGCAGAAACCATCCTATCAGTTCTCAATGATCATTGCCCGGGCATACCACTAGCTGGGAAGCTTAGCTATTCATTGAATTGAGATGATCTACCTTCATTATCAGCTGCTCGGAGGCTCGAGTTCAGGTATAAACTCACCATGCGATAATGACGTAGTGTATAATAAGGCCCATCATGGCGGTTGCAGTGATGACAAAAGAAACCTTCTCTTCTCTGCTAACGACTTTCAGCAGACAATGTGCATGTTTATTGTACGGGATATGATATATATATCCTGCTCTATGATGAAAGCTGATTGTAAGATGACATTAATAGACCCCGCATTTGGCAGGGTGCAATGTGGCTGCGATACGCAAACTTGAGTTAGCTCCCATTCAAACCAATAGCCCCGAGGTTATAATTCACCCCCACAAGCATCATCGAGATCCATCCGAATACGTGTTCACTGACCATTCCTCGAATATGGTCAACACATGCCACAAGCATGTCAAGTGGTTTATCTGCAAAAAGAAATCATTCGATGAGAACCGACTCGAGGCTCATTATCAACAATTTCACCAACTATCAATGAATGAAGGGCTATTTCCTGATGGGATTTTACCTCCTGCAGGCTGGGATCGACCCGAGACATCATAGTTCAACTTCAGTTGGTGCACCTGTTAATGGCCATCGATGAGCTACTCAACTAATGATCCAACCATGGACAATGTACGTGGTGTGCCACGACCTGAAGATACTTCCGACGATGAAACTATAGAACCCCAGAAACCTG
>Ga0307512_10004653_pt1 | contig 14879 bp, 18 predicted proteins | sample 14_EM_MG_FD_200267 | JGI IMG/M metagenome (GOLD analysis project Ga0307512, IMG submission 200267) | Populus trichocarpa ectomycorrhiza microbial communities from riparian zone in the Pacific Northwest, United States - 14_EM | ecosystem: Host-associated > Plants > Roots > Unclassified | place... | reverse complement strand
GAGCTCCTGGTCACGGTTACGGTTACGATATCCGGACTGCGGGCAAGTCGTCTGCTGATCCCCCATCTTCATGATTCGTTTGTTTGTTTGTACAAGTACAAGTAAAACTGTGGCACAAATTTTATGTCCAAATGTCCAAATTTCTACGGCAATCGTTGTGTAGCATTACGTCCGAGAGATCGTTTCTGGATTCCTCTCACGATCACCTCTACCTCGTCTACCTCCCCTTCTATCACTCTGCACCGCCTGATGGTCCTGCTCATTTAATCGACGGCTACCTGTATTTCTATTATGAAGCGATTTTTCAAGCTCACCGGTACACCCAGTCCCAAGCCGGCGTCTAAGTCGAAGCCACCACCCCTTGCGCCGGTTCATCCAGGGCCTCTCGCCAATACGACCGGTCTGGAACCAAAGTACACTGTACCACCCGTACCCCACCCGAATCCTTATCATTGCCTTGAAATCTTGGTGTCGGGGAAAGGGCTGCTGCTGAGACCGCACATACCTGGATACAACCACCCCGAATCGTATGTCAGGATAAACTGGGGTTTAGCAGCAAATGTCGAGGTCGTCGAAGATACGGATACGGAAGACCCGGAGTTGGATTGGTCGAAGGCTGCGGTGGTTTATGGTGTCTTGGGCTCGCTTGATCTGTTCACCGGTATGTAATGTCCATCTGTTGTTGGTCACGCTACCGAGTTATGGGTGTTTTTCATCTAAGTGTGAGACTTTAGCCTCATATCTGCTGGTAATTTCTTCGAGAACGGAGTTGGGAAACTGTGAGTTCCTGAAGTGAGCTGCGAGATGATTGTGTTGACCGTATGTCCTCGGGGTTCAGTCCTTGGCGAAGACCGACCTGTTTATGCTATCAAAACCGTTCATGCTATACCACTTAGTGAGGAGCGTGCAACGGTCGCGGTGAATGCACTGCTATCGCGCAACAGCCGCAACCCTCGAACGTCGCTCCTCCTTTCTACCGACGACGATATTGGCGTCGAGGACCCCTCAGCTCAACCTCAAGCCTCGGGCCGTGCGGTTAAATTCGCCGATGGGGACGAGATAAAGGTGATGACACCCTTAGCGACACAAGGGGACAACTCGTTTGCAGACCTTCAGAATGATCCCATAAATTCACCTCCTTCATCATCTGGACGTTCCACTCCTAGCTCCGAGCTATCACGGACGGGACCGATCGAACGAACCATTGCCGGCCGCCTAGCATTCTGGGACAGGATCAGCAAGAGGGGTAAACCTGATGATCTTAGCGATTCGTACCCCGTAGACGATCCTGATTCGTCACTGGACACGATAATGGCGAACGGCCGCCAGGAACCTGCGGAGGTGCTTGAAGATATCATTGCTGCTACCGCTCCTGCTCCTACCACTCAGGAGGAGACCCATAATCAACTCGAAGACAAAATCGTTAGAGAAACGATAAGAGAGTTTTCCAAGGGTGGAATGTATTTTGCTTACAACTTCGGTCAGTGGTTTGGTGTCTACATTTGATGAGTTCGCTGATTCTATTTGCGGAGGCTAGATATTACTCAGTGTTTGCAACGTAAGCGGGATAAAGTCTGCAAGGCCAATAGGCAGAGTGCATCGCTTGCGGATCTGAAAATATCGGAGAACGGCCCGCCACCTGAACCGTCGAAAGATGGGGTTGATCCCCTTGCAGAACCATCACCCATGCTCCCCTTGTGGAGGAGGGTTGATAAACAGTTCTGGTGGAACGAATGGCTTTCGAAACTGTTCATTGATGCTGGGGTATGATCTCGGCCTCTGTAAAGTGCGTTGATTGGCTGATTACTGCGAACCGTCCAGCTGCATGGCTACATCCTCCCTATCATGCAGGGCTACTTTCAAATTGCCTCTTTCAATGTTCCACCGATGAATGGCGAGCCTGACGAGCTGGCTTTAGTCGACTACATAGTCATTTCTAGGCGTTCTAGGGATCGAGCCGGCTTCAGGTATCAGAGAAGAGGGGTTGGCGAAGAGGGAAACGTCGCGAACTTCGTTCAGACCGAGAGTGTCGTGAGAGTTTTGGTTAGTCGACCTTGATCTCTCGGTTCTGGTCCAACTAAGTTTTTCCTTCTCTCACAGCGGGAAGGCCTGACGAATGTTTTTAGCCATGTCCAGCTTCGGGGTTCAAGTATGTCGCGCAGTGTTGTGAAGTACTTTCAGCACTGACTTGTTCGTAACCCAGTTCCACTCTTCTGGAATCAGTCAGGGTACGGGTTAAAGCCCCCACCCCAGCTCTCTACAGAACGGACGCATGCGCAACACGCCGAGGCTCTACGCAGGCACTTCAACAAAATCATACCGAAGTATGGCCACCAGGTGATAATCCACTTGCCAGTAAACAATTTCTACCCCGCTCATGCTACATTACGAAGTCCATCGTAAATCTTGCCGAGCTAGGCGGGAGAGAAGGAGTACTGTCGCAGGCTTATAAGAAACATGTTACAGAGTGGAACCCACCGGATGTGGAGTACGGAGTAACAGTTCTGCGTAAACCTTTGCTCATTTGACCATTTTCCGGCAGCTATTGCGATTACGACTTTCATGCGGAAACAAAGGGAATGAAGTGAGCGGCTTCCGCACTTATTGTATTTCCTGGCGCTTACGTGCTCGCCCCTTCCAGGTATGAGAACATCGGAAAACTTGTTGTGAAACAGGATCAAACGTTCGAGCGACAAGCGTGAGTTTGCCGGAATTCCGGACCCTAAAATATTGACAGTCCGTGCAGATACCTGTGGATCTCGAATAACAATCTGATGTCAGAACAGCGGGGCGTCTTTCGGGTGAATTGTATCGACTGTTTGGACAGGACGAATGTCGTTCAAGTACGTACAGTGTCGGATAAGATGATTCTACGGCCTGAACGGAAGACGTGCAGTCGGCATTTGCTCGGTATGTCTTGAACAGGCAGCTTGGCGCCTTGGCCTTGTACAACCCAGAGGAACCCCACCAGGAATGCGATGTCGTATTCAACGATGGTAAGTATCGTTTGTTCACCAGGAATTCTGCCGCTAATTATACGAAACAGTATGGGCGAACAATGGCGACGCCATTAGTCGTGCATAGTATGTGACGTGCCAATTCTTACACTGATTTCCGCACACACTGATGAGTATCAGTGCTGGAACCTCGGCACTAAAGGTTCGCAATTCTTTTTCCGTGTGTATGGGATTCGATTTGATTGTCTGCCATGCAGGGAGATTTCACTCGGTTAGCCGATATTTAGTTCGAATCGAACTTCAGCTTACGTCTATTCCGCCCCAGGACCGGCCGACGTGATCTCACTGGAATGTTGAATGATGGAGTCAACTCCTTGGCGAGGTACTTTGTGGATTGTTCGACCACCGACTCTAGTGCTGACATTTTTGTGAACAGGATGTATACTTCCACGTTTAGCGATTGGTTTTCCCAAGCGGTCATCGACTATATTCTCGGAAATCGTAACCTCTCGGTGTTCTCGGAATTCTTACTCAAGCTCCAATCCAGCGATCCTCGAGACCTTATTCGCTTGTCGCGCATACGCGCAGAAGCCATCGCCACTTCTGTGTCTCGTGTGTTGAGCGAGGGAGAACAACTATTATGTGGATGGACCGTGTTCTCCCCGTCGGAATTGAACCTCACGTTCTCAGACAAGTTCGAGGAGAAGGTCCTGTTGTTGGTCAGCTTTCCGCTTTCTGATCCGGTGACTGGCACTGAATTTATTTATCTTTTCAGACTCGCACAGCTATATACATTGTTGTCAGCACTCATATTCCTTCCCACAACGGATCGGTCCTGACTACAAACAGAGCTACGATTATACCCTAGAGAAAGTCAAGCTATATACCCGCGTCCCACTTGGCGATATTATCCAGGTTACGAAAGGTGGGTTCGTTCTCACATCCATAGTAACGCGCGTTGAGTGTGTCATAGGCGCATATATCTTATCTCCCCTTGAAGAAGCGAGCAAAGACCCGCTCCAGAATGCAGGGTTTACTCTCGCGTGGAGCCCGACGAAGCACACAGGTCGAATGACAAGCTATTCGATACGAAATAGTATAGACATGAGCCGGTCCCCGCCTTCGACCCCTACGAAGCGCACGAGCTTCTCTTTACCCACCACCACGAGTCCGCAAAGGAAGAACACTGGGGTGCAGCTGTCGAAACTGATTTCTAGGGTTGCGGAACCTGTTCAGGCCAGCGATAGGGTCTTTGCCGCTTTCAAAGCCTTGCCTATCGATCCTGCGCGGTCGCGACGAGCGACTGGGAGTATCATAGAACCCGCGGACGAACTCAGCGGCGCGAAGAACTGTAAGGAAGCGGTCGACCTGATGGTAGAATCTATCGTCAAGGCTTGTCAAGACGTCGGCGGTGGGCGTCAACCGAACTTCGTCGTTGAAGAAGCCGTGGTCAGGTGACTATTGTCCTTCTCCTTCGTTCTCTTTACTGCTTATGCATTGCGAATTGACCACTTGGAACAGTTTGACAGAGGCAAATCGGAACACGACTATGTACGCGAAGATGGAGTATGGGGTGAAGAGGCTGCTTTGGTTGGGTGGATATTGACGGACAGTTGTAGCTGCCGCTTAGACCTATTTTATACGCGTTAACTACACGATCCGTGACGACATTTTGGCTATTTCTCCAATTTGTTTCGAGTGACCGTCGCTTCCCGAACATGCTAGGTCGAAAGAGGTGGCAATCGGTAGGAGCATCCGTCTGGACGCTGGAATACTTGATCCAATTCGTCCGGGTCACCGCTTCTCGAGAAGGCTATTTCGCGCATATGGGGAAATATAATCCTTGGAAGGGATTGATGTCGACCCCAACCATCTGGGGCTCATTCAAGGCGTATGCGGAGATGTGCTGAACATAAGGATTCGAAGTTTCCTGTCGATGAGTCCTGTAGGTCAGAAGGAATGAAGTATTTGTGAAGCCGAGACATAGATGGTGATGAAATGACCGGGAAACAACACAGAGGACTCATGTCACCATCCGCACTCAATGCGCCTTCTGCGAGGTGTGTACGATGAGGCCGACAAAAGGGAATCCACGCTACCTTGGTTGGGAGCTGTCCCTCTCGTAGGATTTTTAGCCCTTGCGGAGATTCCCTCAAGTACAGTGAGAGTGACCAATGGTGCCAAAAGATCAGTATTAAAACCGAAAATGCCCACAGCAGAAGGATACAGTCATAAAGCAATCGTATGAGCAGGAGGAGGGATCATGAGGGGTCGTAAAATGCGTGGATGACAAAATGAAAAACGAAAAACACAAGCACAGATACAAAAGGATAGGTAAGTTTGAAAGAGTGAGTGGGTGAATGTTGAGACGCGATTACAATGAGAAATGTCCCGACGAACGACGCATAAGAGCGGCAGACGCAATAAGGATATGCTAAAGGTAAGACGGTAAGACAATGCTGAGTGGAAGTGGGTCAAGCAGGTGTGAGTGTAAGGTGAGGAACAGAGATAAGAAAAGGAACCAGAAGGGGACGAGGGTGTGTTCTATGTACGCGTCCGTGGGGACACTTGACTCCCGTGCAAGTCCTTGATGTCGAAAAACACCGAAAACCCGAACAGGAGGCAGGTCAGACACGCAAAAGCCGTGGCGAGGTTGTAGCCATCACACCTATCAAACTATTCAAACAGGGATTCAAAACGAGAGAAAAAGATGGCCTTACCACCCCTCAAATCCTCCTGGTGGACACCTCTGTCCCGCAAGGGTAAACACAAACTCTGCGCCCCACAGAACAAAACACACCACATCCACCGTCATAGCCCACTTTAACCTCCTCCTTGCCTTCTTCCACCTCGCCTCCAATGCTAAACCCGCAAAGACACTTCGCCTCTTCGGTGCTCCCCGCCGTTTTCCGTTGTTCCCACTAGATCGCCCGCTGTTGGTACCCAGCCAACTCGTATGATCCTCGTCTTTGCAATCTTCCTCTTCCTCGTCTCGACCACGACGGCTGCCACCGAAGATATTGGGATCTACAATGAGGTTGACCTGAACGTCGCCACTTCCTCCAGGGTTACCTTTCTTGGGTTTATTTTTTCCTTTGTTGCCTTTGTGTTTACTCCCGCCGGGCATCTGTTGAACTGGCAAGACCATCATACCTTCCGGACCCATTGGCTCAGTAAGCATTGAGTCTTTGCCCCGACGGAGGCAGCAATAAGGAAAGATGAGGAAGAGGTAGATGACAAGGAGAAACGTAAGGATAGACAATACATAAAGGGCGTAGAAGGGTATTGTTCCTTGCGGTGGCGGCTTTGACTTCGGTTTAATTGCCTAGGGTCTAAAGTCAGCCGACGAGCTGAAGCTTGTAATCTAGAACGGGTCGCACCAGAGCGATATAAATGAGGGAAATAGCCGCTCCAAAAGTCAACAAGGCCTGAAACCACCGGGTGACGAGTCGCTTCTTTGGTCCCTGAGTAATCAATCTCCCTCGACGGTCTGCACTTCCAATCATGTTCTCGTCGTCGAGATCTTTCCTAGTGTCCTTTCCGGCACCAGCGAACTCTCGTTCGAGCATCCGAATCCGTTCTTTCTTGAGCTCTGGATCAAGCTGTTCGTCAAGTGGATCTCGTGTTGCATTTACCCAAGGAAGAACGTTCCTGGAGTGACTGTCATGAGAGGAGGGAACGGAATGGTAGCCGAGATCAGAAAACGGCTGCTTCTGGAACGAGTTGAATGAGTTAAAGGAGTTGTGTTTGTGGGTAGGGTATGCGGGGTCAAAAGGGGAGATGTTGTCGGTGTTAGGGACAGAGTGGTAAACACTTGGCGGGGATCTTGTCGTTGGCCGGTGGTTCGAATACCAGTGCCTCGCGAACGAAGGGAAGTGGCCGGTATCTATTTCGGTATCATGATCCTGATGACCATAAGGCCCGTCGGGGAGGTAATGATCGTGGTTTGCAATCCTTGGTGCAGATCTCTGCGAAGACGTGTGGAGGTCATACGAACGAGGTGGAAGTGACCAGGGGCGGTCCCGTGGAGAACGAGAGGCGGAAGTCGCAGTCGAGAGAGTATCCCCAGGCGAAGTAAGAGATGGAGGGTATAGAGAGTCCCTGCTCTGAACAAACGGTCTAATACCTCTAGGCGATGGTGGATATGGGTCGTTTGGCATGAAGCTATAGTGATTGTCATAGGGCCGATTAGTACGACGGGGGAGGCTCATAGCGTAGTCCGCAAGATCCAGGGCTTCGACCGAAACATCTGAGGGCTCTCTCCTTCGATTATACCTCGAGGAATCGAACGAGTCGAGAGGGTCTGGAGACCAAGGACGTCGAAATCTTGAAGGAGGGGGTGGAGAGTCGAGTCTTGCATCTGAGTGCATCGTGTGCTTGTGAGGACGGGATTAAGTTCGGTCAATAATATGGTACAAAAAATCGACAACGATGACCGGAACGTCGTCGTAGACGTCACCGAGAACGTCGAGGTCGTATCGGTCAGCGCAGTCGCCGTCGGAGGAGGTGGGAAATCCAAAAAGAATCGGTAAAGCGACCGAGGCTGTCACTCCTGGCCTCAGCGCTGAGGAACGTGGGTCACCGGATTTTCCCTTCTCTTACCCGACGGATCCCATTCCAATGCGCTTTCTCTTATTTATCTCTTTGTTTCTCTCTCTGCGCTCGGTGTTGGCGACGACCAGAGTCTTTAGAACGAGGTCTATCGATGTCTATAGGCCGAGGAATTTTACCGCTATTTACGATGCCCGGACGGCTTCGGTAGTTCAGGAGAAATGCCATAGCTTGCAGTGGGACAAGCTTTCCGTCCCGGCTCCAGATATCACCGACCAGTACACCCTCGCTCAGTTGGCGAGAATGGCGGCGAATGCTTATGCGCTGCCGGGTGCTTCGAACTGGTGGGAGTTAGACTCAATGTGGTCCTCCGTGCGTATTTTCCGACTTGTCAACCTATCGCATTGTCTTAAACTTGGACTGCGGTTTGCAGTCGTTTCCAATAGGATGGGAGAACCCAATAGACGGCTTCCGCGGCCACGTTTTCGTGAATCCGGACAATACCACCGTTGTGCTCTCGGTCAAGGGTACCACGCTCAACGGACCCACATCCAAGGCCGACAAACTGAATGACAACCTCATGTTCTCGTGCTGTTGTGCTCGGGTGGACATTACCTGGGTATTTCGAACTGTATGCGACTGCTACGCCAAGCACTGGCAATGTGATAACACTTGTCTGTCGAAATCGTTGATCAGAGACAGCCTCTTCTACAATATCGGCCTTGTATGCGCTTCGAGTTTCCACTATCTCCCTGGTGAAGCTGACCTCGCTTGATAGGACCTCATAGGAAATATCACAACCCTCTTCCCCAACTCTGACATCTGGCTAGTTGGTCACTCGCTTGGAGGGGCATTGGCCTCCCTTTTGGGCACAACCTACGGTTTCCCAGCTGTTGCCTTTGAGTCACCAGGAGAACGCCTCGCCTCAACCCGTCTCGATATCCCTCTCCCACCAGAAATAACCACAACAGGTGGTTACTCCCTTGCCCCAGTAACGCACGTGTACCATACTGCGGACCCGATCCCCCAGGGCAAATGCACGGGCCGAGGCTCTCCGTGTGCACAGGCAGGATATGCACTGGAGACGAGGTGTCATTTGGGTACAAGCATCGTGTATGACAGTGTTGGGAGGCTCAAGTGGAGTGTCGATATCCGGGCGCATCCTATCAAGGAGGTAATCAATAGGATTTTAGAGAAGGAGATTTGGTGGGAATTTGGGAGGTTTGTGCCCAGAGCCAGAGCGGAGGAGGATTGCATGGTGAGTCGTGTAATGCGAGAATGATTTGGGAGGATGCTGATATGCCACTTGGGGTTTAGGATTGTCGTAAATGGGAATTCGGTGATTATTTCCCTCCACCGGAGGATCCTTCAGCCGAGAACACGACCTTTGTTGTACAGAGTGAGGTATCCGGCCGGCTTAGTGATTGAATTTTCTCCTGATCGCCATCTCCACCAGAGATCGACCTAGGATGAAGCGGGTTCCACATGCAGACAACTCCTTGCTAATCAGACAGTCCTCACGGATACCTTAGACTGTATTTCCACTGTAATAGCAGTTGTATATACAACCAACCCGAATGATTCTTGCGAGCTCCTGTGCGCGCAGCCGTCTCCCTCTGGATGCTGATCTCGTCAGCTTTTCGTCACCAGATACATTGATCGATGATCACTGGCGTCATGACCCTCTGGCAACTCCATCCTCGACGCTCAGCCGGAAGCTCAAATGTCCTCCGTTTCATCTTCTTCACGCGAAATAGACACGTCTAAAGACAACATTTACTCTGCTTCAATCCTGTTAGCCAATCTCTCGTCGCCCTCGGACTACCATGTTCTCGAATCGGCCATTCGGAATGCAACACGGAGTGCGAAGGATCGGCTCGTCGTCATCTTGCATTCGCCGGCTTTCGCTAACCAAGAGGTCCCACGAGCGAATTGGTCCGAAATTCAGAGACTCTTGACCTGGACGTATGTCGAGAGCACGGCCGTGGCCCAGGATATGGATAAGGTTCTACTTGATACGGACGTTCTGCTGCGCCCGTCACATGCACCAACTGTGGAAGGGACAAACAAGGATGAAGATCTGGTGAAGAAAGCGGACGCTTTGTACGTTTTTAAGGATGGTGGGTCATAAATCCCTTCCGAAGGTTTATCTTATCGACCCGGCAATCTCGGACTGTAGACTCGGATACATTCTCATGGTGGACTTCCAAGTCCTACAACCCCGTTTACATCTCCAAACCCACATCCTGGAGTGCGTCGCATATTCCCCTCCCACCCGATGCGGACAAGGTTAAACCTTCACTCCCCATTGTTGCGCTGGGGGGAACTTTCGATCATCTTCATGCGGGACATAAGATTCTTCTGAGCATGGCGGCGTGGATCGCTCGGGAGAAGGTTATCGTCGGTGTTACAGGTCCGTAGCCCCACCTCGGTCCCTTCCCATGAGTCGTGATCTCATCTCCCGTTCGCATTGACACAACTTAGACGATAATTTACTCGTGAAAAAAGCCAACAAACACGTTCTAGAATCATTAACGCACCGAATTTACCGCGTACGGTCTTTCCTCACTTCGTTCAAGCCCGGTTTGGAGTACGACATCGTACCGATCCAAGACGTGTACGGGCCGACAGCGGTGGATCCAAACATCCAGGCGTTGGTCGTCAGCAAAGAAACCCTGAGTGGTGGCGCAGCGAGTGGGCTCATTTCACCCGCCCCCCTCAAACTTCCAATTCTAACTGAGAGTTCGCGCATAGTTGACAAAAAGCGTAACGAACTTGGGTTCCCGGCCCTGGAGACCTTCGTTATCGATGTCATCTCCGCCAATGATGTCGCGTTGGATAGCAACGATCCAGAATTATTGAAAAAGACAAAGATGAGCAGCACGTTCATCCGGGAGTGGGTCGCCAATAAACGAGACGAGGAACCGGGCCCAGAAGCGCAATCACGACCGACGTAAACATTTGCTAGACATGTTGTGTCTTCAGGGGCAAGAGCAATGGCGACAGGCACAGGCTTGTGAAATCACTGCGACACGCGAAGGGGGGTTGCATATACTGCAGACGGACTCAATCGATCGCACTTAGTAAGATCGGGGGGAAATGGATGGATTGTATGTGTACACATAATAACAAGATCATACCAATGACAATATTCGCATTCCCGGTAAACGTGGGAACCTACAGAAGGCTTGGTTCTTTGGGTTTCGCCCTTGCGAAGGGGCTCATCAGAGGGCTCATAAACCGCTACCCTAACCCATCCCCAACTGCCGAGATCGACTAGTAGTACCGTAAAGCGTAGTATATAAGAGTGTGGGTTACTATTAATGCCTCAGCCCAAGCATCTTTGCGAGGGGTTCGAATCACTTGTGTCAGCATATACAAGGGTTCGCAAACCTGCACTGGATGATCTTAAGGGGCTTGTAGTTCCCTTCTTGAAGGAAGACCGGTCTGGTTTGAGGAGGGGGTTTTAAACGAAGAACACACCACCCATCCCCACCCCTCGCCATGATCTGGGTTAGAATGAAAAACGAGTGGATCAATCAACTCGCACAAGGCAGAATGGAAGGAAATGACGCACTCGACTCATTTGTCGAAACAGAATCCTGTGCTGGACAACTACAACCCAAACCCCAGCGGTGGCTGCCTCCACAGCTCCTAAAGCGGCACTTGATCTGGGGAGAGACAGTGCTCCATTGCGTGAGACCTCGGTCCTAAACTGCGACTTGCAGGGATGGTGGGGGAAGGTAGAACCTTCATGACTTCTGTCATTGAAGGTGAAGATGCGATGAATAGATGATGCGGCTGAGAGTAATCGAGAAGTGGGGGATTGGTGAGGATGACCATCGAATCAACGCAGTATTTATAAGGATTCAGAGGGGTGCTCGACGTGGCCATGGAGAGAGAGGAACGTGTGAGTGTGGCTGTTAGCTTTGTTGAGCTGTGAGCTGTGTCTCGGAGCTCCGAAGACGGCACGGCACCATGGTGCAGACAACAAGAAGCGACGGACAATGGGGGGGGGGGGTCCCGCCGGGACCTTCTCCCTATTGTCTGCTCGCCGTGGTGGTCGTTAGATGATGAGCAAACCTGGGAGGACCTTCACCACGACCGTAATCTGGATCGTTCACACTTTTGCGTGGTGACTCCTGGCGGGCCGTGCGAGGATACGTGCCAAAGACCAAGCCACTGGACAATAAATGACTGTCCTCGTATTCGGGCCGAAGACCCCTCGCCATGATCCAGAATCTCATTCGACCACTGCTTGGGCCGACAGAGGCCAACCGTGTACGGGTTGAGGCGCGAGTGGAGACTTTCTTGAAACGATCTACGCCACGTAGCAGGGGACTTGGGAGGTACAAAAAACCCCATGTTCGTTCATGGTCTAGCCGTGTGTTGGAAAGGACCAACAGACGAGTCTGGTCCGTGTGGGTCTGGTAGTTTTGATGGGCGATCGCTGATTCGGGTATCTAGATTTACCATGAAAGGGTCACGAATGAAAAAAATCTGAGTCGTATTGGAAGCGCCCCTGACATAGACGGCTAGAGACGTGGCTGCGGAAGGGAAATAGGATTATCGATCGAACGAAACGTTCTTGGTCTGGGAAATATGGAGCGGGGAAACGTGATCCGAGGTAGAGATCTTGGACTTTACGAAACAGAATCTGAACACCTCGAAAGCGAAAATCCGGATCGCGTAACAAGAGTCCACGAACCGGCTTCGCAGGAGCTTGGCTCTACCAGAATCTTACACCATCAAGAGAGGTACCATCGCGCTTCAGGGCGCGCTGCACCAAGGTTTCCGGGTCAACACGGCCCGGCTCTATCCCTTTCATGATCAACATATTCCGAATGCGAGGGTTAAGGCCTGCCCAGAATACAAGGGCAAGAAACTTCTTGCTAACGTGTGGGAGATGTTTCGCAAGGAACTTCACCTCCTCAGCATACACGATTACCCTGCGATTACCTTGTTTTGCCAACTTCAGCTGCTCGTAAAACCTGACCCTCTGGTCATAAGGAAGGCAATGCTCCTGAAGGAGTTCAAAGACTTCCTTGGTTTTCCATTTCCTTGAGCGCAAGGTAGGTAAGACATATTTTTGGAAGCACCGTTTTGCCTCTCCGGTAACGAGTCGAGGGAAATGGTGCATTACCTCTTTCCTGGAGAGTTTTTCGAGTGAGACCCAGTTTTTCACCTCGAGCACCCATTCGTCGAAGGCGCGCTGGTTGGGCTTCCCGTCATACGGGTCGGGTGGTGAAAAGGAAAGCGCGCTGCTGTAAGCGCTCGAGTCTGAATCCTTAACCCGGGGGGTCGGCCTGTCCGTCTCTACCTCGGCGGTCTGCAGGACTTTACTTAATCGACCAATCGCTGGCCTTAACGGCGCGCTCAGGTCCTCGCGCTCTACTACCCGTCGATGCGACGAGGCGTGGAAGGGCGGATTGATCATCAACACCAGTATCGAGGTCTCGGGGTTGTCGTCCGGCAGCTTCGTTGGGTGCTCGCCCAGTATGCTTGCCGCGCGACCTCTTTCGAGCCTCTCTGCCGTGATCCCTTTCGGATCCGGCGACGTATACGCTGGCTTTACGGCCGCGGTTTCTAGGCATATGTGAGATTTAAAAAAAGTGAGAAGGGGAGACAAAAAAAAGGTGGGGTAGAAAGAAGTTGGAGATGGGGAAGAGAAAGAAGAGCGGGATTGGAGAGAAAGATAAAGGAGGATAAGAGACGAAGGAAGATAAAAGGGGAGAGAATAGATGGAAGAGGATGAGAAAAGAGAAACACGGTTATATGTTGTTTGTGGTGAGCGAAACAGATAGGGAGATCGATATCAGTGTCACAGAGAGGGAAGTGAACGTGAACGTCCTGAGTTTTTATATCTCGTCGGTGAACCTAAACAGCTACACAGGAGATACCTGGTACCAAGTCGTAATGATCAGTCGTCCTTACAAGCTCGGCTACATCCAGTGACGTCACGGCGATCCTTCCATCATGGGCAGACCCCGGGTGCACCCGTAAAAGTTCGTTACATTATCCGGGTTGAGGGCTTTCATCTGCCCGTCACAACTACAATCGTTACGTTCATCAAGAGAAACGTCCTTCGAATTCTGCTTCTAGATTCAACCTGAAGGTCGAGAGTGAAGGAATGAAATCGCATTCCATGAATGCGCTGAGGGTGCGTAGACGTAACATGACGGGAGATACTTAATGTGATAATGAAACGGGGGAGGTTATCAATGGTATGAAACGTTGGTCTAGAAGATAGGGAGACCTGGGTTTGGGCTCGTGGGTTCTTGTGTCATAGCGCCGGGACGCACTATGCGCGTTGTCTGGAGAGAGATATCATAAGGGAAACTGAGAATCGTATGTGTAGGGATTTCTGACCTATAATCCCGCGACAAACGCCGGGCATATTCGTATCTCTGGGCGTATTCCTTGAGGGTTTCCAAATCCGTGTCATCTTGTCCCATCCCATCCCTAATCAGCCGGATTCGAATGTACTTGTGAACGCCAACGAAGAATATAGCAGCGAGACATTTTTCGCTGACGTATGGGAGGTGCTTCGCGCGGAATCGGAGTTCAGAGACGAAGCCTCTGACGCTGAAATTTCCTTGAGTAGCTGACATCAGCTGCTTGTGTAACGTCATCTTGTGGTCAGGGGGAAAACACTCCCTCTGAAGGACCTTGAGGACTTCCTTGAGTGACTGTTCCCTTGATGGTAGGTAGCGGCTAGGGGCAAAATGTGTCATAAAGCACGACAACGCCTCCCCACTGACAAGGTGATGAAACATGCGCATCACCTGATTATCAGAGAGTTTGCGATATTTGAAGTAGATCGTCACTTCGTACGCCCAGGCATCAAAGGCTCTCTGATCAGGTATTCCGTCATATGTATTCGGTAGTGGGATATCAAGGAGGGGCGAGCTACTCGTGCTCGTGTCCGGATCCTCGACCCTGTGGGTCGGTCTCTTGGTCCGTTCTTTGACGGTATTAAGGGTTTTTCTACCCCCCGGCCGATCACCGGCCATTATGGCTTGATCAAGGTCCGACGAGGAGGCGTGTAGTTGGGGATCTGGAATCAACACCAGATCCAGAGTCTCGAGGCCGTCGTCCAACGGCTTGGCCAGGCACTCGCCCGGCGTGTTCGCCATGCGACCTCCCCTGCTTTTCTCTGTCGTTCCTTTCGGATCTGACGAGAAAATCTTCGTTTCGAGGCATCGGTAAATCGAAAAAAAAAAGTAGGAGACGTGGGTGGAGAGGAAAGAGAGGTTTTGGGGAGAGAAGGAAAGAAATAGAAGATGGAGTTTTGTCTAGAGGTTTGGTAATCGTTTGTGGAGAGCGAGGCAGATGAGGGGATGTTATCTGTGTCGCAAAGAGAGTCAACGG
>Ga0307512_10004652_pt1 | contig 14883 bp, 13 predicted proteins | sample 14_EM_MG_FD_200267 | JGI IMG/M metagenome (GOLD analysis project Ga0307512, IMG submission 200267) | Populus trichocarpa ectomycorrhiza microbial communities from riparian zone in the Pacific Northwest, United States - 14_EM | ecosystem: Host-associated > Plants > Roots > Unclassified | place... | reverse complement strand
TACACACCACCAACACAACTTATATCAATACAACCATGCCACATCATCAGACGTCGCAACACCTCAAACCACTTCCTTATCATAACAAATCATACCGCCACCATCCCCCAACACCCTCACACCATTCCCACGTATGTCAACATCTCCGCCGTTCCATCGCACTCATTCCTACGTACCCTTCAACCCATCACTCGCAACCCAAACCGTCACAATATCCATACTCTACTTCAATCGGTTTAAAAGTGATGAACCAATGGTATTGATAATCTGAAGAGAACGATTTCTATGTAGAATACTATCTGGGAAGACTGATTCCCAAGGAGAAGTAACTCCAATACCATGGGTCACGTATCACATAAATTGTTAGCACCAGACTGGTCCGCACTGCACCAGTGCAGTGCAATGCCCTAATTTTCCAGTCCAGTGCGGTGCAAATATTTTGCGCACTGGACTGCGCTGAGCCCTACCCCGGACTGGGACCGTTCGGACCACTGGCAACACTGTATGAAATTTATGTCATCAGAGCGTCAACAATTTTTGGTGTTGCATATTGGGTATTGAAGGCGTTGCACGGATACTTGAGCTCATACCAGAACTATTGACCACCTTTATAGACAAAAATTCAAAATATAAAATGACAAACATGGATTGCAAAATAATTGTTATCACAAACTGCAAAACATGCAAAACATGATTACTGGAAGTTGACCATGTGCATTTGATAATAGACTATTATCAAACAGCAAAAACAATAGCATTATATGAATCTGCAGATGGACCCACTGGGCAACCCTCTGACAACCAGCCCATTTCAGACAGGTTGGGAGATTTCAATTAATCCATGACAGATGGGACTGTTCGGGAGTGTTTACAACCTGGACCACCAATTTGGGAACCGTTCTGTTTATAACTGTACCCAGACCCAATGCAACAGTCTGGAACCGTTGCTCACACTAGATGTAAGTGTCATTAGAAATGTTTCAACTTCCGGTCAGATGTGTAGCCTTGACCTCAACCACGCAACACAATATTTGGCTATACAGAACAAAGGAAGCCAAATTCAGAGGTAGGCAGAAATATCCAGCTATAGAATGAAGGAAAGCCTAAGTATGTTTTTGCTTTTGGTTTCCATTTTTATTTTGGATTTTGTTTCTGTAATATTCCATAGGTCTTGTTAATATCTTCTTTTCAGTTTGAGTATAATTTTATATGGAAAGAAAGAGGTATGCTTTACACAGAGGGCCAGGTAGGAGTTGTTGTGGAAAAATCCATTTCTCACCAACGCTACTCATATTGGTAGCATTGCTGGAGGGGGCACGCAGAGATCTAGGGCTAATATTTGTAGACTGGGCCATGGGGAGTATATATATTTGGGAGACCCCAGGGTAGATGGTACATCTTAACATAAATCCAACAGGATACACACTCTATGTTTTCCTGTTCTTGGTTCCATACACTTGCATCAAGTTTTTGTAAATCCATGCAATTTGCAAGATTTTTCCCAGCCACGTATCCTATCATATCGTCTCACCGTGTTCCTATGCTTCTCAGGTCACAACTGCTCTTTTCTCACAAATTCCCTTTGGATGCTGCAAGAGGTGTGGCAGAGTGTTGACGATAGGCTCTCTGCCTTCTAGCTCCACCATTTCATCACAATGCACATGCGCAGCTCATGGCAAGCTTCCTGTAGACCCCTGCGCGACGCGCAGCCTATAGTTATCTATAGTCGAATCATAGAGATGTGTGTGCGGACCTATCGACCTATATAAGGCTGGCAGCTGGAGATGGACCTATATCTGTCTTTACTGCCTTCAGTCTTCACTGTTATAACGGTACTGTACACACTATCTCTGCGAGTCCACTTAACTGCCCGCTGGCGCTTGAGAGCCTGCTTGCGAGCCTGCTTGAAAGCCTGGTTGAAAGCCTGCTTGATAGCCTGCTTGGGTGACTGCTTGGGAGAGCCGCCCTTGGGAGAGTCGCGCTTGAGAGAGCCATGCTTCGGGAGGAGTAGAATTTTCCATGGGAAGCTTTTCACTGTATGAAAACTCTGAGTTTGTGGAAGCTTTGGCCAATAGAAGGCTCTAAATCTATTAAAGCAGTAACATTAACCTTAACGTAACCTTAACTAAGTGTTTTCAGTACCATCACCATCACCATCATCACCATCAACCCCGGACCGAATGCGCACACATACGCCCAAATTCGACGGGAAACTGGCTGCAAATTCCGCTGAGAAAACTGAGTCGGAGATCTGCTCTCCCCAAGATCCAATTATCTGCCTTTCCTGCAGAATCTAAGGCTGCAATTGTCAACACCAAGACCGTGAGGTATCGTGAGATCTTGTCGTGGTGGCCGCGCTAAAGATAAGGTTCAGACTACCATATCGACCGACGTCATGATTTCGGCCAACATACGCCGCCTGCCACCTGCCACACCCCACACGCCACACGCCGCCCGCCGCCCGCCAAACACTGCCCGCCATACACCACCAGCTTCACGCCACCCGGTGCCTGGCGCCTACAACTCAGCAAGTCTCTGGATCGAGCACGCAGGAGCATACATGGGAGCATATAGTCAAGTGAGATTGGGAGTGTCTTCCCTCTTGAGAGTGTATTTGGGAGTGTAGAGCCAATTACGCCGGGAGTGTACCATCGAGTGCAATTGGGAGTGTACAAGAGAGCGTGCTCGGGAGTGTACAAGAGAGCGATTCGGAGGTGTACTTGGGAGCGTACTCGGAGGTGTACTTGGGAGCTCTCTTGGGAGCATACAGTCAAGCAGCCTAGGAGTGTGCCATCGAGTGCAATTGGGAGCCTACTTGAGATCGTGCTCGGGTGTGTACTTGAGAGCATACTTGGGAGTGTACTTGAGAGCGCCTCGGAGGTGTACTTGCGAGCGTACTCGGAGTATACTTGGGAGTGTACTCGGACGTGTTCTTGGGAGTGTCTTGAGAGCTTACTTGGGAGCGTACAGTCAAGCAGGCTGGGAGTGTGCCATCGAGTGCAATTGGGAGCATTCTTGAGAGCGTGCTCGGGAGTGTAATTGAGAGCATACTCGGAGGTGTACTTGGGAGCATACTCGGTGTACTTGGGAGCGTACTCTGAGTATACTTGGGAGCGTACTCGGCGTATACTTGGGAGCGTACTCGGAGGTGTACTTGGGAGTGTCTTGAGAGCTTACTTGGGAGCGTACAGTCAAGCAGGCTGGGAGTGTGCAATCGAGTGCAATCAGGATTGTACTTCAGAACGTATTTGGGAGCATGCAATGAAGTGCATTTGGCAGCTTGGTTTCAAGTTTGTTGTATGCAGTGTGATGTATAGTATCAAGCGCACATAATCGCATGCGTATCATAGCAATCTAGTCAATGCGCAGGTCCATAGGACCGCATAGTGCCACGTGTCAAATATGCTACGGATTACTGTCCCAGAAACAGCTTCTCTATGAGCTGCGCGTCGCGCATGGTCATTTTTCCCAGTGTTGTTGGGGTATGACAAAGCTTGTAATGTTGCTTTCGATTTTATTATTGGAAGAAGCGGGGAGGAAATATGTGGATATATGCCATAGCCGCAAACGGCTGAATGCAATATGATTATAATCAAACAATTCCTTCCAGGACTGATGGTATGATGGTGATGGTGATGGTGATGGTGGCTGTGACGGTAATAGTCCCGATACTGGCCAGCACTTAGACAAGTAGGTTAGCTACGTCAAGGTCAACGTCAAGGTCAAAGTTTCCACAGACTTAGAGCTTTCTATTGGCTAAAGCTGCTATAAACTGAGTTTTCTATCGGCCCAAAGCTTCCCGTGGAAAACGCTACTCCTCTCGGAGCGCGGCTCTCTCGAGCAGGCTCTCAAGCGTGCTCTCAATAATAATATCCATAGTGTGTACAGTACCAGTATACCAGCGAAGCCTGCCGGCAGTAAAGACTGGCTGAGGTCTATTGACTGCCAGACGTACATAGTTCCATAGGCCCACGCACAGATGTCTATGGACAGACTGTGGACGACTATGGACTGCGCGTCATGCAGGGGTCCACGGAAAGCTTGCTATGAGCTGCTCGTGGGTGCATAGCGCAGTCCATAGTCGATTTGCACTTTTGCCGATACATCACAGCCCAATCTTTGCGATTCCTATTACGTGTAGAATCATACAGTCATATAGCTGATAGTGGTAACTCCAACACCGCCCGCAGCCGCAGTAAAACCTTCCCAGGTGTAATCAGTATCTTCAGGTAGCAACATTGATGGGTCATTACATGCCCGAAAATGGAAGGAGAGAGAAAAAGAAGGCGATGGAGATATATCTAGCAGTGATTGAGACGCATAACCAACAGATGGGCCTAACAGATTTAATTTTGCCCCTCTTCCTCCTGCTTGGAAGTTTAAGCTTATGGCCAGGCTGAAATTCTCTAAATCAAAGATTCCCCCAATCCTATCCTGATGAAACAACATCCCGCACTTGGGTACAATATTGATATTCAACATGCATTGGTCTACGGGCTTTATGAAAGTTGTTGGATAGCATCCAAGAGAATTCTTCCTGCCTGATAAACCAAGTCGAATGGGTGCATGTTCCTTCCGTGGCCTTGGTAAACCCCAGTGACAGCGGGATAGGAACAGAGTACCGCTCGGAACACATAAATTCGAAGAATATGAAAACCAGGAAGTATGCCTCTACGCCGAGCACGCGCTTACTGAGGTGAAACTCAGACCCCAAATTAACTAGTTTCATCAACACGCATAAACTCAGCCTTCTCCAAGGCCTCCGCCTGAATCCTCCAGACATCTCGTCCCAATTCCTTCAATCTCTCTCCAAACTCCTCCACAACCTCATCGACTTTCCCCTCCATGTCTCCTTCTTCATCCCGGCATGGTCTTTCACCAAATGTAAGCTGCCACCACTGCGACCTAAACCTTTTCAATGCAGCCTTTGCTTCCGCCGAATATGGACGGATATTCTTTGCAATGATATAGAATGAGGAGCGAATTGCATGACTTTTGGACGGTTTGAACACCGTGATTTTAGAGAATTTGTGAAGTGTGCGCAGGAGTAATACTGTATCCCACGCCTCCATCTTGTGCATTAGCATTACCATCGTCCCTCCTGGCTTGATTCGTTGGAGACAGAGGATCAACTGGGCGTTTGTGAGGCGGGTGGCCTCACCTACCTCTCTGTGTTTGCCGCGAGTGTGTGTCCGCAGGACTTGCCCATCGCAGATGACAAGGTCGTAGGCGCGCCCCTCGTATGGGCGAGTGTGGTCAAATGCCGCCGCGTCAGGGTGGTCAGCTGGAATCTTATCTGGAGTAACTCCGAACTCAGTTGCAAACATCGTGACGTCTGCAAAAAAGATTTTTACTCGTGAATCGTGAGCGCCGTAGGGAATGTGGACTGAATGGCCGCCATCTCGCATTCCTAGGGTTATCCCATCGATTGCAGCTGTAGGATGTCTTTGGAGTGCCACGGCACTAAATCCACCTGGTGCAATACAGGTCTCCAGAATGCGTATTTGCTCGCCCGGGATGAGGCTGTTGAATGTAAATACATGCATCTCATCATCGAGATCCCGTGCGATGTTTCTAAACATGAAGAATTGGGTCCGCTTTTGCTCTTTACTGCGATTGGTGTCGGCACGAATGCGTTGCCTCTCAAAGAATTCATCTCCATCCTTGCGCTCCCAGCCCTGCAGCCAATGTAAGTCGAAGAATGAGAGAGCTACTACGGATTAAACTTACTGCCTGTCGAAGCTTGTAAAGTGTTGCATAGATAGGCTCTGTATTCAGAAGGTATTGCTTAATGCGACGGTCATTTTCCCAAAATGATTGGGACCGTGTTGCATAGACCTCGGGTTCATTTGTCGGGGGCGGGGGCAATTGCATGTTTGATTTGGAAGAGAAAAGTGAGGTATTGTATTTTCTTAGACTCTCAGCAGGCAGAATCTCAAATATATAGGGCATTTGATCTGGTAGAGGAGAGGACGTGGTCAATCTCAGATTGTACCCCGCTTTTCTTCCATTGTAGGAATCAAATGTTGGAATCTGATAGATATTGGTGGTGAAACACAGCTTTTCGATGTGTCGACATCCAATAGGCGAACCTCGCAGGAAGTAGGCAGCAGCGTAGGCTGTGGCACCAATCCACCAAATGTACCCGCCCTGGTTGGTTGTCGAATAAACAAGGTGTGGAGCCGTGAACTCAGCGAGTTAATTGCAACGTAAAACTACACTTTAGAAACTTGGAATACTGGATCGTACTTATTAATAGCCGTGGTGCACTTAGCATTCGAATGTTTAACTATACAGGAACTTGTAGTTATGTAGTTTAGAAGGCTATTGGTAGATCGCATGTCACATTGACAAAAATTGCCTTGCGTCCGAGTTGTACAACCCGTCCAGAGTCTATAATATTTATCCGCCTGCATCTACAGAAATCTCCTCAGTACATTCTTTTTCTCTGCCGCTCCAAATGCGGCCCTCAGATTTCCACCACCTTCCATATTTCGTATTCGACAGAAATGGTCCAGGTGGCGATGCAGCATCTGCCCCTCTTGATGACTCCCTAGTCTTTAAATAAAAATTCCTGTAAGAAAAATCAACTACGTAGCAACGCGGCAGCGCTAGCACCTACTGATTTGGCACCAACATACGATATTGCTTGAGTGGTGCCAACCTCGGCGGGACGAGGGTTAATAAACGAGGCTGTGGAGGAGAGGAAGCAGGCCAGTAAGCGGAAGACCGAAGGAGCAATTGATAAATGAGTGTGGAGGCGAGATAACTCAGATCAAGCAGTAGATATTCCGCCGCGTTAATCGGGCAGGACTGAATGTATAGTGCAGCTATTAGATAGATACCGATGGCAAGACTGACTTCAACGGTTTCTGCGGTGGCGTTTCGCCGCATCGTTGGTGAGTATCACTATGAGCCCTATCATCCATTCGCCATTCGCCAACGCATCAGCAAGTCGATCACAACCTGGCTAATGAGCCCTGACCCTTATTTTCGACTTGGACCCCGGCCGCCTAGGTTGACAAGATAAATAGCAGGATCGATTCATGAGTCATGGAGAGAAGGAGTGATGGAGCGTATAATAGGGCCGATTATATAGCTCGACTCCGGAAAAGGAGCCGCATCAAAGACCGAGAAGCACGGCCAACTGGCGACCCGCACCAATCTTTGCTAACTTATCTTGTCGGGTAGCGTCTCTAGGAGTCTGAAAAAGCATACACCTCCTCAGTTCTATATATACGTATCTCCCCGTAACTTGTAGAACCCGATGGATACCGATGTTAGAGGTCCGTGTGTGCTTGAAACCTTCTATTACACTCTTCCTCGCTATTGTCTCATAATCAAAGCAAACGTCGGTTACCCCAACACTAAGACTAAGGGTGATTGTATTCCATCTCTTGGGAGACTGCGAAAAAATCCCCGAGCCCTCCATAACAAGAGTTCAGCCTGCGCAAACATTGAAAATGTTCGGCCTAGCCGTTTCGAAGGCCTGCAGAAATCTAGCTACTAGACCAGACTCTTTGCAAAAACCGATAGCAAGTGTGCGGTGCGTTAGTGCGACTCATAGTTAACACAGCATGTAAGATATCTTACCTTCGGAGATAAATTAACGCCACACAATATATGGCGATTGCCATAGTGGATGACTCTCACAACCAATCTAAAAAGATGAAATGTGATGGCATCCATCCGATAAGAAAGGATGACGTATGGTCACGTTGTTAGTTGCTGTAGTGTACTTCATCTCCTTCCCACATGCGCCCGCATTTGCGCGACGATGGGAGGGATCTTGTACTTAAAGCGCATCCGCCCACCCAGTACATTTTGTGGCTCAACTGAGCTGCAGTATTATGACTTTACCACCAATTTTCAGTATAGAACGACTTTACCTAAATCGCAATTTATTTAACACCACCATTTGTTACTTTCAGTGCTATCCAACCATCTGGGCGAGCATATTACTGCAAAGCCCTGCACTTCGCCTGTTTCGCACATCGTGCTATAAGTAGCGTAACTGTGCCGCCACCCTGCACTAACTCCTAGAAGCTTGCCTTAATCTTCAGCATGTAAAAGTAGGACATTTGTATGGAGTCTACCTCTAGGACTCCACAATGGTGTATAAACCGCCATTCACTATTGTACCCTGCAATATTCCACGTCTGGACTCCGCCATCCTAGCTACGCGTGAAAGGTAACATTGCCTACGGTAAAGTATTACCTGCGAAACAAGATTACTCGCGATACTCCCTGTTTTCTAGCATGTCTCGAGTATATATGAGTGATGTAGATTAGGTGTTTGCCGGCAATAGATAGGAGTGGTGTATTTTGGAAACTATTATTCCACATTGACGACCTCTGCCAGGCAGTTGCGTCCTTCGTTTTAGTGTGCGTTCGCAATCCATTGGCATCAAAACGTTCGGTTTAGACAACTGTAACTCCATTTGGAACAGCACCGAGATAGTTTTAAAAATCTGCTCTTTGGTAGTGGATTCCTGCCCCTCACCAACATCACCAGTTTGTATTGTCAAAAACTCGCTCGAGTTGTATTTCTCGTGTGACAGAGTTCCATACGATCGTAGTCTTTAGGTCAATCTTAGGATATAGCATAGCCCATAGGATTATTTACAAAAGATACGAGTCGATGGCTTGGTGCCATTCCAAGTCTCATCTCCCCCGGCATGATCAGACTTCATCTGGTTCTCGACAGTACAGTCCTTCACGAATGGCCGAACCTCCCATTACGGCTGTCTTCCGCAACACCTGCTCAACATGCTTCAAAGCCGTCTTCTCCGGGCCCGAGGTTGTCCGTTAGGGCACTGCGGGAAGCCAAGGTTAGGGTTCCTTGGTGCACCGGGTGAGATCCCATGACACTCTAACAAATTAAATGGTAAGAAATAGCAGGTTCAACGGTTATCTTTCGTAGCCGATTCTATAGCGGGCACGGTGCTTCTGGTGGCCTCCCAATATGACGTTTTTTTATTTATTAGCCTCGTCGCTGTGACATCTTGTATTCAGGCATTCTGTATTCAAAGCTTTTGAGCGTCTGTGATGCGGATGTTAAGCTGTTTCCTACGATGAGGTCGATATCAAAGGAGTCCTAATTTGACTCGAGCCATTGTCAATGACTTGGGAAATTACCACCAACTGAGATGTGACAAATGAGTTTCGGACCCAGGATCGTTCGGACACCCTTGCTGTGACGAAACAACAGTTCCTACTCACAATACGGGGCTCTGTGGCATTGTCATGTCCGAAACATCGTGCTCACTACAATAGATTTTTCGGACGGTGTGAGTCACAGAGCAACCATACAGGCAGGGAAACGCTCGCATAGAGTCCATCTGAAGGTCCCAGGTCCGAAATGTCTTCGTCGCATAACACTTAAACTATTAACTTAGGGCCTCATTCTTGTTTAAGATCTATCTTTATCTGTGCCTTCTCCTCAAAATCGTGCGACTCCTAGCAAGACAATGCGTAGCGCTGTTGATAGTTAGAAGATCCCCTTGAAGATCCCATAGGAGCTGTTGCTAGGTATGTGTTTGCCGTCCAAATCCGGCACTATGGACCCTCACAAGTTAGACAAAGAGGTCACTGGCATTTGATCAGCGGGAGAAAGCGTCACATGTAGGAGCTCGTCCGGGCATCGTGCTCGCTACAGTAGCTCAAACCCGCAAGAATAAGCAAAGATATAAGAAAGATTACCGACATTCTGCGTAGTAACAGCATGAGAGACGCGTGAACGTATTTACCAATGACGGGGCACCGGTTATGGAATTCTCGGGGTAAAATGCATGCACGCATCGCTCAACTGGGAGGAAATGACATTGCTCCTGAGTTGTTCAAATCATTTGCGTTCTCTGCATCTAACTATTTCTAGAAAACTAAAGTCAAAAGCTTCCGCATACTCTCGGAGTGTGATACACTCTAAACCGTCTATAATTTCATCTATGCGAGTGACAGGGAGTGCGCCGACAGGTCAGGTACCTATTAAAGCTGTACGCAAGTCAATACATTGAGGATGGCTACAGGTGGTATCGGCCAGATGTATCCGGCAGTGCATTCTCTGTGGCTGTAACAGACTACAGCAGTCGAAAGGAAGTTGCCGCTGGATCATTCGTGCAAGAAAACATGTCAGGCGGGGATCTTCATAAGATGACTGCGTTCACGAAGAACCAATAACGCTCCGCGGTTGGGCTCCGAATTTCTGCACGGCATCAGTTGGAATGTTGAATACTAATCACGAATTAACACCAATCAATTATTGCCAATCAGTCTCAATGCAAGTAGGGTAGCATGAATACCTGAATATGGCATTATTAGTGGTATCTCAAGCGAAGCGTGTCCATCCGAGATGCAATCGCCTCTGCAACCCATCGTCAAGATCTATGATCTACATACGGGAAAATTACCATCCTCTACACCTAACCCACACATCCAGCACCTTCTCTCCATCTGTGACAAAATACCAACCATGGGCATGTCCTGCAATACACGCATGCTGCGGCCACACTCTCACTTTCATGCCCACGCGCAACTCCATTGCGTCACCGTCGCCCTCCTTCGTCAATACCGCATGTTCCTGACTGATCCTGCCAACCACCCAACCACTTTTCCTCTCCCCATCCCATTCCTTCCCTTCCTGCCAACCTGTCACCACTCCCCAACCCACAATTTTACCTGGTTCCCTCCCCAACCCCGTTGTTCCCAGCGCCAATAAGGCCTCCCCGCGCTCAGGGTACACGCTTGCCACCTCCGCGAGCACAGTGATCGCAATATCTCCCCTTCCGACGCCGGCGGGATTCGTCGAGAGCTGCTGAAGGTCCAGCAGCGTGTAGACTCCTGCATGGAGCTCCAGCATCCACCCGCATTCCCGGATATGCTGCACGGTCTCTTCCATTCCCTCGGCGGCCAACGCTGTAGGGGTAGCGCCAACGGAGAGGATCAGCTCTTTCCCACTGTCCCCGAGAAAGGTGGCAGCAGTGATAACGGCGCCCAGCTCGTCGGCCAGAAACCGCAGAGACTCGGTGGCAGAGCTGCTGGAGTACGAGTGACCGGCGTGGGAATAAAACCCGCGCAGCTCTGCGCCAGATGCAGCAATTGCTTTCAGCAGTGTCTGCAGCTGCGCGGATTCCGGGGGGAGTCCGGCGCGGTGGTAGCCGTTATCGAGCTTCACGAAGACACCCCAGCCTGCGCCAGGGAGCTGCGAGGGGTGGTCGACGAGCACGGTTACGTCGAGGGCGGGATTTCGTTCGCGGAGGGCGGATAAACGCGGCACAGCGGACGGGGGCAGGGGCAGGCCGTACAGGATTCCGGTCACAACGCCCTCGCGGACCAGGGGCTCGAGTGCCTCGGCTTCGCGCACAGTGGAGACGATGACATCGCCGTGATCGAGTCCCGAGAGCTGGAGACGAGTGAGTTCAAGGGTTTTGTGGGTTTTCGTGTGGGGGCGAAAGCGGATGCCGAGGGTCGACTGGGTGGTGGATACGAGGCGGGCACAGTTGCGCGTGACGGTCGGGAGATGGAGGATGGCACTGGGAGTGGGGAGGCTGCTGAGGGGGAGGTTCAGGTAGTGATGTAGGTCGTCGCGAGAAGGAGCAGGGAAGAGGGCGTCCATCGTCGTGATTGCTAGCCGCGGGTTAATCGCAGGACAAAGTTGCGGGAGTGAGGGGAAAATGATATCACTGGTCACGTGGCTAGTACATACATTCCATGCACTTGGAACCCCTATCTCTCCGCTAGGCATTCGCGCTCGCGGCATATATTGCGTAGTATTGCAGCACGTAGGTACCCTAGGCACAAGACATCATTGAAAGCAAATGCAGCAGCAGCACAGGGGGCTTTTCTTAGCAGATCTAGGGTTAAACTCTAAAGTCCGACAGATGCCATCGCCGGCGCTGGCATCCTGTTAAGGCAACCGGAACCAAGTCTGCTGCCTCTTACCTCGAAACGCAACTGAAACAGATTAGTGATGTAGAGTAGAGAGGGAGTCAGTCTGTACGTGCCCCATCGATGCGCGTGGGAAGGTGGCGCAACGCAAGGTCGTCGTTTCCGCGCTTAGCAAACCAATGGGCAAACATTATTTTTCTCTAGATCCAGAGTGGTAATTATTTGGGTATCCAACAACAAACGTTTCAGAGTTCCGCCTTCTAGAAACAGCCAATGCAATATGTCAAATCCACCATCTCCCGTGGGAAGGTTGAACCGGCAGCAAATAAATTGGGTCTGCCTTGCCGGATTCCCAGATCAGAAGGCGTATCCACGTGGTGGCGACTGCCAGGGTCTGCAATTGTCAATTTGTTTGCCTGCATCGGATGCGGCGAACCAGCTACAAACTCTATATCAATGGATGACTCGCTTGCAAGACAGGGCGCGCCGTCATCAGACATAGGTAGTTAGGTAGATGGAAATCTTATCGAGCTGAGACGACTGAAAGGGGTAGGTAGGTAGCTATATTGGAGAGCCTTGCTACAGAGTTATATCCCAACCCCCCACATCGCAGCACCCCTACTAGTTGTGAAACAGATCTGAATGCGAACCGCTATCCCTTGTACTCTGACGTGATTGTACTACATATCAGCACAAATGTTATACATGCGAACCACGCCCGATCCCAGTTCCGGCAATATGGTCACAGTGCTACCGTGGAAGCACAGCTGCAACTGCTTTCATTTTCGACGCAAATTACGTGACTGATGACGGTGGCAACGTACACGACTACAGCAGGCAGGTGCTGATAAAGCCGGATAGAGAGTCAGGGTAAGGGTTCCTCGTTCCCAGTATACCTTGCCTTCTTTGCGGGTGTGTAGATTGCACCCACCCAGATTAACAGAACCTGCATGGGTCAGAATTGATTTCCAAGAAGATTTTAAATTCGGCCGCGTTGCAGGAAAGTGTTAGATCAAGCATGGAATACCCGGTACTGGGCATGCCATGTATGTACGTATGCACACTTGCAGCGCCGCGGTCGAATTGGAACTTTCAAAGTCGGCTGCTGCAGCCAAGTACAGCAGCAATGTACAGGTTCCCAATTGCGGCATGCAGTAGTCAATCGCCGTGCTTCAAAAACAATCTCCTGGTTCCATGTGTTCCTTGTAGCTATCCCGTCGCTGTTGTCCCGCAATGAGTGGAAGGTGTTGCATCTCCTTCGTTTGTGGTTCAAACCAAGACGAAAGTGCGGTGAAAAACAAAAAGCGAATATCGTGCAGAGAAGGCATTGGGAAATGAGAAGAGGAAGGAAAACTGTGCCGTTGACACGAATGATCTCCTGACCAAACCGGACTTCCTCAATGGCTAAAAACACGAGCCAGAAGCATGCGAGGCAGCGAATCCAATCTAACCGGCAGTTGAACTGGTAAAACACCAGACAGTAGCGTCACCCTTGCGACATACATGAATAGCAGCCAGTCGGATGATTCCACACCACCGTTCGTAACTAAACTCAATCGATTGTGTCTCGTTCAAAACTGCCCAGTGGATCGTACGGCTTTGCAATGATGTCTCCTCGGACCGCACCTCTAGAAGCTCGAAGTGGGTATGCCGAGAGCAATATAGCCGATTTCGATCCAGTGTGACAGATTGAGCGGCGGGCTAAGATCGTTGCGAGCTCAACCACAATGCGTACAGACAACAACAGTGGGCCACGACAACCCGATAAGTGCTTTTGTTAGAGAAGACGATTGAAAACGAAGACAACGCAGCAAGCGGTTAACTCGGCAGCATCGCGGTAGGTTGATGCCGTGTACTCACCCGCCAACGGACCGCCGAGCGATTGTCCAACCCTCCAGTCGCGCTTCAGCGGAAGCAGGAGCTCAGATGCATCGTAGATTTGATCTCCCGAGCGGCCAGATCCAGGCCTTTAGACCTAGGTGATGATTTGGATATCTAGGGAATCGTGCGGTGGGGTGAAACAATACGTGTCTAGCGTGGGGAAGTGTAGGAAGCGAAAACTAGCGGGTGGTCAGGGCGCGGGGCGAGAATCGAGACGGGGGAACGAGCGTTGACTCGACTCATTGTCCGTAGCAGAAGAGCCAGAGGAGGTTGAAATTGAAATCTTCGGATTGAATGGCATTGATGGAGGAAGAGGGAGCGATGGACTGCATCGGGACTCGGCGAATAGCAAGAGTGTTTTGGGGTTGTTTATTATTCTGAACGCGGCGGGACGGTGTGTTTTGCGATCGTCTGGTTGTGGTTGGGGAGTTGAGGTCGTGCTTGTTGACAGGGTTGGATGTCGCTTGATCACTGAATTGAACCCCCTGTCTTGCAGCCGATCAATCAGCACGCGTGGTGCCGGATGGCCCGTGCTCACGAGACAGAGCAGACAGTACTACGTACTGCGTCCTCATAAGTGCGACGGACGAGCGGTCAGAGAAGCGGAGATAGAGGACAAAGAGAGAGAGAGAAGGCGAGAGAAGGGAGCAGAGAGGGGGGTGGAAGAGGAGAAAGCGGAGAAGGGCAGGAAATAGATGAGGAGGCGGTGGAGGGAGGGGCCTACCGTTCCACTTCTCCTTTCGATGCTTCTCTCCATCCAAGGCTGATTGATTGGTACCCGGTGTGACCTGGCGTTGTCGCTTTCCGAGCCCGTGGTGGGCTGCTATATTCAAGGACCTCGTGCAACCACTCCCGATGCAAAAAGTCGCTCGCTCAAGTCAAGTCGCAAAACCCGGAGCTATTCCCCCAAACCCTTTCATCGAACAAAGAAAAAAAACACAAGAAAAATAAAGCCCACCTCCTCCTTTTCAACACTGCCCCCCAAGCTCCTGCACATTCCATATATCATCTCTTGAACCCCTTCCCCCCCTCCAAACTAAACTGCTGTTCTCAGAGCCATCCCTCGTCACCTCATTTGCATCGCACACAAACGGAATCAAGTCAGTCCAGCCCCCG
>Ga0307512_10004651_pt1 | contig 14885 bp, 21 predicted proteins | sample 14_EM_MG_FD_200267 | JGI IMG/M metagenome (GOLD analysis project Ga0307512, IMG submission 200267) | Populus trichocarpa ectomycorrhiza microbial communities from riparian zone in the Pacific Northwest, United States - 14_EM | ecosystem: Host-associated > Plants > Roots > Unclassified | place... | reverse complement strand
CTCCGCGAGCACGACGAGGACAACGCCGAGGCCGGCGCCGCGGATGCCGCAGATATCGCGAGCACCAGCACCGGCCGCGACTCGTTCGGTTCGGCGAAATGCGCGGGCAGCGCCCGCGGTCGAGGTCGCACTCGTAACACCTCCACTACCCCCTCCGCCCCCGCCCCCGCCCCCCCTGCGAAAGAGAAGGAAGAACCGTCTTCTCATCCGACGCCGGCTCCGCTCCTCCATCGTAGGCTCGCTAGCCAAAGTAGGGAGCGCCCCGAGCTGATGGATCTCAAGTCGGCGACCCTGCGTGGACGCTCTGGTACCTGGCTATGAACTCTCGCCTCCCCCCCTTTTTTTTTCTTCTCTACCTTTCTTCGCCCAAATGTGACACCCCGTTCGTTCGTAGGACGTACTAACGAACGTTCTCCCTAACACAGTTTACCTTTTTTTTTTATCCCTTCGGTCTTTTCTGTGCGTCGCTTTTTTACGTCGTGTTTTCGACAATCGTTCTGGTTCTGTGCGTGCTTCATGACCTTGTTGACCCCTCACCCTCATTGTGCCACTATTTGTACGGTTGTACCATTGTATAATTAGAAGCACTGTATTCTATTTTGCTTCTCTTGCAAACATTTCATCTTAAGAGTGACTGCCCCGCGTGGAATCGAAACGATGTAAGAGTGAGAACGCATCCACTGGCATTACGAACGATGTGTGTTACAACGAGCTATCTCCCCGCGTCTCCAGACAAAAATATACTAAGGAAATAGCACGTAAGGTACAATAGACCCACTCCACGAGGAAAAGCGAAAGGATTGGTAGAGAAAAGCATAGGGGTTAAACGCAATGTCGGATGAGGATCAACAAGTAAGGGCGCGCGCGCAGGAAGGAGACACCAGTACGGGAAGACGGTGTAAAGTACAAAACAGAATGACGTGAGGACGAAGGGAAAGATTGAATGTAGAGGTAGATTTACTGCCTCATCTGCTGCTCCTTCGGCTCGGCGTAAGGGTTTACACTATAAACTTTGATAACTGGGGGGCTCTTTGTCAGGTCGGCAGTGACGATAACCTATGAGGAAAAAGTCAGCGAGAGCCACGTCGGCCATTCAGCGAGATGCGAACCGGAACAGTCATGAGTTCCCTGACTTGCTGAATCTTGTGTCCAGCCGGTGTTGTCTTCAGGCCCTCAAATTCAGGTGTGATTCGCGTTTTGCTGATATCACGTTGCACAGACTCGACGTCTCCCTCCTCAGGCTCTGCGTTGTCACGCCCAAGGACAATTTCATCATCATCTCCGTCGTCTTCGTCGAAGAGTGCCTTCTCATCGTGGAGGGAGCGCGAAGCAACTTCCATCTTCACAGCATGCTGTTCTGCGTTCTCTTTCACTTTCTTCAGATGCTCGTCATCACTATTTTCTGCGAGCCACGTAATGACGTCACGATCGGACCAGTAAATCTGGAGAGTGTGGGAGTGCTCGTCGTAAACATGGTTCTGCGGACATTCGGAACCGTGAGCGATGCGCGCCTATAAAAAAAAAAAAAGGACCATACGTCGATAGGCATCTGGTCTACATGGACACGCTTCTCGATGCCGAACTCAGGGATACTAACATCGAAGGCAGCTTCCAAAACCCCGATGACCTTAGCTTGACGAATGACGGGTCCATAACGAGAAGTTAGATCCGAGATGAGGACACATAAGAATAAGTGGGCAGATTGCTCCCGTGCAAGGATGGCAGAATCCCTCTTGCTAATAGGAAAGTCAGGGTGCGGATGCGACGAATAAGACGTCCACGGGACATACATGTTACATTGCTGGGTCACCTTTGCAACCGCGTCACGGTCCATGTTAAACTTGGAATTATTATCGCCTAAGATGGGGTGAACAAACCTTGAAAACAGTTGAATGAAATATGAACACGCACTGGACCCCTGGAGGACGGATTCAAGCTGTCGATGGACTATGATGTCTGCATATCGGCGGATGGGCGACGTGAAGTGCGTGTACAGGGGAGTGTTCAACGCGTAATGGCCGTATTTGGCTATGTCGAGCATGCCAGCACAGAAGTATTTAGCGCGGTGGGTTGCTTTGAAACAGAGCAGCCGGAGGACGCCGCGCGTAGAGGGATCCTCGATAGCATCGAATGAACGCATGAGAGCTCCAGCCGATGAAACGTCAAGCTTGTACCCGAGACGCTCTGCCCTTTCACCAAGGGAGTTCTGCGATCTAATCAGCCCGGTAAATGGAGGAGGTAGCACCTGGACCCACAAGGCGACGCTCGATTGGGGCGTCATGACGGCGTAAAAGAGCTTGTTCAGGAAGCGCGACAGCAATTTGTTGAGCAACCGCGATGTTGGTGAGTAGCATGAACTGGAGAAACGGTTATCTGACTGTAAACTCCATTATGGATGCCCATACCTCTTCCACTATAGAATTCGCTTCCGTGTTGGCACTCTGCGAGCAGTCAACTGGTAACCCCTGATCATTCAACTTGAAGGATAAACGAGGCGACTCGAGGCGGAGGGCACCGTTCTGGAAGCGGCGCGCAGTAAGTACTTTGGCCAACTCGTGCAATAGTCTAATATCATTTTCCACAGAGGAGACTTCATGCTCGGAATCCACAGAAACACCCGCCAGGGGTTCCCCGTCCAGAACACGTTGGACCGTTTCGTAAGATAGCTTCGCAGCAGATTTAATGACTGTCTTGCCGAACCACTTCTTGATAACCTTGGCCTCCTTTGTCAAGGTTAGGACGACAGAGAAAGCGAGCCGTTCTTCTCCAGGTGCTAGACTGCAAAGCGCTTCACTCAAAGCGGGCGGAAGCATGGGTACGACACGCTGGACCAGGTACACACTCGTAGCACGTTTGCGCGCGTCGCGATCCAAGGCAGTGTTGGGCTTAACATGGAACGATACATCGGCGATGTGGATACCAACGTCATACGTTCCGTCGTCATTAAACTTGATGGACAAAGCGTCGTCAAGGTCTTTTGCACTTTCTGGGTCTATGGTGAAGATGCGCTCCTTGCGTAGGTCAGTACGAACTTCATACTCGTGATCCGGTATGCTGCAAGGTAACTAGGTGTCAGCGTCATGACAAGGCAGATGGTCAAATCAACTGACGTCCAAGGCATGGGGGGTAAACATTTCAATACACTTTCGCTGAAGTCCTCTGTGGGGAAGTTGCTATCCTTTAACAGCGCGCTCGTCTCCACCTCGATATCTCCGATGGGACCCAATTCCTCGACCAGCGTGCCGAAAGGATGCAGAGAGCTGATAGGCTAAGATAGTCCTCAGTATAAGTGTCCCGTGCCAACCAAGGAGAATAACATACGTGGCGCTTGATACAAGCAACGAAGAGCTTGTTAGCGTACGCTTCGGAGTTTTGCACAAAGTCTGGCGGAGATTGCTCGGTTGGAATGGCAATTAGTGGAACACGCTTATCTGTGGGTTTGAACCACACAATCTTTGGACGGTCAATTGGCCGACGTGGCTCGTCACCGCGATCTCCTTCACGCTCGCGGCGCTCGGCTTCCTGTTTCTCCTTCGTAGCGGCAGAAGATGGTCGAAGTAACCCGAGTGTGCCAGAGAACAGCTGTCCTGGCATGCGCTCCACAACGGCCACGACATGACCAGCGAACTGTGGCTTAACTTCGTCGGTGACTCTAACAAAATATAGGTCAGTAAATGCAAATAGTCGTGCCTTTTGGTACTCACTCTTCGTCCTCAAACAGCATCAAGCCTTGCCCTTCAACTTCCACATCGTCCTTCTTCTTGTCGTTCTTGCGGCCAGCGGCAGACTTGACCTCATAAGCCGCATTTTCCTCCTTTTTACGCTTCTTCTCTTCCTTTTCCTTCTTGGTGCCCCATACCTCGTCGACGTCCAACAGCTCGACAGCGACAATATCGCCCTCCAAAGCGCGGTTGCGGTCCTTCGATCCGCAGATGTATATATCGGCATCCAGTACCTCTGTAGAAACGTAGGCGTCGGAACGGTTGCGCTTATTCACGCGTAGGATGCCGACTACAAGTTTTCCAGTGGCGAGAAGCGGTGGCAGAGATGCCTGAGGGAGATACGGGGCAAAAAGAGACTTGCGTTGTGGCTGATTCGATTGCTGCTGTAGCTGAGACTGAAATTGCTGCTGCTGTTGCTGAAGAAGATTGATTCCCCCGAGACCGAGGCCCATCATATTTGCGGCCATCATATTGGGAAGCATATTGGGGAAACTAAAGGAGGGCATCTTATGGTGACCACCAGTCGCAGCGCGGAATTGTTGGAGACTAGCTAACTGCGCTTGAGCTTGAGCAAGGTCAGACGATAGCGTGTTCCCTTGTTGAACCCCACCAACGCCACCTGCTAAAGTGTTGCGACAGAAAGAACCAAGTCAGCTCAATGTAACATTATGATAGAAAAATGCACAAACGCCAAGTAGAATCAGCCCTGGACACCTGGCGAGAATGCCCGCCCAGCGCCACAGGCGGTGCGAAACCATCCTCATACCCATCTTGGCCGGCACCCACACTTGATTGGCTTGCCGACTTGTTGACTACATTGACGCTGTGCCTGCGCCCGTGGCCACGCGACACGTCCTGAGGCTGTCCGTCGAGGCCAAGGCTTACGTTGCGCAGACCAAGCTGAGTCATGAGGGCTTGTTGACCACTCTGATTACTCAGACCCATAGGGACTGTGCTTTGTACGCGTCTATGGGCGGCTGCACGATTTGGGGCAAGTCCAGGAGTTTGGAAGGAAAGTACTTGATTCGAAGCGAGCTGTTGTTGATAGAGGGCAGCTTGTTGACGCTGGAGTGCTTCAATCTCATTCTGAATTGCAATCTATTGACACATGGCGCGTCAGCGCCAGAAGTTTGCCCATGGCCGTTGACTGTACCTGTTCTGCCATAATGCCCCTGATCTCGCCACCGCCTTCATTCCTTCTCTGCAACATGTCCTGGTCGGAGTAACTCGGGACAGTTTGTTGTTGAGGAAATTGGAAACCGACGTCTTCCTCGCTGATGGGAGGCCCCATGGCAGTGCCGACACCTGGGCGCCGGCGCACCCCACCACCAAACATAAAGTTTGGCGCAAGTTGTGGACGGCCAGAAGGGCCTAAGACGTCATTGTGTTGATGCTGTTCTTGTTGGGCGGCGAGGGCAGCAAATCGTGGTGCAGTGAAGGTCTGGGACTGAGAGCGGGGATGATGGGTTTGCGCCTGGGTACTGTAGAGACTATCTGGGATCTCCCCATCTTCGTAGCCGTTCTGCCCGTCCTCAACATCCTCCCTCATTGAACCAAGGTGGGGTGCAAAATTGTTGAAGTTACTGGACAGACCTGCCGCTCCCATAGATGCCGCCTTGCGATGTCTAGGAGGTGGATCGGACGCAGTAGGAGGAGGGTAAATGGAGGCACCAGGTTGGAAGACAGGGGCAGTGGGAGGAAGATTGGAAGTGGCCGTCTGTGCGATGGGTAAGGAAGTAGAAGTAGGGAGTGCATTTCCAGCAAGTGGAGAAGTCTGGATAGGTGGGGATGTTGTCTTCAGGTCAGCGATGACCCGCTGTAAAGAAGACAGAGCATCGCTTGACTCAACGGCAGGAACGGCAGCCCCTGGCTTGTTCGTCGGTTGATTATTGGTTTGACGGTTGCCCTGGCCAGCAGTCGACTGTCCCTTACGGTGATTTGCCTTGCCTTGGCCTCCACCGTTCTGAACCTGGCGACGTTGTTCACTCTTTTTGCCTTCATTGGCCCTCTTTCCGTTGTCCGAACCAGATTCAGTAGCGGGGGTGCTGCTCGACCTCTTGTTGCTTCCAGACCTAGAAGGGGGCTGAGCAACACTATTAGAGGGCTTCGAGGCGGAGGGGTTTTTGCGTTGCCCGCGGTTATTGCCCACGGCGGCACCGGATGTGGGTTTTCTGTTATCTTTATTGGATGTATCCTGCTGTTCTTCGGTCATTTCGTTCGTAAGGCTGGGATGTAGTATGGAAGTTTTGATTTTTTTTTTCTGGGGTCTAAATTTGTTTTTTTTTTGTCTGTGGATCCGCGTACGTTTACAGAAGTGAAGAGAGCTGGGGTATGTTAGCAATACGTAACGTAACGGAAGAGGACCGGGCGTACCAGGAAAGTTGGCGAACTGGGAGAGATGGCTTTGCCCTGTAGGGCGAGTGTGGGATAAATGGAGTGGTTGCCTCGGGTAGGCGTGGAAGAACGTATAGTCGTCGTCGTTGTCGTCGAGAACGGGGAAAGACGAGTTATTCTGACTCTTGGCTGTTCCTGTTTCCGAGTTTTCATATTCCGATCCTGTGGCTGTTCTTCTCACGCTCATCCCACACACGCTTGTTTGTTTCTAGAATGTATTTTGGTTGGGTACTCCACCGTACCGTCACTCTACCCCACTACACTACAACTTCTCAACAATCGCAGCTGTGTACTCTTTCGTGGAAGAATTGCCCCCCAGGTCCCCAGTGATTGTTTTTCCCTCGGCGATCGTCTACAATACGTCAGACAGGGGGTCAACAAATACCAGAGAAAAATAAATATAAACATACAGAGAGGGTAGCCTTCTCGATTCTGTCTGCATGTTCATTGAGATTCATGTGCCTCAGCATCATCAGCGAGGACAATAAGAGAGCTGTTGGGTTCGCCAGGCCCTTGCCTAACAAAACAAAAACAAAGATTGTTAGTCCCGAATGGCATTTCCTCCGGCCCACCTACCGGCAATATCCGGCGCCGAACCATGAACGGCCTCAAAAATGGAGGCATCCTAACTCGGGTTAATGTAAGGAAATTGCTGGCAGGAGCTATGCACTTGCCCTTCCAATGTTTCCCGATGGCGTCAGCCCCAGCCCTCCGATCAAGCCAGCGCACATGTCGGAAAGAATATCACCATACAGGTTGGGCATGACCATAACACGATCACTGTAAGGTTTTGGATTCTGTGTAATCTTTCCGACGGTGGGCGTTAGTAATAACGAACAATGACGAAACGCGCCAACATACCTGCAGGCAGACCCTATCAAGCAGATCTTCATCATAGGTGACATCCGGGAAACCCTTCGCGACTTCGCGGCACGCGGACAGGAACATCCCGTCGGACATTTTCCTGGACAGATTCGAATTCTCGGAATCAGCCATTGGTGACGTCATGTCCCATGCTTGCCCACGCACATAATGTTCGCTTTATGGACAGCCGTGACGCGCTTCCGGCTGGTCGATTGAGCGTAATGGAACGCGTAGCGTGCAACACGCTCTGACGCGTCCCACGTAATGAGCTTGATGGATTGCACAACGCCGTCAACCACCTATGTCATGTTCCATCAGCATAAATCCACTCTCCAGTCCGCGCGATAACTGAACCTCGTGCTCAATACCGGAATATTCTCCTTCGGTGTTTTCCCGAATCAACACAGTGTTTACATCATCGTATGGGGTCTTGTATCCCTTGATGGACACGCAAGGCCGAACGTTAGCGAATAGGTTGAACGTGCGACGAAGGGTCAAGTTGAGAGAAACGTGACCCTTGCCGACTGGTCCAACTGTCAGTACGACCCGCAGCGGTTGCCCTACGAAATACAAAGCAACATACTGGGTGTGGCGAGCGGTCCTAAACGAGAAAAAAAAAATTAGTGGTAAGAAAGAGGGAAAAGAAGAAGTCCTACCCTTCAATGCGACAGTGTTCTTTCGAACAGAGTGGATGGCTTGGTCTGGGATTACAGTCTTACCACCTTTCAGCACTGGTGTCACACTGACTTCCTCCCACTGGATGGGAACCTATAAACCAATCATCAGCAACGAACACGCTTTATGCAATGTGCTATACTTTGGCAGCATCGTAGATGGCCTTGACCGATTCACTAATCTCCGGGCCGATCCCTATAGGCAACGAAGGTCATTGTGCAGTGACGGTCCACCGATAACAGTACCCTGACTTACCATCTCCCGGGATGAGCGTAACTGTATATTTACCCTGGAGATAATGTTAAAATGGTGTTCGTTGAAGGATATGCGGATGCACAAGGCGTACGTTGCTTCCTTTTTGTCCAGCAAAAGCAGCAGTAGGTGCCGCTGACGCATAGCGCCGAACAGCCTGCGGAAAATATGAGCGGGTATAGAGACACAGACAGGTGTGCACTGACTTGTGACTGCGACCACGCACGGTGCGCAACACCGGTAAAGGATCGTGTGGGTAACATAGTGAGCTGAACACCGAGGGAAAATCCAACGGAAATTTGGTGTGGGCACGGCACGGACCGGGAAGGAACGGTCACACGGTACTGCTCGTTACAATCTCGTTACTGAGAAATCATGAAGGCAAGGCACGCATAGCAGGCAAATATTAGGATTTTTTTTTTTCGTATCAATGTACATCAACCATGCTAAGGAAGCCAACACAGAGTCGAATCCCAGACAGCGTGACAGGGATTAGACCGTACTCTATCCACTAAGTAGGCCGTTGAGCTGTTCCCTGTAGCGCTCCATCTCCCTCTCCGCCTGTTCCTCGTCGGCCTCAGCAACCTACGCAAAAGCTTTCTATTGAGCAACAATTATCCAGGAAAAAGTGAGTGTACTTACCGGTGGTTGGGTCTCCACAGTTCCAGCCTGGCCAAGCTTCCCATTCGTCAGTTCGAACAGGACCTTGTCAACTTCCTCATCAGCCTCCTCTTCGACTTCTTCGTCCTCTTCGGTATTCAGGGCGTCATCAAGCATTTCCTCCATGATGCCTGCCTAGACAAGGTTAGTTCATACGAGTCAGCCAGTGTGCCGAGGAGTCTACCTTGGTCATTTCCATGCTCATCTCGCGCATCGATTGGCTAATTTGAGGTAGTTTGATCAGGCTGTTGGATAACCTCATGATCTCAGTGGACTTCCGCAGGGAGCCAGAGATCTTGGCCATTGCTGCGTTGGATGGTATGAGGGGCTTAGTATGGAAGAACGAGGGGATAGATGGTACCGAGTTGCTGAGATAGTTGGGTTCCTATTGAGCCCAGACGAGCCTTGCTCACTGAGAGTCTATCCTTCTGCTTATTACTTCGCACGACCTCACGCGCCAAGATCCTCGCCGACTTGTTATCGCCCTTCTTTGCAAGTTGCTTGATGGTTTGCCGCACCTTGTTGGTTTCAATATCCAGCTAAACATGCTAGTCAACACCAGAGTTCCATCTTTTGTAGTCAAAGGTCGGACCTGCCTCATTTCTCGATCCAGGACCCTGCTTTCCTGGCGAAGCTTAGCTTGCCAGGCACGGACACGCTCTTCTGGTGTCGGTCCATATAGAAAGCGATTGATAGTTTGCATGAAAGTAATGGGAAGATGCAGCGGCGATTGTATTGACTCAAGCACACCGCCGCTGTCGGCGCGGCTACCGGCACTGTATTAGGAAACCATTGACTCAACCATATTTGGTTGTGTATATCTACCTCATCATCACTATCGTAGTACTCTACCCCATCCTTTTCATCAAACTTTCATTGTATCTCGCAAAGGGTTTACCGTACTACATGGCTCAACGCAGTCCCACCGCCCGACATGAGACAGGTGTTGTCATTTCCGTGCAATGATAGCGTTCCGTCGCAGTAGTCTTGACAACACCATATATCATCAATTTATCACCGTTCGAGGCGGTCCCCGCTAGTACTAGTATTGATACAGTATAGTGACTTTCGTATCTCAGGGCGGTGTCACGGCATTTGTACTATATCGATCCAGTTCCCAACTTTGCGCCTTGTCCTAGGCTACATTGATGGAGAGGGCACAAATAGTTAGACATCAAGCCATAATCAAGGGTGACAGTGGCAGCATCACGGCCCCTCTCCCACAGAAGACAGGAGCGCGCTGTTTATCGCCCATAGGGTACCCTCCTACTGATGGGCATCAACGAGATTCAATATTAGAGAGGAAGGCTCCATCTGACATTAATTCTGGAAGACAATCCCTAGATGATATGATTACTTCGTACGACCCACTGCCTGTTTTTCGCTCCATTGTGAAGAAAACAACACGAGGTTATAAATTAAACCCGATAGACCCTACTGTATGGCGTGCTGGGTGTATTGGGCGGGTACGACAATAGGATGTGTGTGTACTTCGCATCCTGGATTGGGTCCAGATCAGAAATAAGGTTTCAGGATGATATTCTTATCATTATCAATTCTGTTCCTGTTCCACTCTCTCAACGTTGCCATAACACCTACTGTACTGCGCTCTGGTCAATGAACCCTGCTGGCGTCAGACTCCCGATTTGTCAGTAACGATGAGAGCTCGGCGTTAAAATTTGAGGCCTGAATCTGCCCGCGGGTTACGATGCCATCAATTGGTGAGGAGACCCCAGATTTCCTGCATTGACATTCCCGGGTGTCGAGCTGGTGCCAATACTGCGCTGTATATAGCCGTCGTGTCTTCCTGAGATGGCGACTCGACCCTCGGAGACGAGATGGACTGAATGATGAAATTTGCTGGCCCCCTTTTCGCATCATATGTAATCAAGATTTTATACCCGGGACGGGTAACCTGGCGTTCGTCCTCGAGGGCCCAAACACCACACCTCCCTCATTATCCGCCATCCGTACCCACACTCTTTTTCAGTCTGAGCAGGCCTCAGCAATCTTTCTTTCGTTTGTCGTTTGTGTCTGAATCTGGAGTGTGAGGCCGGTCCTCACCACACCCTCGTCTTGTCCCCTCGGGAGGGGGATGTCCGGACAGCCCTCGAGGCTGTCGCCCGTGCAGGTTCAAGGCGCACAGTTTGCGAACGACTACTTGAATCATCCCGACTAGTAAGTCAGGATTCCTGGTCATCGCCAATCCCTAGCTGAGTCTGCATGTTCGAAGCCGATTGGTCGCAGCCTTCTTCCTTGGTTGGGTGTTTTTCAGCGGTCTCCGTCATGTCTGGTCCTCCGCCTTCCTCCGGGAGTTGATGTGGACGTGTAAAGCGATGTCCGATCGCAAACTAGCCAGGACTGAAGAGCCTGCCACGTCCATGGGTGCTTCGCATGAGAAAACTGTCGGAACGCTCCAGCCCTCGTCTCGTACCGCGGACATGTATCACCGTGAGCAGAGGGACACCCTTATACTGCTACTATGCATGGCGTTCATGTTGGCGAGCCTCTCCTCGTTTTTATCGCTGTTGAGTTTCTACCCTAGCGGAAGTACTACGGCATGTGGTGAGCATGGTTCAACCAAACTGGCGGAAGATATATCCGAGTCGCCCTGACGTCTGTTTAGTCTTCGTGGTCGCCGCTGCTACCATAGCTTCACAAGCCGCTCGGGTGTTCGGCCTCGTGGTACTGGGTCTTCATTTGAAGCGCTATATAGCAAGACCTTGGGAATTGCATGTCTTTTGGGTAGTGCTTGGAATTGGGACAGGTTCGCGTTGATCATACGTGCACTGGTCTTTGCTCGTCCTGACCATTCTATGTTTCCTTCAAGTCTTGAGTGGGTTCACTGTTGGCATCGGAACTGGCCAACTAGTGTGAGTGGTCGCTCTCGTCGAAGCGTGTACTCTGTGCTGAACTCTTTGTCAGCTCACCTCAGGCCGTTACCCTCCCTAGCGTGACATTATGCTTCAGGAAGAGGTAGGTCCTCGTTCTGTTGGCAATGTGTCCATCGTTGTGACTTTGAGAGCAGGTTTTTTTCGACATCACTGGTATCATCCATTTTGAACTTCGTTCTGGAACTGTATATCATTATCCGTTCTCTGTCTTTAATGCAACCTCCTCGACCGAAGCTCAGCATTGTACAAGATGCGAGGATCGTACAAGCGGGGAGCCTCTTACTCTTCGAACTTTTGGTTGTCGTGCCGTATGCTACCTTCACCAGCTTAACTGCCGAGTTCGTCACGTATAGCATAGGAGCGCTCGGTGTCCTAGGTAAGCTAAACCTCCGTTTGGTTTATGAAGTTATATGGAAGACTGATTTTGCGCCTTCAGCTGCTTTTAATAGTTCATTTAGTCAAACTGATTCTGTTCCGACTCCATCAAATGGTCCTGATTCGAATTCTCGCTGTCCAAGTCGCACTGCCCGTGCCCCGGAGCCCTCAAACAATGAAGGTCACATAACTGACCGTGTCATTCGTATCGACAACTACCACCCTTCTGCAATCGGTGATGAAAACTGGGATGTTGAGGCACAGAGTTCACCGTCACAAGGTCTCCGTGCAATACGGATGCCTTTCGTACCACCGGTAGACGGCTTTCACGAGCAGGCAATTCCAATCTCTTCCCCTCGACCAATCGACGTATCTGTCCGGAATATAGTAGTCGGTAACACCGTCCTCCCTGTGGCCCCGTTGGAACCCGGAAATCGTCCTCGTCGTGAAAAGATATTGTCCTACTCTAGCCCTGTCTGGGCAACTTTTGGCACCCCCCGAGGAGATGAGAGTGGCGGTGCATCTTCCCGCCCACAAATATCAATTGAAATCGCCAGGTCTCCCACCTCCTCAACAGGTCATTCCCCGGAGCAGGATAACAAAGTCACAAGCCCCACTTCGACCATACTAGGTTCCGACATCATCAGGGGTGCACATTCAAACGTAGGCAAAGATCGCATGAGAGTTCGCCGTTCTGCGGCTGCCGTTAGACTCTCACAGGCGTCATCGATACCTCCTTCATCAAAAAGGGTGACACATCAGTCATGGGCATCCATATTATCGGCGTATCCCCCGACTGCCGAGGATCCATTGCCACCGAGACCACTACTAGCACTGCCGAAAGAAACCGTGCAGTCTTCGAGCCGGAGATCTTCACCAAGTCTCAAGTCGAAACCCGGGTCCAAGTCGAGCCGAAGCTCCAAGTCTCAAAAGAGCTCAAGCTCAATGCGTTCAGCGAAGGCGGCTGTTACCATGCCGGCAGAGGGTAATCCATCAAGATCAGCCTGGATGGGGTTGTCGATGAATTCTACGAGGATTTCAAAAGGTCCCTCTGTGAACACCCGGATGGAGAGGGCCAGTCTTGTACGCGGGCCCCGCCCGCCACCGTTTTCATCGCGGACACGGCGCGCAGGGATTGTGAGCATCGATGGTTCTGACCATTTGCGTGGATTTAGTACACCATCGGTCTAGTTCACCTCGGAAACAGCGAAAACAGTTCGCTTTGGGCTTCACGCGCTCCCTAACCTCCACGTACAATAGCACTCTGGTAGTATTAAGTGAATTCGTTTTGATATGGACTCGAGTAGCCCAAGTACGGTAATTGTGTACGAGTGTGGAAATGTGGACATGGATTACTGAAACGCGATAAAACAATGCGATGCGCGCAGCATTAATTGTCAGAGTCTCAGCGTTGTTTGCATTTGTTGCACTGCGGATCAGGTGGTCCTCACTTCACCAACGCTACGATTGATTAATCCACCATGGCGTCCAGCGAACTGTTAAAGCAGATTCAATCTGGAACTAGGCTCAAGAAAGCAGTTACAAATGATCGTAGTGCGCCCTTGGTCGAAGGTTCCAAAGGTGGGGGTGGAGGAGCCGTTGGAGGCACCTCACACAGTTCGACGACATCATCGTCGGTAGGGGGCATGGGGCCCCCGCAATTAGGAGGTCTGTTCGCAGGTGGCATGCCCAAGCTCAAGCCTCCGGGGAGTTCAGGTCCGTCTTTAAGTTTAACATTCGAGATCTATCATTCTCATGACAAGCGACGTGCAGCACCGGCCAAAGCGCCTCCTTTAGCCAAACCACCCTCTGTTCCAGGGAGGGGCGCAGCACCGAAGCCCCCTGCTCCAGCGATTGCCCCCCCTGCGCCTGGACCTCCTGGGAGGCCGCCGCCTCCGCGGCCTAAGGTGGCCACATCACCACCGCCGAGCGCTCCGAGCGTACCGTCTCGCCTACCGCCACTTCGCCCGACCAGCGCCGCACCAGGTGTTCCATCAGCCCCGCCACCCTCCGCTCCAGCGACCCCTCCGAGGCGACCAATACCTCCCCCTACGCGGCCGAGTCCTCAATCACGTCCTGTTCCTGCGATACCCCCACGGAAGCAATCCCCCCCGTCTCAATCATCGCCGATATCTGCGCCGGCAGCAGTGGCTCCAGCGCCGCCGGCTCGAAGCGCCCCAGCCCCTCCTGCATTGCCTGCACGGAGAGGAGCGGGTACGTCGTCATCGTTTACGCCTGGGAGGGCGCCCCCACCTCCCCCACCGGCAAGGCCCGTGTCATCTGCGCCCTCTCGCTTTGTGCCTGCACCCCCTCAACGAAGGCCGCCGGGAGGAGAGGATACTTCTTCTACCCCTTCCGCACCACCGGCGCCGCCTCGCCCGCCTGTTCGTCCTAGGGCAGCCTCTGCGAGCGAGTCGTCACCCGTTCGAGCAGGTTCTCCAGCCCGACGAAGTGTAGCGCCCCCACCCCCGCCCCCAGCACCAGCACCCCCTCCGAGGTCACGTATCGTATCCCAAAATGCGACTTTTACGCCCCCGCCTGCTCTTCCGCCCGGGAGACGTGCCGTTTCCACTTACATTCCGGCCACGAACGGGGCCGCAAGGTCACCGCCACGGAGTCGAAAGAGTATGTCGATTTTCGGTCATTTTCGTTTATAAAATACTGAATTGTCCTTCGCTAAGCTGCTTCGCCACCCCCCAATGTCGGGTCGCATATCTTCCCAACAGATTTTCCCCAACCTCGAACGTTCCAGCGGAGTGTGAGGCAATATGCGAGTGGGCGGACGCGTGGCAGTGACTTTGATCTTAAATCATTGTAATGACAGTACTCGTGTTGAGAAATCGAATTATTTAATTAATCAAGCATTGTGCCACGTCATGTCTCTTTCGTGTTCGTGTTCCTTGGCAGGAATAAATAAGCCCGCGCTCGCGCATTGATCCAACTCAACCTCTTCCTTGTCCCGCCTACAGGATGCGCCTTCCTTCGCTCCTCGCTTCTCTTGTCTCTCTTACCCTCGCCACTCTCGCCATCGCCGAGACGGCCTCTGATG
>Ga0307512_10004650_pt1 | contig 14887 bp, 15 predicted proteins | sample 14_EM_MG_FD_200267 | JGI IMG/M metagenome (GOLD analysis project Ga0307512, IMG submission 200267) | Populus trichocarpa ectomycorrhiza microbial communities from riparian zone in the Pacific Northwest, United States - 14_EM | ecosystem: Host-associated > Plants > Roots > Unclassified | place... | reverse complement strand
CATCATTGTCTAGCCGAGGCCGCCCCAAGCACCCCTAATCCTCCTCGCCAGCTGGATATCCTTCTGCATGATCGTAACCCTCTTGGCATGTATCGCCAACAGATTCGCGTCCGTAAACAGAGCGACCAGATATGCCTCCGCCGCCTCCTGTAGTGCCAGCAGCGCCGTGCTCTGCCACCTGTGCGCAGAGCCGCTGCCGGGAAGACCGAAGAGATGAGCGCCGTTGGTGTAGTCCATCGCGACCTCCCTGACCTGCCCCACCGCGCACGCCCCCCATTAGCTCTCCGGTTCCGCATCCGTCTTCACGCCGGGGCGGGTGTGCAGGGCTGCGGGGGGGGAGAAAGACTCACGAGCCTGGCGAACGGCAGCTTCCTCAACAGCAGATCCGTCGACTTCTGGTAGTGTCTGATCTCGCGCAAGGCGACGGTGCCAGGCTTGCGACGGTACCTCCGGGCGACGGGCGCTGGGTCGCCGGGACGAACGCCCGAAGCTCTGCGGCTCGGGGCCGGGGCTTGGGCGGTTCTGCGGGCCATCGTTGCGGTTGTGTAATTGCGCGTGTATGTGTTGTGCGGACGAGGGGGGTGCGCGGGCACGGGTAGAGTTGTGTGTTGTGTGTTGTGTGATTTTGTTTTTTTTGTTTTGTTTTGTTCGTTGCGGCGTCGGTGCGGCTGGGAAAAAGGTGCTCTTTGTTCGCCGCCCACTGTTAGAATTAATATGTGCTACACCTCCGTCCGCTCTGCTGTTGGGAGAGGAGGGAGACGTGGTTGTAGTAGCTGTGTTTACGCGGCTGGAGCAGACGGAGCGGGTGTTGATGGGTGGCAACGGACAAAGCGAGGCGTTGCCGCCAAGGATTCGGTGACGGGTACCCATGTGCTACCAGCCGGCAGTTATCTAGAGAACCTGAATGCTGTCGGAATCAGTGTGCAACTGAAGACGAAGACGAGGCCGAATTGTGAAGTGGAGAGACCCGTCGGAGCGATCTGGCTTCACGGGGGCTTTCTCGGCGGTTTTCTCTGCCCACCTATCCGTACCCGGGTCCAATTCAAGCGTAACTATCCTCAGACTCCTCGACCTAAACCGTGCAGCGGGAAAGAAAGAGCTATTCACATGCGCACCTGGATATTCTCTCTGCTGCGGCAGCTATGCGCAGAGCAGTAGTTATGGCTTGCCGTGTGCAAAGCACGGCACGAATGTTCTACTCATCTAGGACGGAGTGCACATACCTAGTAGTGGTATTTACTACCAAGGGGCATGTGTGCCCTCTTGCAAGTAAACCTGCCTAGCTGTCTCAAGAATTTTGCCGCGGGGTCAAGCTCTGGGATCCAGATCGGTGTCGCTGTTCGACGTTCGACGTTCGACGAAACCATGCAGAGATGATGTCGATGCCGCCGCAACTAACTAGGGGTTTTTTTTTTCGTCCGAGATCCCCTTCTCACCACCGGGTCATGCGATCCAATTGGCAACTTTCTCAAGCATTGCGCTATGGAGTATGTATGCAGGTTTCGCAGCCTCAACACTTCTCGAAGATATCTATCTATGTATCTATGTGCCCTTTTTATCCGCCGATTCGATTGCCCAACCAGGGTGGGTTACAGGGCTCTGCAGGTCCAGTTCTCCATCTAACTAATTCGCAACAGCCCAACCAGGAGCCCTCCCCTCATTCCTCGCCATAGTTAGCCGCTGCTCGTCAATCAGTCGGTGATTTATCGGCAGCACGGCATAGTAGGGAGGCAAATATCCAACCGCTTCACTGATATCCCCCCGGCACCAATACTGCCTCGATGACTCGCTGAGCGAGATCCTGATGTCCAAAGCCGGCACCCCGTAGTCCAAGAACGCGAGATCTTGCGATTGTGTGATACATACCTATGATGGGAGAAGGCGTGCTCAATTGCTCAAGATTTCAGGACCATACTTTACCCCAATCCGCCATGATCCCGTAACCACATAATGTATCTAGCTCCTCCACAAAGTGAGCGCGGCTTCTGCAATGAGGCTCGGAACTGGCACATACCCACTTTCAAATTCCCGCGTAAGCAGAGAGGTCTAGTTACATGCGGAATTATGTCCCAGCCTTGTCCATGTCACCAGCGTACCTAGTGACGCCGCGACTTGATAGCCTTCATTCCCAACGTCCTGATGCGATCGAAGGTTCGCATCATCACCGCCGTCACCGTCCACACCAGACCGTCCTCCGCGAGGCTCCTGGCCCACGATGTTCCGCTTCGCCTCGCGGCTGGAGTGGTGGGGCTAAACGGCGCAACGTTAGCGGCGATAGGGCTGTTGGTTGCATACAGCCCCCAGTCACACCCGAGAACTCGATCGGATTTCGGCATGATCGCGGCATGGGCCCCTCTCGCCAACGGATTGACCAATCATATCGACTGCACTGCCTGGATGCGCTCTGTCCGTCTAAAGAGCGAGTTAGTTTTAAATATCCATTGTTGCCTTTATGGGCGGGAGAGAGCTGCCCCCACCCTCGAGATCATCGTCATCGGCTCCCCCGAGTGCCACCGGCGGTTCGGAGCAACCCACCAACACACGATTCAATATACTTGGTAACTATTGCATGCACGTGCGACCGTCCCCCACCCACTGGCACCCACCGGATCGATGCCCGCGACGGTGGTTGCGGGTGCCCGTTAGGCCTGCGACTGTGAAACGCTGCCAGCCCGCTTTTGCGGCCTCCTTTGTCTTTTTTTTTTCTTTGGGTGGGTGGCATGAGTCCCATGGGCGTGAAGGGCAGGTGGCAGGTGAAAGGCGAGGCTGAGGGCGAGTGACGGGTGGAGAACAAGGCTGCAGTCTGCAGCTTCCTACATATGTGGGTCTCCCCTCCCCCCGTCGGAGCTCACTCATTCCACATCCCAATCCTGTCCGCGCATGCCTCTGCGTCGTGCTTGCTGCGCGTATAGGTGGTGCACAGGGGATGCAGTTTTGGAGATGTCCTTTGGATAACTGAAACCCGTCATTCGACCCGCAGCCATTACGATGTCTTTCAGACTTCGGAAATTGTGCCATGAGACCGTCCACTCGAACCACCAAGACTAGGCAATCACTGCACTGTGGCCGCTCGTTTGCCTCGCCCCCATCCCCCCACTGGTTTCTGGCTGTCTCTGGTCGCCCCCGCCGCCCCTGCTCGCTGGCTCGGCCCCATCACAGGGCGTTGCGTGGATGGAAGATTTCCACCTCCACGCTCTTCAGCCTCAAATCTGCAGAGTATCCAGAGAGGTCCAAAGTCGAGCCAACCCAGTTCTGCCATCGCCCTCCGAGTGCTTACGATGGCAGGTCCGTCTAGAACGTCGCCACCACGGCGCCCGCCACATGCGCGTGCACCATATGCCGTGCTATCTAGACAGACACCAGACGCCCCCCCAATCCAGCGTCCCTGGTTCTGTACTAGTACGTGGGGTACACATACCGTGCACTCTGTATCCGCCAGCCAGCCGATTCGCCCACGCCCAGCAGCGCGCCCGCCAACTTTTCGACTGCCGCCGGAAGTCCCTCTCTCGCCAGAATACCCCCGCCACGCGCCATCTACTCCAGAGTGGATACACGCCCATGGAGGCAGGTACTTCCTACATACGTGGGAAGTATCTACCGCACCACACCTACCCATTTATCCACGCCTTGAGCCGCAGGGAAATACGTAGGAGATCATCTCGGATCACCCCCGCCATTTCTTTTCCCCTGTCGCCCGCTGCTGATATGTAAGTATCGATCGATCAGCTGGTAGAGTGGCGAGCGTCCTTGTCACACCGACGTTTCCCCTCCCCCGCCGCTGCGGCTTGCCTGCCAGCTCACGCTGGAAAAAGTGAAGGAAACCAAGGCTCTCTGGCCTGGCTGCAATCCCGCATTGATTTCACAGCCCGCAGATATGAACTTTGAAGATCTAGAGAACGCATGATTTGGGCTTGGAATTGAAGACTTCAAAGAAAGCAACCCGGAGCCAAGCACCTGAGTTGCTTCTAATTTCCATCTCAGTTCCTAGTTTTATCCGCCCATGGCTCCCTCACCTGGCTGCTGCCCTCCCTCCACCGCCCACTCCCCATCCACTCGTCCATCTTTCCACAAATACCGCCAAACCCGCCCAAGGCAAATGCCTGAACATTCCCAATCCAGGTCCACGCTGCCGTGTAAAATACCCAACCCCTCCAACAAAGGAAATGAAGTCGAAAGGAAAGACCCAACACCCTTCGCACGCCAACGAAATCAAAGGTGCGACCACTGCCACCTAAACTCCATCCGCTCGAAAATCTGTACATCATGACAAAAACACCCGATATCAGTCAACAGTAGGGAGAGAAAGGGGAGGAACTGAAGGAAAAGAAAACTCGCCCCTCCTCCCTCCATACACACAGACATACGCAAACTCCGCCACAAGAGAAGAAAGAGAAGAGGTAGAGAAATAAACACTGTAAAGGGGTGAAGACAGACAAAAAATTGCACCAGACGATCCCGAGGATATAGTAAGGGAGATGACCGCACCCAGACAGAGACAAAGGAAAGACACGAACCCAAACACCAGATACAAAATCAAGTCACAACACCCCCGCCCCACCCCTCACACCCCAACCCAGGTATCGAGCAAAATAAGTACCTGTGATCTCTCTCCCCTCGGTCCCGCACAGATAGGAAACAATGAAAAAGAAACGGGAGAAAGTAAAACAGGAAGAACGCCGTGAATGGACAAAACTCCCACTGAAATCCAACCCACCAAGGAGGTCCAAAGACAGAAACATGCTCAAAAACATTACACATATTCCCGATGAAAACCCAGTCGCCGGAAGCCAAGAGGCAGTCTTCAAAGTCGCAGATGAAAATGAAAAATGAATGAAAAAATGAAACAGAGAACGAACACAACACAACAACAGTCTCCCTCCAAAATGAGAAGGAAAAAAAGGAGAAAAGGAAAGTGGTATATTTTCCGAGATGTGAAACGTAAAACCGTGCAGTTCCCGAAGTACACCAAATGTAAATCTCCCTAGATATGTACCAGAATCAAGCTGAACCTCTTCGAATGCAAAAAAGGAAAAAAAAAGGAATGATCTTAGATCATAACTCCGCCAACAGGGTTGCGAGGAGCGAGCTTGAGGACCTGGCGCAGGTGATTCTCAATGTCGAGGAAGTCGCGCGACTCGACCTTGCACGGCCTGCTGTCGTAGCGCGAGTCGAACACGTTCGAGAACTGCTGGGTATTGGTATTGTTCGTCTGAGCCTCGTTGTACTGCGGCTGGGACTGGGGATGCGAGTACGCAGGGGCGGGGCGTTGGTAATTCATCCTCTGCTGGGCATAGGGCGTCCTCATGGACTCGGGCTGACGGGCTTGCTGGCGTTGCGCAACCGGAGAACCGAAGGGGCTAACGTGAAAGTTGTCGTTGTTGCGGGAAGCAGGAGTCGAGTAAGTTATCGGCGCAGCATTGTGTAGCACAGGCGAGGCAACCGGAGAGATGCCAGGCTGCTGGAAAAGAAGCTGGCGCAAGGCAGCAGTCTTGGCAATCCTCTCAGCCTCGCCGAGGATGCGACCGGGAGAAGCTGGAGAAGCCGGAAGACTGGCGTCCAACGAGTCCATAGTGAACAGAGGCTCGGTGACGACACGCTCTCTGACGACAGGGCGCATGGCGCTGCGAGGGGTGTTGAAGACAGTCCTGATGGGAGAGTCCGGATCCATAGCAAAGATGTCGCGGCTAAAGACGTCGAGTGTCGAATCACTATCGGAGCCGTCGCCGACGAGACGGTTCTTGCGAGCCTTCTCCTCACGATCGGCCCTGAAGAGCTGCTCGAGGGGCCCTTCGACAGGGGGCGACGAAGGTTGAGAGCCAGTCGTGTTGCTGCTGTTGTCGTCCTCCTCCATCATAGCCTGAAGGCCCTGGGTCTTGGCAGAGGGAAGGGACTTCGAGAGGAAAAACTTCGGCATCGGCAACGTTGAGGGCGCTGGAGAGTGGTGGAAAGTCGGTCCGGCATAGGCCTTAGGAGGGGTAGACATAGGGGCCTTGGTGGGAGTCATTTGCACGGTGTTGGTAGTGGGGGAGCGGTGCGACTGGATTGACATGCGCGCATTCGACTGCTCGGGGGAACCTTTGTTGGTGACGTCCCTCGGCTTCCTCTGCCTCCTCTTCTTCTTCGACGATCCTCCGTCTGCTCTGGGCGTCTTGGGTGAATTATTTTGGCTGGTCTCCGACGAACGTGGTGGAGACTGAATCGGGTGAGCCATGGGAACGTTGGGTTGACTTTTCTGTCTTGGGGAAACATTTTTCTGAGACTGTGCAATTGAGGAGCCACCCCTGGTTTGGCGGTAGTTGTTGCTATGGAAGCCGCCGGGTCTCTGGGGCAAACCCGTAGTCTGGGTTTGGGTGGTCATCGTTAGGATGTTGCGACCGTGTCGATTCGTTTAACGAGGAAATTGCTCGGTGTAAGGAAAATGGTGGAAAATGGTGGAAACTCAAATCAAGCTCAAGATTGCGGAGGCGGTCGCTTAAATGCAGATGAACTGTAAGCAGTCGAGAGGAAAATCGAGTTCGGTCGGGATGTCGAGTCGTCGGTCGTGGTGGACTGTAGGGACGACGCCGAGGAGGCAAAATATGATGATGAGGATGGTTGTTGTGTTGTGGATCTTTGTGTGTATTTCGGAATAGGGTGAGTGGCCGACCGAGCAGCGATGGCGAACAAGCGGCAAAACAATCGAGAGATGTTTAGAGTACACAAGTAAATGCGGTAGAAGAATTCGAGGCGGTGAATCAGATAAGATCGCAGTTACAGAAGCAGTAAAGGACGAAGAAAGGCAGAAGACGGTGGAGTATTTCTCATAGTCGTGGAGGAGGAAGCATGGGGGGTAGTGGTGGTGGTGGGGTGGTGGAGATGGTGGATAGTCGTGGATGTAGTTGTGGTTGAGAGACAAGAGGTGGAAGGGATGGGTTGTGGTCGGGGTTGTGGTCGGGGTTGTGGTCGGGGTTGTGGTCGGGGTGGAGGAACGGGGCGAGGATGCCTCTTGGTGTGGTAGGGTAGAGTGGTGCGGTGTGTTGCGTTGCGATGTGGAGCAGTGCTGGCTGGAGAGAAAAGAGAGGGGTTAGGGATGAACGAGGAGGCGGTGTCGGTGTGGGTGCGAATGGATGGCAGTTGTTCACGATTGAGGGGCATGTATGTATCTACCATAGGAGAGAATGAGAGAAGGGAAGGGAAGGGAAGGGAAGAGATGAGCGAGTGGCACGTAGCATGGCATTCCTCTCTGGTATCCACATACAGCATAGATTACTCTATATAGGTACCTACTTTATTCAGCACATTTACAGCCAATCACGAAAAGGAAGACGTGCATATGAACACCGTCGCAAATATGTAGAGTGAGAGGGCACTATGAGCGGAAGTACGTATGTGCGGAGGTACGTAAGTAAGATATCATCTGCAAATAGTTAGCACCTTGCTAACACAGGCACTGCATGCGGTGCAGGGGCATTAGATATTGGGAAGACCCTCGCACCTACGACAGAAATCCGATAGAATGCCATCCTGTGACGTGATATGACGATCTATTTGGCCGAGTGCGGCGGGCAGCCAGCCAGGTCACTGCATTGTTCTCCATAAGTCACATGGTGGTAGTTTTAGACTCACAAAGCCATAATACTTTCGTTGCTCCTGCTTAACTTTCCACCGAGGCATGCACAACTTCGCAGCGAGAGGTTGTCCGTCAGCCACACGCCTGTCTTACGGTGCCGATAGCTATTGACCACCGGATAGTTTGTTCGGGCGGTCGTCTTGGTTGAATACCATGTCTATATACGCGATCTGTTTGGACTCCAGACTATAGCCGTTTGCATGTATCGTGGGACATTTGAATCCGTATTCATATGGCGGAATGCTCTAAACCTACCGACGCACCCCATATCCAAACAACCAGAGCATCTCGCCAAAACCGGGGGTGGGAAGACTCAGCACGGGAGACTTATCAGACGCTAATTCATAGCCAGCTCCACCGTCACCTACAAACGCGCACGATTTACGGTCACCCAAACCGAGACACCCTGCGAAACCCGCAACACAACGACTCCCTTCATAACCGGCCGCTTCCTTTAGGCCGTCTCGTTCCACGAAGAGAACTCTGATCGACTGACTGTGACACACGAGGCGTCCTGATGGACATGGGGTCGCAACATCTGCGAACTGTTCGTGCTGCTTCTTTGAGTGCGGAATGCTGATATTCCCCGAACCAAAGCACTAGGAGCGGAAGTATCTCTAATTCTCGGCCTCAGAGGCAGTGCGCTCTCTCCCTCCCACTAACTGAGTACTACCAACTCATCTCATGAGTGGTATAGCCTTTCTTCCGCCAGCTACAGGCAAAGCCAGTCATACGGTTGGCGATGTTTTCATGTCTCCCGATCTGGAGCTCGAGCGGGGATATCGAGTCGGAGGGACCAGAGAATCTGCACATCGTTCATACTCCGCCCTGTCCATTCTACCCGTGTTAGGGGGAACACCTGCGGCCACTAGGAAGGACAGCGAGCCCAAAGGCTTCGGCGGTGACCGTACAACTTATCATCTGACCACCCGAGCGGGAATGAGGGGCCTTCTGGCGGTCGTAGTTGAGCCGTGTACAGGCCCAAATGAATAGCGTAATTGTGACAAAGAATTCAGCATGCCGCGAACTTTGGGCGGTGAGAACCGAGGTTCCGTTTCGTTTGATACGAGGAGATGGACGACTGCTTGTTATTACGAGGATGGAACTTCAGGAAGGATACATTATTTACAATTAGTATCCAGCGGTCGTATGATGTGTCGTAGACACGAGTGATGGCCCGTTCAAACACCCATGGCACTTTGAGGATTGTATGTATCTAACCGCCCCCTTAGAATTCATAAAAGCCCTCTCTGGATGCGGCTGGTCTCCTGGAATCCGGGTCAGCTATGTATATATACGACGAGTTGCACTCTTGCAGCAAGAGTGGCGGCTGCCTAGAGGGGAGTGGCAAATGACGGTAGGCGTGCATTCCTTTCAGGTGGCCCCATCTGTCGTAATGTGGCTACCATCGAATCCACAGGCAAGGCTGACACAATTTCGGCTCGCATGTACGACCCCAGGTCTCCATGGAGAATTCCTGTAGGAGACTGGGGTTTCAGTTCTGTATACATACAAAAACCTCCTGCCACCCTTTCGCTCCTCGAGGGCAGTAGATACATATGTACAGCGCCTATAACGCAACGCCCTGCGCTTTTGGAATCAGCTCGGACGAGTACCTACCTAAGCGGAATGCGGCAGCAGCTTTCAAAAGACGACCTGGTAGTTACCAGCGCGCCCTCGATGGAGTGCCAGAGTGCTCTTTTCCCGCGGCGACTCAACAATGGTGACGGAAGCCACGCGCAGCGCCCGAAATGCGTGCGTTGAGGGCGTCTCAGGAGCGATGTCATGCAAGCCGCGGAATCCAGCGTTCCAAGCTAATCATGGCTATCGATAATTATCTACAAATTCCGTGAGCTGCGGTATTTCTCGCGTAGAGTGAATGTGGGTTGGCCTCAGATAAGTGGATATCCTCTAGTCGGATCGCCGCCCGAGTCGGGCCGAATGTGAGGCGAGATCATTTCGTGTGCGCCGCAGCGAACGCCCCGAAAGCAAAGCGCACGGTATACCGACTAGCGAGTGATCATCGTGGTGGACACACAGTGACATGTGGCAGTTCGGACGCGACTGCATAGAGTACCTGTGGTTGACATTCCATGCACAGCAGAAACCGGTCAGGTCTGGCCGGGTGTGGGGTGGGTGAAATGGGCAGTGGACAGAGGATAGAAGACGGCAAACGCACGGCGAGCGAATACACACCACGCCAATGGTGTAGCTGGTCGGACGAATTATGGAGGGACAAATTTGAGGTATATACTGGAACAGTGCGGAATTCGTTTCGTTGCTTATGGCCAGCAAGACGGGGTGTCCTCCAGTGGATGTGGAGTATCTACCAAGCAGTTGACAGCGGAGACGGGTGAATTTCCCTACAGTTCGTAGATGGTAAAGGTCCAAGGATCTAGACTGAATTTGTTGACCAGATTTGAGGATTCCCCGTTTCTTATCGCTCTTTCTGTGGCACATCAGCACTCGGTACTGGAATCATCACCACTATTGGGCGAATCTCCCTTTTGCACCATTTAGTCCTTATCGCACTCGAGCGACAGGCAGCTTAGTCCTACGCGCTGCTTGAACGTGTATGAATGTTGACCCACAAACAAAGGTTGAGGTCCACAGCTGCTCTGAGCCGCTAGATTCAAGCTAGCGAATGTGGGGTTGGTCAACCAATGTTAAGCCACGCCTGCCAAGAGAAGTTTTCGCCAAATTCTCAACGTCCATCTACTCTAACCTCGAGAACACCATTCCTCAGAAAGAATACACTACCACCAACTATTCACGCGGAGAGGAGCACGGAACAACTACCCCGGACTGGTTCTTGCTTCTATTCCTCCTGGTCGTGCGATACGCCTCGACCTTGGGGAATCACATCACGGGAAAATCATGTCAACGTCCTCGGCGTGGAGAGCTCCAATCCCCCCGCCAACCCTCCCGTCTGCTCCTGCATGCCCGTTGCCGGTATTACAATCTTCGGGATCCTCTACCAAGTCCTCTACGTCTCAGCCTTGCCCGGTGGCCCCGAGCAGCAGTCAACGACTTCCTCCCCGGCCAACACGCGTCCAAACGCAGACTGGCAATACTCCCGCTCCCGGAGGTCCTAATGCCAGCGGACTATATCTGCCCAGTCCGGCTGCCAGACCCAGTGACTATGGCTCTAGACAAAATCTCCCGAGCCCGTGCTTGACACCTCCCATCCCATCTATCCAGCGTCCTTCACCGAATGGCATACCCAACACGAAGCCACTTGATATGCATTCTCCCCTGCCAGGCCTCCCCGCCGCGCACCCTAATAGCTGCGGACTGTATCTCCCCAGCCCAGCCCCTACCAGCGGCCCGGTCTCTCCTACGCCGGGTGCTCATTCTCCGCCCCCTGCTGTGGTCGTCTTTTCCGAACGGGCTAGTACTGGCATCTCGGCGGAGAAAAAGAGGAAGAGAATTGCTTCGTCGATGACTGGCTCACTTCCAAAATCTGGGGGTCAGCGCGCATTTGTACCATTGCCTGCTGTGTCCCTCGGATTCTCAGAGGCATCTGATGTAGAAAAGCGCAGGAGTACAAGAATCATCGCCTGTGGTAGGCTCCCGCCTCATTCCTCGTTCGAGATCTCTAGTTTTTCGCTAACTTTCACAGTGAACTGTCACAAGAATAAGAAAAAGTGCTCAACCGGCAACCCATGCCAGTACTGTAAAAGGACCGATCGAAGTTGTGTGTATCCAAACACTCAACCGGGGACCTACCGTACGAATGGGCTCGCTGCCAAGCGACAAGAGACTATGAGGGAGAAGAAACGTCTCCAAGAGGATCAGAAAACATACGACCGTATACAGGTGTTGCGACAACAGCTCACACCTTGGCGTCGTTCGACGCAGCCGGCGATCGTCATGCAGCATCAGCAGGAGCTACCTCCACAACTTACCTTCAAACAGGTACAACCTCCACCAGCCATCCGGCAGCAACACCGGCAAAGCTTGAGTCCCGCACGGCAGCAACAGTTGCAGTTGCAGCCACAGCAGCCGAAATCTCTCATTCCCGCGCCGCCGCCGCAGCTACAACAGTGTGTTCATCCTCAGGGACCAGGACCGCAGCAGCTGAAACCTCCCATTCCCACGCCGCCACCGCGGCAGCAGTGTGTCCAGTCACCAGAACAGCTGCTGCTACGATCGGAGGGGTCTCCTCCAGTCATTGTTTCCGTTCATGAACCCGTCGCCCTCGACGATACCCCACCACCAAGCCCACAGCCTCCAGTCATTGTTTCCGTTCATGAACCCATCGTCCTCGACGATACTCCACCACCAAGCCCACAGATGGTCGCAACCATAAATGAGGAAATGAACCGCAAAGCGACGCCTCAGTCGCTCCCGACACCATGTTCCACCGCAGGAGACCCCCTCTCTTTGGATTTTGATTTCGATCTGGACCTCGCCGACTTCGATCTTACTATCCCGCCTCCGTTGGTGGAGGGTTCACTGCAGGAAGGGTTTTTCGGCCCTACAACACCGCCTGCGGAGGGACCAGCCATGCCTCAATCGCCCGCGACTACCGAGTGTCTCGAATTTGATTGCGGTGTAGGTCTCTCTCTCATTGACGATGAACTGGTAGGGTCCGGAAATCATTTCGGGGAGTCGGCTGTGGGGATCATAGCCGGAGACACAGACGATCTCATGAAGTGGATGGACGACACCCTCAGTGGAGCCATCGATGGTGGCGGAGAGGCAGGTGTTATTCTCCCTTTGAGTGGTGACAAATCCGTTGAAGAAGATGAGGGCAATGAGCTCTGGCTGAAGAACACCCCACGGCCCCATGGGGACGAGGACATGTTTGTTCGTGGCGATTGCGGTTCTATTCCTTCGCCTTCGGATGAGGACGGGTTGGCCGAGAGGCTCTGCTTTGAATTGGAAAGCTCGATGGAATAGGTACGGGAGATAATGGGTTTGTATGGAAAACCTGACGCTTTCTTCTTTTCTATTTCGCATAATGTCTCATGATTTAGCGGGGAGCGGTATAAGGGGAGTTAGTTGAATTGGTTTCTTTTACTTGGTTTCTAACCTCTTTTCTTTTAATTTTCTTTCCTGTTGTTTCCTCCGTTCTCTTCTTCCTTATTCTTGGGTAGGCAGGATAAGTATTCGGGGTTCACTCCATTTTCCGTGGCCTCGCAATCCTCACTCCCCCATCTCAGATACGTACCGACGTTGACTGACAACTTCCGACGCTTTCGCCTTCCCTCCTGTCATCAGCCACAGAGAGAGCTAGCAGACCGCCGACACTGGGCGTAGATCTGGTTTCATTTTCTCCAACGACATGCATGTGAGTCCTCCTGTTCTTATCATTGGGGTGGATTGAGTGTAAAACAGTTGGAATTGGGTCAACAAATGCTGCACTAATTGGCGAGCGAGGAAGGGGGTGAACAACCGGATCTGTGAGTGGTCTTAGGTTTCCCCGACTCGTTGGGCCGTGTTTGGATGGCGATACTGCACTCGGCGATGGCCTTCAGGTTTCCAGGGAATCATATGGTTTAGCTGGCCCCCAGAAGGACTCCTTTCAGATGGCCTATTTGCGGATGCCATCGATTTGTTCGCGGATGACTTGCACATACCGCACACAAACAGTCTAGGTATCGATTTCACACTCACTCGCTGGCGGCAATCTAGCAGAGCTGAGTCGTTTGCTCATCTGTTTTTGTTTTTTTTGCGGTCCTCGTGGTAAATACTCCACACCTCCGGGGACCATTCATCCATATATTTGTCTATCCAGCATTTGCAGAAAAAATATGAACATAGATCGCACCTACTCTGTAGGCTCAAGTACTTAGGTAGCGGGTAGCATTACCAAAATCAAAAGACGTGAACTGTGCAACCTAGAGTACAACCCACAATTCCCTACAAATCTACACAACACCATTCCCCTCCCCCACTCTGCCTGCGGTAAAGCCCACAACTCAGCCAAGTTCACCAATTCCTTTTCCAGCGTAGCAAGCAATCAATCAATCAAGGGAAGTATAAAAAAAAAAGTACAGAAACGCCCTAAACTCCATCATAGGAAAATCACGCCACGCTCCTTTACGTCGCTTCACTCAATGCGCGAGATTTGTTCCAACTTAATCGCGATCATGGTGCTCCACCAGCGGTCACGTTGGGACGGTCAATAAGTTCCCCACCAGCCGCAAACATTCGCCGCCAGAACATCGGGGGATCCAACGGGCGGGCGCCATTGCGAATACGTGGGTAGATATCCGAGAAGAAGTAATACACTAGAGCATGTCAATCAGTACACTTCCAACAATGGGGGGCGAGGGGCATTCGCAATACCATGTCCCACCACGATCCCCAACAGATCATCTCTCGGTATGCTATTATTCAGCAGCAGACTGAATGCGAGCAGCACCCAGGGCAGGTATGGAGCCGAGAAGACGAAGAGTCCCAGGAAGCTAAGGCGCACGCTCGGGTTCCTGCGCGCCCAGATGTAGACGAGGCTGAACGACAGCGGGGAGCCGAGGAAGGGCATAGACGTGAAGGGCGACAGCAGGATCAGCGAGGTGGCGCTGTAGAGCAGCAACCAGGCGAAGTCGGCGGTCCGGCCGCGGAACGACGATTCCTCCAGGTTGCGCGAGTACCGCGACATGAAGAACAGGTGGAACATGAAGTCGAGCGAGAGCGGGCCGAAGTAGAGGAACGTCGTCAGGATGCGCCAATACTACGAAAGAATTCATGTTAGCTGAGCCGTAGCCAAGCGGAGAGGCGCAGGGTGGAGAGAGAGTGCGCAGGAGTGAAAAGGGTACCTGTCGTTTCCCCCAAACGGACCCGAAGCTGAAGAATAGTTGGAACGGCGTCACCACTTGGCACTGCACAAGAACGGAGGTTATGACGGCAGCCGTGGTCCACACACGCGTGACGATAGGGACGTCGTAGTACCATTGCTCGAGGGTGTTGAGTTCTGCCATTGTTGGTGGGTTCGCGATGGTGTGTCCTGGGTGCAGAAGTGCTTGGGTGCCCCGGACAAGGTGGCCTCTTACTTGCTTGGTGTTTGGTCGCGAGACGAATAGTCATGAACCCAATCGGTGCAAGTGCGTCTGCTAAAAGAACGATGATCCTGGTCGTTTATTGCCGTGTCACACGTGTACGAGGTGCGATGAAGCATTTGACACAATACACACATACAAATACAATTGCCTGTCCTGAGCGTCTCTGCTCAATAATATACATGGAGTCGCCTCGTCCGATGAGGCAGCTTCTTTCCGAGAAACAACCAGAATAAAATGGAAAACGAGAACAGAGTATGAACCACGGCTT
>Ga0307512_10004649_pt1 | contig 14891 bp, 15 predicted proteins | sample 14_EM_MG_FD_200267 | JGI IMG/M metagenome (GOLD analysis project Ga0307512, IMG submission 200267) | Populus trichocarpa ectomycorrhiza microbial communities from riparian zone in the Pacific Northwest, United States - 14_EM | ecosystem: Host-associated > Plants > Roots > Unclassified | place... | reverse complement strand
AATTCTATGAGTTTGGCTCTGATTACAAAGTGTCCTATACAAAATATGTGGATAACTATGTCCTCTCACCTCCAAGTCTTAGATTTATGATATCTCTTATATTGAGTCAGAAATTGTGAATCAACAGTATTTTGGAGCTTTTTTTTTACAGCTACACTATGAATATTAGTGATATAGAAAATTGGAGACCAGGAAGTGAAAGAGTACCTATTTATGCATAGTTCATGTATAGAATGCTTTGTGATCAGAACAAAACTCATGGACTTAAATGAATGTGAATTGATTGGAGTTACCCAGCAGAAGGCATCTTCCCAGTTGCCAATATGCTTTGCTCTGGCCACAGAAACAATAGAGACTCACCCAGACTTGGAGAGATATACTCACTGGGAGCTGGCCAAGAGATCTAACAAATTTCGAATTCTAGGAGTATGTTAGAGCCATATACATCTGGAAGCATAGGAGCTGCTAAAAATGGCAACTCTGGGTTGGCTGGGCTGGAGATCAATCTGGGCGCCTCCAAAGGGCGGCGAAGCCGCCACCGTACCTTGTAGTAGCTACGTAGATGTAGATGATATATGGAGAAAAATGGGAAGAAAAGCATTCTCCTCTGGCAGGATCTTCCGCTATCTAATCTAAAGCAGGTCTATCCCATCTAATCAATCTCATCAACATTGTCATCTTATCATCTCCACCTCACAAGTGAAATCCATACTCTCAACTAACACCGTATGACGCCCGCGTCAGGTGGAGAGGTTCGGCAGTACACAGAAGCATCTATGCGATGCCTTGCGGTGGCATGACTGCCCAGCACTGCGGTAGGACCAGTAGTTATCGACAAGGGATACATGGTATCGCATTGATACAGATGAAAGAATACCCAGTGTCAATTAGCGATTCATACTAGATCATGCAGTCAATTTCTACGGAGGGTTAGCTGTGGAATGGTTCCGAGATCCAACTCGTCCCTAATCTCGCTAGCTCTTCACTGTCTGAGTGAGAGAGGTTGAGATCCCTAAACTGTTAACATGGATATTTGTTGTACACGGGTTCCCGGCTCTCACGAGATAGAGTTTTTTATAGCTTCACAAAATCACCTTTAAATACTCTATATAACTAGTGAAATACATCATTAGTAGCTGCAGGGTTCCTACTGTAGTAGTCGGTATGACGAAAGAACTCTTGACTTAGCCCCCAATTTCGGGCAATATGATCCCGGGTTTAATGCCATCTCTGGGATCTGGGTAAGCAACCGGTTTCTCTAGCTTCAAGTCTCTGGCATTCATGATCCTTCTATTCCTGAACTAAACCCTCTACTTTAAAGCCTTGAGGCCCGGACCTACCATCCAAATCCCAAATCCGCGTTCCGTATTTCAACATACCCCATGCGCGCAAATGATACCAGCCACAAGTCCGCATGAACCACAGCCGAAGGCTCTTCAATTTGGCCGACCGGAGCCCACATAAGTAGAAGCAACTCCCCAAACATACGATCTATGGCGAACGGCAATCAAACTACCCACCTCTTACTAATTCCCGGCCTCGTCCTTCCCCTATCGCCTACTTCACACCGTACTCTGCAATGCTATTTCATTCCGTGCTGCTTTATTTCTTAGGCGCGGCTGCAACTGCCCACTCAAGCAGCCGTCGGGCCGCAGCACCTCGGAGCCGCTGCGGCACTTCGAATCATACTAGAGCGAATTACAAGGCCTCTGAAAGACTTGCGGAGGAAGCGCGAATGAGTACTGCTATTGCGATACAATTTGTCAAAGAAACTCTGGAGCTTAATGTATACGTTCATATTTTCACTGATGGCCAGACTGCACCGACTGGTCGTAGGTTGCGAAGAGCCCCGGACAAGCAAGTATAGGCCTTTTGGAAGTCTAAACGATATTTGTATTCACGGTTCCTGGTTCTTTGTGATCAACCATGACTACGCAACCGCTGGGATCTCCTTCAAGGTTGCCAATATGACCCGAACCATAAATAGCCAGTGGTTCACACTCGCCAAGAACTCCATTGAGGAGCGGGAGATGAAAAAGGAACTATGACAGGGTACATACAGGGACATCAACATCTTCTTCACAGACGTGGTAGGGGTGTTGGGATGGTGCTATTTGTAACTCCCCATTCACTCCGCCACACACCGACTAACATCCTCAGCCCCGAAATCGATCCTACGGAGGACCAGATGCTCATGGACGACTACGCGATATCATACAACACCATCCCCGGCATAGGCGATGCACCCTATGATTTGGGATGGACATTAACGCATGAGCTAGGACACTGGCTGAATCTATTTCACCCATTCCAGGGGAGCTGCAGTTCCACCGGCGACTTTGTGGATGATACTCCAGCAATGGCATATGCGAGTTTTGTGTTGTACCGTGTCCGCTGTGCTGAATCTCTCTATTGACCTAAACTCACTGACTGTCTCTCTAAGTCCAATTGACACGTACACAAGAACTAAAGTGCATGCGGCTCCGCCGCACTCAACCCTAAACCAACCCACGTGATGACCGCACTCAAATCAGTCCCCACATTTTGGGTGTCCTACTCCTAACTCCTAATCCTGATACCTGCACGGGCGCGGGGTTTGAGGGATTGGATCCTATACATAATTTTATGGGCTATGTAAGTGTTGGCTTGTGCGACGTGGTGTGGTTTTATGTACTAACGGGTTGAATAGAGTGATGATAGTTGAATGTCGGAGTTTACGCTGGGGCAGATTACGAGGATGTTTCAGAGCTTTTCAAAGTTTAGAGATGTACAGGTGGATTCGTATGTGTAAGTGTATGACATGCGGAGAGGGAAACATTAACGTTTGTATGATAATAATGGATTCATGGACTCTAACAATCTATGGGATAAATGACAAATGAAACAGCTAATCGCCATTCACAACTCTAAGTTACCACCCACCCTCTCCTCTAAAGAAGTTCTTAACCCTTCTTAGCCCCCTCCCAGCAGGCGGAATACTTTTCCGCTCAACATACTCCTTCCTCTTCCTCCGGCCTTCATGCTGCGACCTCCGATCACGCCTCGCTTCCCGTTCGCCCAGGAAAACTGCCGCGGTCTCAGGAGTACCCATATAATAGACCGATCTCGGCGTATGTAGCTCGTGTGTGCGACGTTCCACCTCTCGCTCTCGTCGACGGTGCCCGCGAAGTCGCCCGCGGTGCTCCTTTTCGCGCCGTGTATAATGGTCGTAATATTCGGCGAAACTTCTCATCTCCTTTGAGCGCTGTAGTTGGGGGCAGGACTGGTATGAAATAGGAGGTCGTGAGGGTGGAGGCGGATAGTAGAGTTGGGGAAAGACGGGAGCCTGGATAGTCGACGGGCCGTATGTTTTTTGCTCCCGGAAGCTAGAGCTGCGGAACATGTTGATTGTGTAGAATGGTTTCGAGGATGTGTGGGTGGAGGTGGGGCGAAAGCTGTCCATGATTCGTCGTTCTTCTCCCTAAAGACTACAATTGAATATTAGAAGGAAATATAAAGAAGAGTAGCATTTTGCCTACGCGGCAATGCTTTGCACGATATATAGCACTCAGCGAAGTGAAGTGGTGGGTGCGAGTATGTGGATGATCACTCGTCGTGATGAAATCCGTTTGCATCTATATACGCAGCGCCCATTTGATCTGCTCTGATAATGGTGAATGTGCCTGGAGGTGCCATCATGAGCCCATCATAAACCTAACTGTGGTAGCGGAAGCCTCCCATTCTTATGGAAAGCGTCCTAAACTAGCCGTTCTCCCGGTGAGATACAACGTGTTCTTGGCCGCGTGATTTCCGTCATCGAGAGCGATGTTGGAGCTTAGTCGCATGGGGACAGCGTTGCTGGATCTCATGATCCTTGGTCGACGGTGCCATGTGAATCACGCAGCAAGCCAGGGTTCAAACGTTTCGAGAATGTCTCGGCTATCTCCGATATAGATACCCAGCAACTTTGTTGCAACGTCGTCCCGCGCCCGCACCTTCGGGACTTCTCTCTAGCATGTCGGTGCCACCCACCACTCGTTTCCCGCTCGCCGTAGTAGCTACAATATGGTAAGCCCGAATCGTTCCAGCCTTCTATTCCCCACTGAGATCCGGCTTATACTGCGCAATTGTTGACACCTATACGCAATGGTGGTGGTAAACTCGTCTGTTGTCCAGTCTAAAGTCTAAGGAGAGAGAAAAAAGGAGAAAGCTAAAAGGACACGAAGTTCACAATGCTATACTAGAAATGGCAACCCACGTAACAGCGAAATAATCACATAATGCCGGCCGATGATCTCGGGCGAAAGCCCATTATCTCCGTCAACAACCATAAAAATTAAAACTGTGTTTGAGATATGAGGTAGATGTGCCAGCATTCTAAAAAAATTTAAAAGTCGGCATGTTTCTAAAGTACGATGACTGGTGGGTTATTGCATTTTGTTATTGGCACCAGTACGTTTCCCTATGTTCGGTCTATTCATTATTCATCCTCACCTGCGCGTTCCAAAATCAACGATGCAATATGACACAATGAAGGCTGTTGAGCCTTGCTGCTCTAGCAGTCCTAATGAGGACCCGGTTGTACCAAATGATGGGCGAAAAACTGGGCTCAAGCTCTTCTCGTACCCAGACCCCACCCAGTGGTTGTCAGGCTGGAACCAGAAAGGCTCAGCACCTTTATCATACCCCCACAAGGTATGTACTTCCTAGGCTAAGTAAATTATGCAGGTTCTCTGGCTCAATCACACATGTGTGTATCGCCGAATGAACCGCCCTAGGCCTACATACTCTACAGAACTATTTCAGCCCTACCAGATTACGCGCACAGCCTAGATCCATTAACTCAAATTCTACCTTCTCCCTCATCTTACGTTCAATACACTCTGTTACCAACATTCTAAACTCACTGTTCCCCATTCACTTACCGATGGCTGAAGTGGGAGCGACTATTCTTGGGTTTATCACCATTATATTTGAACTCTCAAGACCGTTCTCACGGTCTATAGCTCGTTTAAAGATGCACCCAAAGAAATCAAGCAGCTTTATACACGTCTAACCGAGCTTCAATTCTTGTTATCGGAAATCAACCGCTTACACTTGGCCGAGACGCAGTCCTATGGCGATCAACACGAACTTCGGCATCATTGGGAAACAAAGTCTCGGAAACTTTAGCTTGACTTTGACGAATTTCAGAAGTTTACAGATAGGTTGAACAGGAAAGTAGTTATGTGAAGAGTGCAATGGTATGTGTCTCATCGCGATCGCGCGAAGAAGATTTAGCAATTCTCTCTGGGCAGTGGGGATATTGATATGTTGAGATCGCTGCACCAAATCATGGAGTCGTATGTTGGTCTCTCTTTCTCGGATATGGTTACCGAAATCAACGTTTAGCCATCAAATACACCGAACTCTGGAACAGTTTTCCCGGACTCAAGTACCCACCATGATCGCAAGCTTGGCAGAAATTCTTTACGCAGTCAACCAAACTAACGGAGCAGTTCACGCGAGACGGGATAAGTCAAAAAACCCATGCACTCTAGCTAAGTTTCGTGGGACGAAACGCTCAGTCCCAACAACGAGGGCAAGATCACACACACCAGAAGCAGGTATTGATCAGTCAGCCCTAAAAGCCATAAGTCGGCATATTGATTATCTTCTTCCTTTTGGGATTCTACGGATAGCGTATGGCTATGCGGTTGGTGGGTCCAACTCGACTCCAACTAGCAGCGAAAGTTTGGCATTATACGGGAAATGGGAATTCCATCCGGCACCGTGGTTACCACGTAAATCCTTCATTACACAGGCTATGGTTCTGATGCAGTATGGGGACGAGTATGTTAGACTGAAAATCACCTGGAATCTAACAGCTGCAGTAGTTTTGTCATCGGACCCCCCCGTCTGGAAGTGTTGAGGGTAACTTGACGAAATTTCAGACTCTCCTCCGCGACAGGTCAGTAAGAGTTGGTGATGTCGACAGTTATGGTAAAACATTTATAGAGGAGGTAACCTCAATTTATTCATTATCTTGGTTTCTTCCTATATCTGAGGCATGCTGTATGATTGATCTCGTGATTAGGTAAGTTTCCAAATATTCAATCCCGCAAACATGGGAAGCTAGCAGTAGATATGCTCTTAGATGCTAGTGCTGATGTCATTTTCTCTTGTATTGACTTATCTGTTACTGTTCATTGGATGTTTCTGTCGTTATTGGAGACACCAGTGGATCTAGACGCTAAATTCCTCGAGGTATTGGTAACTACTATTACTGGTAATGCCCAAAGTTATTCTTCAGAAATCCGCAATCTTTCAATGAATGGGAAAAATTTCAATTGCTATACTGCTGCGGGACCCCTCCGGGCTATCACCCTACTATCACCCCGAGAAATTTTACCGCGATTACGCGCCGATCTCTTCGGTTCTTTGACTAGGGTCTACAAAATGCAAAATACAAAATACCATACGATGAATCTTTTGGGTTCACAAATGCACAGCAGCTCAAAAATAAATGTACGCGGTTAGTAACATTTGAAATGGTGGCTTGTGATGGGTTAAAGATAGACAGCTCGATGAATATAGTGGTATAACTGGGGACGATATGACAGGTAAGGGGAGGTAGGAGCTATGGTGGAAATATGTCAGTGGCCGGAAAGAGAGTCGGAAGAAGTCTGGAATAGGACACACAGCTTCTCACAATTTCCCACCATCTTCCCTATGCTTGTGTGTCCGGTGCTGTTCGGTTGTAGCACACATGACCATGGCACAAACGATAACCTTGTAGTACGGCCTAGAAATGATGAACTTGTTTGTGAAGACGGACAAGGACAAGGCTCCTTCTCCCCCATCCATACTATCTCCATCAAATACTGGTATTCATTTTTCCAGTGACAACCGGTAGAAAATCCATGACAACAGTCTTTTCGCCAGATGGCACTGCCAGTTACAGAAGCTACGAGATCTTTCCCAGAATCTCCAGGGAGAATGTCGAAGTTCTGCATTTGAAAATTCAAAAACCAAGTAAATAAGCGCGGTTCACTCCCGTAAAATATCTTGGGGAGATAGTGAGGGAGATAGTCCGGAGGGGTTCCGTACTGCTGGCTGGAGCCTACTGCGGCAAGTTAGGGCTATCGAGTGTCTGGGAAGACGCTCACGAGTCTTGGTCTAGTTATGACCGCGGAAATGTCATTCTTACTGAGGTACTTACGGTTCTTGACAGTTGCTCCACTGTTGCGCTCTGTGGGATAATGGAATACGCATTCGGAACAGGCAACACAGGTGCTGCAAATGATATTCTATCCTCGCTAAGCGCACCTAAAACAAAAGTCACTTTCCGCTACTTTCGGAGCTATCTTTTGCCCCCTGAATTTGGATCCTTAGGACCCCTCCATACCGATATACTCATACGTTCCGGCAATGAGCGTACATTAGAAATTCTGGAAACTGCAGGTGTAAACGCAGTTACCATGTGGTATAGAAGACTCTTAAACGACGCAGAAACTACTACCTGGCAAAATTACATTGGCTATATGGATTCTAAAACTATTAACCTGCTTCTCATACAAGCCTATAGAATCCTAGTGGAAAGTGTCGCGTTGCTGTTATCTAAAGGCGCTAAGGTTAATTCTATTCAAATTCACAATGAGTGGTGGCTACGTACCTCGTTGGGAATAGCTGCGTGCTTGCAATTTCAGTAAATATGCGCTTTCTGCTCGATGCGGGTGCAGACATTCTATTAGACTCCGCAGACGATGTGGTCTCGGAGGTCGCGTGAGAGCAAGGTAATTTTAAGCTGGCGGATGTTAGAGGAACTTGAGAACGAGGAAAGAGCCAAGAGAAGTCTTTCCACGGCCGCAGAATCAAGTCCACTGTGGGCAACGTACATCTTATCTTTATATTAATATACTTACTGATTGGTGACAGAAACAACCAAATGCATCATCCCAAAGCAGCCCAAATCGCTCCAAGATCATTTCATTTTAGCATTAGGCTTTATTCTACCGTTCTCGCGGTGATCCAGGACCTCTCTCTCCGCGGACTCGGCTGGATTTTGCGGAACCTACGACTGCTGTGTTGCGTCTGGGCAGTGTGTAGCTATGTTTTGTGGACGCTTTTGAAGGAGTTTGGAGGGGCAATCTTGGGGGCGTTTCTTATTAGCCTCTCACGGCGGGGATTGTAGAGTAGTGGGCTGTGAATTTGCAGAGTTGCACATTCGTAAAGTCAAGTATTACTTTCTGTAGACATCGAACATACTGAGCTGGATAAACTAGCGACATAAAGGAAGATTTCACATATGGAGCGGTTAGTTGCACATTTATTTCAAATTCTTTGCGCTTTGTCAGTTTGATTGGAATTGTCCGCACTATGTGCTCGGACCCCTATTACCCGCCCTTTCCTCATCCCCCCGCTCGAAATATATATGAGCTGAGTTATGTTGAGTGGTGATAAAAGCAGACGCACATGGCAGTTGCTATCTGATGAGCTGTGGCGTAGTCCAAATTTAGCGCTTAGGCATAGACTAATCCCCTTGCCCCAGCAGTACGCACAGCCACGTGCATACCGGCGGGATGACTCGCTGGGATCCGAAATAGAAGGAAACCACAGCGTGTCGACAGTGGGGCATGTACCGGACTGATTTGATATTTCTCCAGTGCGTGCAGGATACATAGGCGATTAGATTCGTTTATCCAGTTTCCAGCTTCACTGACCTCGGGAGTTATCATAACCTTCTAGCGAATAAAAACTGCTGTTGCGGTCGGGTAAGTAAGCCGCATAGGCTACTTACTCTATACTTAGACGGATTAATCCAAACTTTTAATCCAGACTGAGGAATGATCTCCACAGATAAGACAATCTTTGATATACCATAGTATCTGACCGTTACCGGTTTCTTGGTAGTGTCGCAGTTGACAAATGAAGTCCTAATGGCTGCTTTTTATTTGCTGAAACTGTATAGAAGCCACGGATCTGGCCTCATGCGACGCTACAAATAACCGGTTACGGTCAGATAATACGGTGCCTTCAGGCTATCCATGTGAGGCATGCGCATGGAATCAAATCGCCCTAGAACACCTCTATCAACGAGGATAGATGAGCGCTGCCTCTGCTGTCAATGCTGTAGTGATACGTTGGTTAGCGGGTTACATTGTCACACCCTAAAACTTGAGTACCTACAGTGATCTACCACCCGATGGTGAATAAGTACTCATACTATCCAGTGATCATGACAGATCGGGTAATATTGTTCTACCTTTTGTCGGACAGTCACATTTGTGTCAACCCATTTTGTCCAGCCTTTGAGTTTTGTATAAGGTTCGTCATGAATGGTAATCACTTTCACAAACCACGGCTCCAAATTAAACCTATGAGTGGTTGTACCAGATCTATAGATCTACTGGATAACTAAATCTCAAACTTATATTGTCCTCCTATTTCCGCCAACCAACCAACCAACGACAGATGTCTGCTATTGTTGTGCCTAGCCGCACGCTGGGCAAATTCAATTCTGCGGGCAATATTAGATGATGTGGGGCCGAGTCACCTGCCATCACTCGCAAATCAATACACGTACCGCAAAATACTCAAATTAACAGACACAAACCAAACATCGATGCCACATTTCAGTTCCGAAATTATATTTACCGTATCAATTAATGCCGCCTATTTTATTCTCATTGGTACACCCGTGTGCACGATCGGAAGTGATTCGACTAGCATTTCGCTTCTCAATAACAGAATGTTGATTCTTCAGGCTATATCGGGCATCATAACAGAGATATATAGTGCGACTATGGAGGGGGGGGACGATACTAGCGGTATATACTCAAGCCCGTTCCGACTATAGAGAGCGGTCAGCTTGTTCTTGTCACTGTATGTACAATGCGGCATGGTCTAGGAGCGTTCACACTTCTGACTGGGAATACAATGATAATGAGACACGTCGAGTACAGAGCGGTACAGTGTCACTTTGTGGGCCCTAAAAATTCTGTCGGAACTAACAAAATATAGCGTCCAACTAGTCTTCACCTGCAGACAACCCTAATCTGTATGTACCGACCGAATCTGCACCGCATGAACCAGCTTCAGAGAGGTCTGTTGTTACGTAGTACGGGGCTATATAAGCCGTTGCAAACCAGTTTGTACCGGCCGCGGGTCTGTACTGCGTCCGGGAATTATGAGTGCCCCTACAAATTGAGCAACTGAACCAGTCTGTGCCGCTGTCATTGAAACACAGCAAAGGGCCGGATGTATACGACTTTTTTCACTGCCAGTTGTCGCATATGTTTTAGATTAGGATCGTGAGATAGTAAACTATGTGTTCTCTAGGCGGGAGCCTTGAGTTTATTTCTGCTGCTTGACGTGGTGCTGGTCCCATGACTTGGCACCCAATGCAGTGGGGAAGTCGGCAAGGAAATAAGCTGTGCACGTGGGTTTCGTATTGTTAGATGAGGGGTAGGGGAATTTATGAGCTCGGTTTACTTGAGTATGTTCCACTGGGAGAGACGCATGGACCAAAACAGCGGGCGTGATTACCAGTTGTGGCACCATATCTCCACCGCAAATATCGACCGGAACTACAGTAACCGCTCAAACGAGCCCAAACTTAGAACTTAGAAGATCTGACGAATACGGTGTGCTTGGAATGGCGCCGTGCCGATATTGTGCCTCGGTTGTTGAGTTGAATGAGCAGTGCCCAACCGTCTCGGGCGAGTACTTAGGTATTTCGGCCCAACAGCCAATACACTCCGAGTGTTCGTATCTGAGCCTAGATGCGCCCCGTTCTTGTGCAGCTGCTTTATCTTCGGCATCATATCCGGCTGGGCTGTGACAGAAAACAGGAGTTTGCAGAGATTGCGGCACATTTGGCTATTTTCGTTTCCTATTGATGGTATCGTGCGATATAGCTGTGGCTGTGAGGGTGGCGGTGTTTGTGTAACATTGTGTTTCGGAGTTTCTCCCACTCAGCAGCACTTGTCATGATGACAACTCTAACACCCTAACAGTTGAAGAAGAATTAACTACCTGGAGTGTTTGCCTATATGAAATTCTCTTATTCATAATAGCTTTCCCTTGCATCGGTTTAAGTTCTGAACGCAACACACGATGCATGCAGATGTGGTTGAGGAGCACTAACAGGTGCGGATGCGCATGCTGATGCGGAAGCTGGTGACCGATAAGAACTTAGAATTCTTGGGAATATGCAGCAAGCCACGAGGGACGATCTCAGACCGATTGGACCGTATAAAGATGTGCATAGAATATTGTTCTGAGAGATTCGGACTCGGGTTCGCTTGGTTCCGGCTCGGCACCGTGCAGCTTTAATATCGGGTCGACTTGCAATTTACGAGCTTTGTCACCACCAAATCTCGTCACAGCTAGGGGCTTCTATCGATACTGTGTTCGCGATGTATCGCGGGCAGGTTACCTGCGGATGACGAGATGGTGCAGGTACCAAGCGGCGACTTGTCCCAAAATAGTGACACATGGTCGGGCAAATTCCAGGAACGTGCGAGAGAAAAAGCAATTACTAAGTACTAGCCCCACATACCGAGATCACCCCAAACAACAAATCACCTAGAGCACTGCAGAATATCAGCCTTCTATCGGCCGAACTTGGCTTCGTAGAAGGCAGTGTAAATTATTCTATACTTATGGCAATGATGTCCTCAGGATGCGCGAGTGGGGTGACTGGTGGAGTTCCCAGCTTTCTACGAGTACATCTGCCTTGCTTTCCGCTCCTACTTCGTCATTGCTGGTTTCGGCCCGAGAGGACATTTGAATTATATATTATCATCGTAAGTTGCTACAACCCATTTCTTTTGAACTTTTTGGCTTCAGTTAGATGCATTCACTAACGACGACCACTCAGTTATCCCACCGTCATCACCGCCTTCCATCAACCCGTTCAGTACAGTACGGCCATGGTGGAATTTCGGATAGGTTCATGGTTAGATGTTTCGGATAGTGGTGAAAATACGCCTAGAGATGGAGCATCGACACCAACACGCAGAGGCACAGTCGGGAAGGGTAAACGGCCAGCCCTAGACACTCACGATCTCGAGCGAGCCAACGAAAAGTTACGAACGCGTACGGATACTCCTACAACTATTAACAGTACAACACAACTCGCACCTAATGATGAGATGAGCCGGATACCACCGATACCGTTGGCAAAGGCGGTGGGGTTGGCGTTTACCTTGATGGGGGCTGCGTTTTTGAATGTAGGTTTGTTAATGTCAATAGAGACTATCCAACTGACTAGGAGTAGACATTATCAGTACAAGCAATGGTTATCGCCATGCCATCGATCGGAAAGGACCTAAACATGCCCGAAAGCCGATATCAATGGATTATCACCTCGTATTCCCTTACATTTGGTTGCTTCCTTCTGTTGTGGGGCAAAGTCGGCGATATTTACGGGAAGAGATTGGTATTTCTTCTGGGGGGTTTGTGGGTTGCTGCGACATCGGTAGCTACTGCTTTCAGTCCCAACGAGATTGCATTTGATATATTACGAGCGCTGTCGGGTTTGGGTGCGGCGGCCAATGTTCCTGCTGCGATTGGGATTCTAGGGACAAGTATCCCGCCTGGCCAGGTCAAGAGTTATGCTTTTGCGATATATTCGGCTGGTGCACCACTTGGGGCCGTTTGTGGAACATTGCTTGTATGTTGGTCTTCGCAACGTTGACAGAAGAATTACACTGACAGCAATCAATAGGGAGGAGTGGTGACACAGTACGCATCCTGGAAGTGGATCTTCCACCTTGTCGCGATCATATCCTTGGCTATCACCGTCATCGCATATTTTATCATCCCTCCTCCGGCAACCAACAGACCAAAGAAAAACATAACTTTGGACTATTTTGGCGCGTTCCTTATCACCACAAGTCTCATTCTCCTCATTTTTACACTCTCACAAGGCAACTCAGGAGCGGGAGGGTGGCATGCGCCATACATCCCGAGTCTAATTTTAGTATGCGTCATCCTCTTTATGATATTCGTGGGTTGGGAGTGGTGGTTGGAGCACAAAACGCAAAATGAACCATTGATGAGGCTGAGTTTGTGGAACCACAGAGGATTCACCATGAGTATGATTGTAACCGGTTTCTTTTGGGCAAGCTTTAACAACTACATGGTCTACGCTACGTTTTTGTATGTTTTCCTTCCCCTTATCCGTGTCCTGGTACTGATAAAATGTAGTTATCAAGACTTTCTTCATCTCAGTCCTATCGCGACAACTCTCCGCTTCCTCCCAACTGGAATAGGAGGAGCCCTCATCACAGTCGTCTCTGGCTACCTCCTCTCTCGAGTTCCGGGTCAGCACCTGCTCCTTGTAGGCGCAACTTGTACTGCTTTCTCTTCCGTTCTCATGGCCGCCCCAATTCCACCGGAAACATCGTACTGGGCCTTTGGGTTTGAGGCAATGGTACTCGCTGTAATGGGTGCAGACACAATCTATCCTTGTCTCTCGCTGTACACAACATCCAGTATGCCGATGAAAGACCAAGCGCTCGCTGGTGGCATCTTCAACACCGTCGCGCAGGTGGGACGAGCGATCGGGTTGGCGCTAGTGACTGCGGTAGACGTGAGTGTGAGAGAGGGTGGGGGAAATGTGTTAGGAGACCTGCCGCCGAATAAGAACAAGAAAGACAACCTCGAAGAGTGGGTGGAGCTCGCGGGCATCAGGACTTCACAATGGGTCAATGTCGGATTTGCGCTGATTGCGCTTGTTGCAGTAATTTACGGATTGAGGAATATTGGAAAGGTTGGAGCGGCGAAACCGGATGCCGATGAAACCTAGACGCCACACAGAGGAATCGGGTAAAAGTAAAGTGTGTTTTGTTTTTTTTTCGGGTTGGGTAGCAATGCATTTGTTGTTTGATAATGATGGGTTTATGCATTTATATTAATGATTTGCTTTGTATATGTTAACTGGGACGAGCATGCATGGCGGTTATGGCGTTAGATTGTTATCTTTTTTTTGATTTACCGTCTCGGGTTACAGATGATATGCCGCGCATGTTGATGGGATGGAAATGTAAATAGGTTTAGGAACGCAATGTGATGATATATGATCAAGTTCAATTTGAGATTGCATATATTAGTTGGTTCATGTGAAGGTACTTAGGAATCTATCTTTCACATACACATCGCGTAATACATATACACGATCCCCGCCATTTTGCAAGAGGCTGCCGTATGACAGAGAATCGCGGGCGTGGTAGTCTACCAAATGATTCGGAGTGAAGGAGGGTAGAGACAGTGAGAAACCTACCGCGCGAGCCACTAAACACATGCGAATACAAGTCACTCCAAGTACAGTAGGTACTTATGTTTGAGAGAGCCCGGCTCGACTCCGGACAGTCACTTTGTCCGTCACTTCCCTGCCGTCACTTTTGACTGTCTGAGTTTTGGCCATTATATCAAGACTAACATAACACCTGTTAAACTTATTTTACTCAAGACCATCCAGCATGTTACCTCCACCAGAATGGCCTTTGCGTACACCAGAACTAGAAGCTCTCGGTCTTCCTTACATTTCTACTATTGATATCAACAAGCACAAAGAAAGGGGTTGAATTGTCTATCGTACACGAGTGATTGTCTAAGGGTAAAATCTATGCCGTTATATACATAAAGAGTCTGGAGATCCTACGGAAATGATAGAGTGGCGGGTGGTAGGTGGTAAGTAAGTGTGAATGAGTCTATGTAAATGACTACCACGTATATGAAACCCAGTGTTCGAAACGGGCCGGGCCGGGCCGGCTTTGACTTCTTCAGGCCCGGCCCTCAGGCTTTAGAGAAAGCCCGGCCGGCCGCCCTTAGCGCGGGCTTTGGAAGCAGAAGCCCGGCCGGCCGCAGGAAGCCCGCGGGCCGAGTTATGAGACATGACGGCCCTAAATTTGTTACAGAACGCT
>Ga0307512_10004648_pt1 | contig 14892 bp, 13 predicted proteins | sample 14_EM_MG_FD_200267 | JGI IMG/M metagenome (GOLD analysis project Ga0307512, IMG submission 200267) | Populus trichocarpa ectomycorrhiza microbial communities from riparian zone in the Pacific Northwest, United States - 14_EM | ecosystem: Host-associated > Plants > Roots > Unclassified | place... | reverse complement strand
CGTACCGTCGGGTTTGGGCCAGGCCCGCAGAAGCTGATCGTCGCTCATGGCCGCGGCGGCTGTCGTCGGGTCCGGTTGGATGCCGAAGCCCACCATCAGCGCCTCGGCGTAGCGGCGCCAGGCGTCCGGCGCGATGCCGCGGGTACGGTCGGCGACCGCGCCGATGATGAACAGAAAGTTGTACACGTCGGCACTGGCGAAGTCGCTGCGGACGGCTCCCGCGGCCACCGCGCGTTCGACGAGTCCGTCCACGGCCCGCCCGAGTTCGTCGCGCATGCCCGCGATCGGTCCAGTGTGGATACTCGCGTTGGCGAGGATGTCTTCCAGCGCTCGGTCGTGTACCCGCCATTCGCAGGCGTTGAGCAGGTAGCACCGCAGGGCGTGACCCGGATCGGGCTCCAGCGCCGCCACCGCCGCAAGGCGTTGGAAAGTGGTGAAGCGCTCGGTGAACAAGGCATCGACCAGGGTCTGTAGGTCCGGGAATCGTCTATACACGGTGCCGACGCCGACGCCCGCCTCTTGCGCGATCTCGTTCAGGGTGACCCCGAACCCCCGCTCGGCGAACAGGCGATCCGCGGTGTCGAGGATCCGCCGCCGATTGCGTTCCGCGTCCGCTCGCAGTGGTCGCTCGGGCTCCGGGGTCACGTCGCGGCCACTTGGACCGCTGTGGCGCGGCCCGACTTGCGCACCACGAGCACGCCGGTGACCAGGCCCCACAGCAGCCACGAGTAGACGCCCCCGCGTTCGAACAGGCCCGCCGTGCTGGGCGAGAGGTTCACCAGCGCCTCGCTGACCAGCCCCAGGACGCCGACGGCGAGGCTGAATCCGCGGTACGCCGCGGGCAATCCGAATCGACCAATCGCTCCAGCCATAATCGCTAGCGTATTCGCACACAGAATGCCGACGCCGGCGCCCGCGATGTGGATGACCAGGCCGGCGCTGGGGCCGTCGGGCGAGCCGTGGAAGAACCCGACCAGCACCATGCCGGTGCCGTGCAGCAGGCCCAGGACGGTGACGATCCAGCGGGTTCGGCCGGTCAGCGACCGGGCGAGCAGCAGCACGGCGGCGGCGTACAGGATGCCTTCGGCGATGAAGGAGCCGTTCATCAACGTGTGCAGCGGGGAGCAGATGTCGCGGCCCTGGAACTGGGTGCCGCAGTCGGGAACGCCGAGGTCGCTGATGTAGTTCGCGGCGTAGCTGTACGGCGGGTCGCTCCAGGCCGCGGCGGTCACCGCCTCGGCGAGCACCCATTGCACGGTGTTGACCACCAACACGATCGCTGCGACCAGTACCCCATTGCTGCGCGACATCCGAAACTCCCTCGAGTCAACCACCAAACGACGACACGCCTCACCCTACGGTAAATGGATAACTTCTTCCACTTACCGTAGGGATTAGGCGCTGCTAGCCGTTCGACCGGTCTCCAGATGGAGAGTTTGGGCTCAGCTCTTGGCCGCGTCGATGAGTTGCTGCGCGGTGTCCTTGTTGACCACGGTGGTGTCGACGACGGTGTTGCGATCGACGGTGGTCGCGCAGTCGACCAGGATGCTCTTGGCAAGGGCGAGCGCCTGCGCCGCGCCGGTCGGGTAGACGAAGGTGGCCGCGAACTTGCCGTCAAGCACCGCCTGGACCCCGCCCGCCGGGTCGGGCAGGCCGTCGGTACCGATGATCGCCACCTGGCCGAGCTTGTTCTGCCCCTTCAGCGCCAGGTAGGCCCCGTTGGCCATCAGGTCGTTGTTGGCGTAGACGGCCTTGATGCTGGGGTGCGCGCGCAACATCGCGTCGAACACGGTCTGCGCCTTGTCGGGGAGCCAGTCCGCGGGCTGGACCGCGACCACGTGGATGTTCGGGTTCGCCTTGACGCCTTCCTGGAACCCGGCGGTCCGCTGCAGGGCGGGCGTCGTGCTGGTCAGGCCTTCCAGGATCGCGACGTCGCCGCCGCTGGGCAGGACGGTCTTGGCGACGTACTCGCCGGCCTGTTTGCCGATGGCTTGGTTGTCCCCGCCGACGAACGCCGTGTACTGATCGCCCACGGTCTGCCGGTCGAGCTCGATGACCGGAATCCGCTTCTGGTAGACCTGGGTGACCGCCGGCGTCAGCGGTTGCGCCTCGAACGGCGAGATCATGAGCAGGTCGACCTGCTGGGTGAGGAAGTTCTCCACCGCCGAGATCTGCTTGTTGTCGTCGCCCTGGCCGTCCGCGATCGTGATCTTGAATTCGGGGTACTTCTTGGCCTCGGCCACGAGATCCGCGTTGACCCGTTGCCGGTACGGCTCGGCGTTGTTGGCTTGGGCGAAGCCGATGGTGAAGGTCTTTCCGCTGCCGCAGTTCTTGGCCAGTGCACCCGCCGGGGCGGCGGAGGACGTGCCGGTCGTGGAGCTGCTGCATGCCGCGGCCGGGAAGACCAGGCCCGCGAGCGCGATGCCGGCGAGCACAGCCCGTCGCCGATTGACTGATGTGAGCATGTCGGACGCCTTTCGGGGGTGGGGTGGGTGCGGTGCGCCCTTTAGGTGGCGCGGCGTCGGGCTGCGACGTTCTGGAGGACTGCCGCCGCGACGATGATGAGGCCGGTGACGATGAGCTGAAGGTCCGCGTTGACGTTGTTGAGCTGCAGGATGTTGTTGAGGGTGCCGAGCAGCAGGGCGCCGGCGATCGTGCCGACCACCGTGCCCTCGCCGCCGAAGAGGCTGGTACCGCCGATGACCACCGAGGCGATGGCGGCGAGTTCGTAGCCGGTGCCGGAGTTCGGGTTGGCGAAGCTGAGCTGCCCGGCGTCGAGCACGCCGCTGAGCGCGGCGGCGAGGCCACAGAGGCCGAAGGTAATGATCTTGACCCGCCGGACGTTGATGCCCGACAGCCGGGCGGCGCGTTCGTTGCCGCCGACGGCGAACACGTGCTGGCCGAAGCGGGTGCCGTTGAGCACCACCGAAGCGACGGCGCCGACCAGCACGAACACCACGGCGGAGACGGGGATGACGTTGCCGAACAAGCGGTCACCGAGCAGGGCGAACGACGGTGGTGCCAGGCCGGCGCCGTGCCCGTAGTTGATGTTGATGAACTTGTCGCCGGAGACCATCCGGGCCAGCCCGTTGGCGACCTGGAGCCCGGCCAGGGTGACGACGAACGCCTGGATCCGCATCACGGTAGACACCGCGCCCTGGATCAGGCCGAAGAGCAGCCCGGCGACGAGTACCGCCACGATCGCCGCGACCGAGCCCCAGCCGTGGTTGACCATCAGCGTCGCCGCCGTCACGCCGGCCAGACCCAGCACGGCCCCGACGGACAGGTCGATGCCGCCCGCGATGATGACGAAGGTCATGCCGACCGCGATGATCCCGGTCTCGGAGACCGCGCGGACGATGTTGGCGAGATTGTCGACGGTCAGGAACAGGATCGTGCCGTCGCGCCGGGGCGAGAAGACCAATCCGCCGACCAGAACGAGCACAAGTCCGAGCAGGCTCTGGAAACGAACCAGGACGTCGAGCACGGGTAGGCGCCGTCGCGACCGGGCGGCCGCCGCCGGTACGGGTTCGGCGATGGGCCTGCTGTCCACGGCGGTCGCCGGCGCGGACGGGGTGGTTTCTGGAGTCACGGCCGGTCCTCCGGGGCTGTGTCGTGGTGGGTGGCACCGCTGGCCGCGGCAAGCACCCGGGTCGGGTCGGTGTCCGGTGCGACGTCGTCGACGATCCGGCCGTCGCGCAGCACCACCAGCCGGTCGCACCAGCCGGCAAGTTCGGGAAGCTCGCTGGAGGCCACCAGAACCGCTAGGCCGTCGGCGGCCAGGGACCGGACCAGGTGATAGATGTCGGCCTTCGCGGCGACGTCCACGCCGCGGGTCGGCTCATCCAGCAGGAGTACGCGCGGCCGGCGCAACAGCGCCCGGCCGATGAGCACCTTCTGCTGGTTGCCGCCGGACAGGCTCAGAATCGGGGCGGTCGTGGTGCTCGCCTTGATGCCGAACGCGTCGAAGGCCCACCGGACCGCCTCACCCTGGCGCCCGCGCCGGACGAAACCGGCCGTGCTGAGCCGGCCTAGGCTGGCCAGCGCCAGGTTTTGCGCGACGTTGCGGGTCGGCACCAGGCCGTCGCGGCGGCGGTCGTCGGGCACGAAGCCGATGCCCTGTTGCTGGCCCGAGATGATCGAGCGGAGCCGGACCGGCCGTCCGTTGATCTCCAGCTTGCCGAGGCTGCGTCCCGGTGGCGCGGCACCGCAGATGGCCTGCAGCAGTTCGGTACGCCCGGAGCCGAGCAGCCCTACCAGCCCGACGATTTCGCCCTCGCGGACGGTGAGGCTGACCCCGGTGGGCTCCCGCCAGCTCGCCGACGGGCGCCGCAGCCGGTACCCGAAGTCGGTCATGCGCAGGCACACCCGATCCCGGACGGTGCCGCGGGCCGGGAACATGTCCTCGGCCAGCCGGCCCGTCAGCAACGGAACCAGCTCCTGCGGTGTGGTTGATCCGGGCACGACGGCGACCACCCGGCCGTCGCGCATGACCGTGACGCGGTCGGCGACCTTGCCGACTTCGTCGAGCCGGTGGGAGATGAACACGATGCCGACACCGCGCCGCCGCAACCCGCGCATGAGGTCGAACAGCAACTCGACCTCGTGGGCGGACAGCGCGGCGGTGGGCTCGTCCAGGATGAGGATGCGGGCCTCGGCGGCCAGCGCCTTGGCGATCGCGACGATCTGCTGCTCGCCGAGCCGCAACGCGGAAACCGTCGTCCGCGTCGAGATGCTCGCCCCGACCAGCGCGAGGGCCCCTTCCGCGCTGCGCCGCATCCGCTGGCCGTCCAGGAACAGCAGGTGGCGTTTCGGTTCGCGCCCGAGCGAGAGGTTGTCGGCCACCGGCAGGCCGGGAACGAGGTCGAGTTCCTGGAAGACCGTGGCGACCCCGGCCTTCTGGGCCGCGTGTGGCGAAGAGAACCGGACGAGCCGGCCTTCCAGGCGCATCTGTCCGTGGTAGTCGGACAGCGCCCCGCACATGATGTTCATGAGGGTCGACTTGCCCGCGCCATTTTCCCCGAGCAGCGCGTGGATCTCGCCGGGCCGCACGGAAAAGTCGATTCCCCGCAGCGCGTGGACGCCGCCGAAGCTCTTGCGAATGCCGGTCATCTCGAGCACGGCGGCCGGTTCGCCGCGGCGGTCCGCCGGGTGATCAGTCGCTGGGGCGAGCCCGCCACCGGTCATCGAATCCTCCGATCGAAACGTGAAGATCAAACGTGAAGATCACTTGTCACGTAACGTAGGGCGGAATCCGTGAACGATTTGTAAACAGTTCTTCGTCGGTCGAAAATCTTCCGGAAACGCGGTTGTCGCCGATCAGTCGCTGACCAGGCGGTATCCGGACCGGGGTTCGGTGGCGATCAGCGTGGGTCCGCCCGGGGTCTCGAGCTTGGCCCGCAGCCGCCGGATGTACACCCGGGTGTACTCGGTGTGGCTGGCGTAGCCGGGCCCCCAAACCCGGCGCAGCAGCGTCGCATGCGAGAGCAACACGCCGCGGTTGACCACCAACTCGCGCAGCAACGCGAACTCCGTCGGCGTGAGCCGGACCGCGGCGCCGGCCTTCGTCACCGACCGGGCACCCATGTCGACCACGACGTCGCCGAACCGGACGACCTGCTCCGCCCCGTCCGCCACCGGCGCCGGGCGGCTACGCCGGAGCGTGGCGTTGATGCGCGCGAGTAGCTCGTCGATGCCGAACGGCTTGGTGAGGTAGTCGTCGGCGCCGAGATTGAGCGCCCGAACCTTGTCGGTCTCCTCCCAGCGGGCGGACACCACGATGATGCCGAGATTCGACTCCCGGCGCAGTTGCCGGCACAGTTCGAAGCCGTCGGAGCGGGGCAGGAGCAGATCCACCAGGGCCATGTCCGGTTGATGCGCGGCCAGCAAATCCAGGGCGTCGGAGCCGTCGGTCGACACGACGACCGAGAAGCCCCTGGCCACGAGGTTGCTGCGGACCAGGTCGACGATGTTGCGGTCGTCCTCGATCAGGAGCACCCGGGTACGTTCATCCATGTCGCGCCGCCTCGGTTTCCGTGGGCCGGGCGTCCAGCGGGAGGGTCACCCGGACCACCGTCCCGGCCGCGACCCCGATGATCTCGATCCGGCCGTCGTGGGCGTCCACGATCCCCTTGCAGATGGCCAGCCCCAGGCCCGCCCCGGGCACGCTCGTGTTCCCCCGAACGTACGGCTCGAGGACGCTGGGCCGTAGCTCCGCGGCGATGCCCGGGCCCCCGTCGCGGACCTCGATGACGGCCTGGTCCCCGCGGCGGTACATCCGCAACGTCACCGGTGCGGCGCCGTGCCGGAGCGCATTGTCCAGCAGGTTCACCAGCACCTGTTCCAGCCGGTCGTGGTCGGCCCAAACCGGGGGAACCTCGTCGACCTCCACCCGGACCTGCCGCAGCCCGTCGGGCACCGCGGCGACCGCGGCCTCCAGGATCGTCGGCGGATCACACCAGTCCGGTTGGATGCTCAACACGCCCGAGGTGATCGCGGAGGCATCGAGTAGATCGCCGACCAACCGCCGCATCCGGGCCGATTCGCTGCCGATCGCGGCGAGAAACCGGCGCTGCGACGCGGCGTCCCAGGTGACATCCGTGGCGCCCAGGGTGGACGCGTAACCGGTGATTGCGGTCAGCGGCGTACGCAACTCGTGGCTGAGCCGGTGGATGAAGTCTCGTTGCAGGCCGCTGGCCCGGCGCAGACCGTCGGCCTCGGCCCGGGCGCGCTCGGCGACCTCCCGCTCCAGGGCCAGCCGCAACGACCGGGCCGCACCCTCCAGCAGCTCCATCCCGTCGGCGGTGATCCGGGCCGGCTCCGACCACTGCGCCCCGAGCCGGAAGCGCCGCTCGCCTACCTCGAACCGTACCGCTTTGACCAGGGAAGATATCGAACACACCGCGCCCAGCCCGGCGTCGGGCACGGGCCCGGCCAAGACGGCCGCCAGCCCGGCGTCGGGCACGCCCACCAGCCCGGCGTCCGGTCGATGCGTACCGTCGGCGTCGGCCGCGTGCGCCCAGGCCGCGCCGCCGGAGCCGTCGGCCTCCACCAGGCAGGCACGATCCGCGCCCAGTCCCCGGGCCAGCGCCGCCAGGGCGATGCGCATGCTCGCCGGCAACTGTTCGGGACCGGCGAGCCCGTCCAGCACGTTGCGCAGCGACTCCAGCACCCGGTTGCGGCGGGCCAGATCGTGCAGGAGACGTTCTCGTTCGATGGCCGTGGCGGCCAGGCTCGCGTACACCGAAGCCAGATGAAGTTGATCGTCTTGTGGCCGCCCGGGGACGTCGGCGAGCCCGGAGAGCACGCCGTAGAGCCCGGCGCTGCCCTGGATCGGCACCGACCACATGCTCACCGGCCCGGCCCCCGACCCGAACCGGTCCGGGGCGAGCCGCAGGTCCTCGACCACCACGGCCAGCCCCGTGGCCGCCGCCTCACCGATGCTCCCGCCGCGCCGAGCGTCCCGGACTCGGCCCAGGTCGTGCAGCACCTCCGGGGCGATGCCCACCGACGCGCCCAGCACCAGCTCGCCGTTCGCCCCGGCGAGGTGCACGCACATCTGCTGCTGGCCGAACGCCGTCGACAGGGCCGACACGATCATCGGAAGCGACGCGGACGGCTCGACCTCGGCGAGCTGGTCCACCAGGCTGGAAAGCCGGGCCAGGTGACGGCGGGCCGCCGAGTCGCCGCCGAGACCCGACATCATCGCCACCACGTCGTCGGCGTGCGCCTCCACGGTCGTGACATCGCCGACCAGCCGGCCGTGCCGCAGCGCGACCACCCGGTCGGCCAAGCCAAACGCCTGTTCCATCCGATGCGACACCAGCAGCACGGCGACGCCGTCGCCGCGCAGGGTCCGCAGCAGCCGCTCGAATCGGCGGGTCTCGTTGACGCCCAACGCCGACGTGGGCTCATCCAGCACGAGAACCCGGGGGCCGGTCATCATCGCCCGGGCGATCGCCACCGCCTGGCGTTCCCCGCCGGACAATTCCCGCGTACGGCTGCGCACGTCCCGCACGCCCAGGCCCAGCCGGTCGAGCATCGCCGCGGCCTGCGCCTGCATCCGGCGCCGGGCCAGCAGCCCGCCGGGCGGCTCGCGGCCGAGGAAAATGTTCGCGGTCACGCTCAGGTTGTCGCACAACGCCAGGTCCTGCCAGACCACCGCGAGCTCGCCGGAGCGGCGGGCCGCCGCCGGCTGCTGACCGCACACCGTCACCGTCCCCGAGTTTGGGGCGAGCGCGCCGCTGACGCATTGCACGAGGGTGGTCTTACCCGCCCCGTTCTCCCCGACCAGCGCCACCAACTCGCCGGACGCGATGGTCACGTTTATCGAATCAAGGATCTGGCGCGGGCCGAAGAAGACGGAGACCTCCGCCAACTGGATGACGTTTGCGGATGTGTGCACTTGCTGGTCAGCCACCCTTTGCGTACCTGCGCTTGCCCGGAGATCGGACGGTACGCCCACCACGACGGCGTGGTCCAGACCCGCGCCACCAACAGGCTCAGCCCGGCCGGGCCGTGGACTCGCGGACGACCAGCCGGGTCGCCAATTCCATCCGGGGCGCCGCCGGAGCTTTCCCGTCGGCGAGTTGCACCAGCGTACGCACGGCCGCCCGGCCCATATCCTCGAACGGCTGGCGGACCACGGTCAACGGCGGCGACGCCATCGACGCCACGGCGGTGTCGTCGAACGACACGACGCTCAGGTCATCCGGCACGTGGCGGCCGGCCCGCCGGGCCGCTTCCAGGGCACCCAGCGCCTGTGTGTCGCTGGCGGCGAAGATCGCGGTCGGCGGGTCGGGCATCGCCAACAGATCCATGGCGGCAGCCACGGCCTCGCCGAAGTCGAAATCGCTCGACTTGATCAGCGCCGGGTCGGCCGGGATGCCGGCCTCCTCCAGCGCGGCGCGGTAGCCGTGCAGGCGCGCCGAGCCCGCAACCGAGTGTGGCCGACCGGCCAGCATGCCGATCCGGCGGTGGCCGAGCTCGATCAGATGCTCGACCGCGGTACGCCCGCCTTTCCAGTTGGTCACCCCGATGCTGGGAATCTCGATGACCGGCTCGCTGAGCGGGTCGACCAGCACCACCGGGATGTGCTGGTTGACGATCCGCTGCTGGTCGCGCTCCGCGAGCATGCTGATCACCAGGATCATCCCGAGCGCGCCCAGCGCATCGCAGTCATCGAGCCAGCGGGCGATCGACTGCCGGTTGGCCATCCCGATGACCGCCTGCGCGTCCGCCTCGGCGGCGCCGGTGACGATGCCCCGCGCTACTTCGAGGGTGTACGGGCCGTCCAGGTCGCGGAACACCGTCAGGATCTGCCGCGGCCGGCCACCCGCGGAAACCGGCTGCCCGTAGCCGTGCTCGGCCAGCAACGCCGCCACCCTGGCCCGGGTCGCCTCCCCGACGTCGCGCCGGCCGTGCGCGACCTTCGACACCGTCGAGACCGAGACCTGGGCTACCCGCGCCACCTCGCTGATCAGACCGTGCCGCCCGGCCGGCGGGCGCACACCCCGTTCCGCCAATGTCCCATCCTTCACGCCCAGCCCCGCGCCGTTGGCGCCACCGTACAACCACGGTGAGCTGCGAACGCCGACCACGACCCGCCCGCGGAAGCGATGGTGCACCCGGCGCCCCTACGGTTTGATCGCCAGTCCGCCGTAGAAGGCCATGTCGGCGAAGCCGGCCCGATCGTCCTCGTCGGGGTGCCACTCGGTGATCGGCACGACGCCGGGCTCGACCAGGCCGAGCCCGGCGAAGAAGCGCTCAACCTCGGACCTGTCGCGCACCTGGGACGCGACGGGGCTGGCCGCCCACAGCCGCTCCATGCGCTCCCGCCGGTCGGCACTGACCAGGTCGTGCGTGCCGTGGGTGATCGCCAGACAACTACCCGAGGGCAGCGCGGCCATCAGCCCGGCCATGATGGCGTACGCGTCGTCGGCGTCGGTCACATAGTGCAAGAGCGCGATGGACGTCAGCCCCACTGGCCGGGACAGGTCGAGGACCTCGTCGGCGCCGGCCAGGATCCGCACCGGATCGCGCACGTCCGCGTCGACATACGCCGTGGCGCCCTCCGGCGTGCCGACCAGCAGCGCCCGGGCATGGGCGAGCACCAACGGGTCGTTGTCCACATACACCACCCGGGAGTCCGCGGCGATGCCCTGGACCACCTCGTGCAGGTTGGGTGACGTCGGCAGGCCGGTGCCGAGGTCGATGAACTGCCGGATGCCGGCCTCGTGCGCCATCCAGGCGACGGCCCGCCGCATGAACGCCCGGTTGGCCAGCGCGGCCTCCTTGGCCTCCGGATAGGCGGCAATCATCTGCTCGGCGAACGCTCGATCGCTCTCGAAGTTGTCCTTGCCGCCGAGCAGGAAGTCGTACACCCGGGCGGGATGCGGCCGGCTGATATCGAGCCGGTCCGACGTTTCGGTCATCCCCCGAACACCTCCGTCGATACGGACATTGCCGACAGCGTACGCCCGCCGCTGCGGCCGGGCGGCGTGGGGAGTGCCCAGGTCTTCGCGGCGGCGCCGGTCTTGTCAGTTCCCGTTTCGATGAGATAGTGCTCCTGTCGACCCTGTCCGGGAAGTGGGGTGGTCCGGCCGTGCACCGTCGCATTCTGGTCACCGGCGCGCGCCGCGGCATCGGCGCGGCGATCGCCGTCGGCCTGGCCGGGCCGAGCCGGACGCTGCTGTTGCATCATCTGGCCGCGGCCGACGAGGCCGAGCGGGTGGCCCGGGAATGCCGTGACCGGGGCGCGCTGGCGGAGACGCTCGAGGCCGATCTGACCGACCCGGCCTCGGTGCGCGAGTTGGCCGAGCGGGCCGGCGCGGTGGACATTCTGGTCAACAACGCGGCCCGACCCTCCAACGTGGACATTGGGCGGCTGCCGCTGGCCGACTGGGAGGCCACATTCGCGGTCAACGTGACAGCGCCGATGCTGTTGGCGCAGGCGCTGAGCGCCGGGATGGCGATGCGGGGCTGGGGCCGGATCGTCAACGTGGCGTCGGTGACCGTCCGGCTGGGCGGCCCGTCCGGCCCGGCGTACGTGTCGAGCAAGGCCGCGTTGATCGGCCTGACCCGCTCGCTCGCCGGCGCGCTGGGCCCCTCCGGTGTCACGGTCAACGCGCTTTCCCCCGGCGCGATCCTGACCGACGGCGAACGGGAACTTGCCGGCGGGCAGGACCCCGCCGAGGCGCACGCCGGGATCCTCGCCGCCCAGGCCATCCCCCGCCACCTGGTCCCGGCCGACCTGGTGGCGGCGGTGCGGTTCATGGTCTCCGACGGCGCGTCGGCCCTCACCGGGCAGGTGCTCGAGGTCGGCGGCGGCCTGGTCTACCGATGAGGTGCCGCCGCCGACGGAGGTGAAGAACGCGCCGGCTAGGGCTGGCCGGCCGCTCCGGGTTTGCGGGCGATCCCGGCGAGCATGCGGATCTCGTGGTGGTCTCCGGTGTCGGCGATCGGCCCGGGTTGCCATTGTGAGACCCAGACGAGGCCGGGCTCGACCGGGTCGAGGCCGCTGAGGAATTCGGCGATCCGGGCCCGGCTGCGCAATCCGCCGCCGGGCGCGGTGGTCCGCCGGTACACCCGCGCGATGGAGTCGCCTCGGTTGTCGTCGAACGCTTCGTTGGCGGGGTGGGACAGGACCACATAGCTGCCGGGGGCGAGCGCCGCCCGCAGGTATTCGACGGCGGGATAGGCCTCGTCGTCGACGAAGTGCAGCATCGAGACCATGAGTAGCCCGGTGGGCCGACTCAGGTCGAGCATGGCGCGCACATTGTCGTGGCTGAGGATCGCCTCGGGGTGGCGCAGGTCGGCGCGGATCGCCGTCGCGTTCGGGTTGTCGCGCAGCAGGGTGACGCTGTGCGCGACGGCGACCGGGTCGGTGTCGACGTAGACCACCCGGGCGGCGGGCTGCGCGTCGGCGATCAACTCGTGGACGTTGCCCACCGTGGGGATGCCGGAGCCGATGTCGAGGAACTGGCGGATGCCCTGAGCCAGCAGATACCGCACGGCGTTGGCGAGGAACGCCCGGTTGGCGCGGGCTATCGCACGCGCGTTCGGCAGGGCGGCCAGTACTTGTTCGGCGGCGGCCCGGTCGGCGGCGAAGTTGTGATTCCCGCCGAGGTAATAGTCGTACATGCGGGCGGGGCTCGGCGTGTCGACGTCGACGCCGTAGGACCAGTCTGCGGTCGTCATCCGTAAGTTTTAGCATCCCGTTGCCGCGGCGGTCACCGCAGAGGTAAGCGCGAAGAGCCGGAGAAACTCGACATGGCGGGACATTTGTCCCTGGGCATGCCGGGATCGGGCCCATACGGTTGCGGAGAGGAATTCGCCTTGTCCCGGATATTGGTCAGCGAGGAGCAACGATTCACCATGAGCGAACCGGAAAAATGGGAGCTGACCGTCGCCCGACCGGACGGGATGGTGGGTGTCACGCTGGTCTTGGCGATTTCGGGAAACGTGGTGACCGGCACCAGCACCCGCTCCGACGGCCTGACGACGGACATCTTGAACGGTGTTTTCGACGGTACGACGCTGTCCTACGACATCGAGATTCAGGAACCGACTTTCGTCGGCTTGCATTTTGACCTGGCCGTTTCGGGCGACACGATGTCCGGCACGTTCACCTCGGCACAGATCGGCGACGGAAAGGCGACCGGACGGCGAATCTGAGCGGCGTACCCGGGCCGGGTCCGCCGCATCTCGCGCTGACCGGTGGGCGGCGTCCACCGGCCAGCGCGGATCAGCGGGAGAGCGCCTCGGTCGGCGGCAGACGCGCGGCCCGGACGGCCGGATACAGCCCGGCTATCGCGCCCACCACCACCGTCGCGCCGACGCCGCCGCCGATCGCCCACAGGGGCACGGCCACCGGCCAGGACCGCCACCAGGACCAGACCGCGGTGACGAGAGCCCCGCACAGGACGCCGACGAGGCCGCCCAGCGTGGCCAGCAGCAACGATTCCACCAGGAACTGCGCGCACACCTGGCCCGCCGTGGCGCCCAGCGCCCGGCGCAGCCCGATCTCGGAGCGGCGTTCCAGCACGGAGATCACCATGGTGTTGGCGACGCCCACCCCGCCGACGAGCAGGGCGATCGCCCCCAGCCCCAGCAGCAGGCCGTTCAACGCCGCGTCGGTGGCCCGGGCCGCCGCCAAGGCGTCCGAGGGCCGCGACACCCTCACCTCATTGGGCGCCTGCGGGTTGACGGTTGGCGCCAGCACCCGCCGCACGTCCTCGACCGCGGATTCGGCCGAGCGAGTGTACACAGTGGTCGGAGAGCCGTCGAAGTTGAGCAACCGGGCGGCGGCGGACCAGCCGACGAGCGCGGCGGCGTCCAGTTCCGGTGCCAGCGGCACCGGCGCGAGGATGCCCACCACGGCGAACCACTGCCCACCGAGCCACACCCGCGGTCCCGGCGCGCGGATGCCGAGCCGTTCCGCGGCGGTGGCGCCGAGCACGACAGCCGGGCCGCTGTCGGCCGCCGCGCTGAGCCACCGGCCCCGCGATGCCGTCGCGCCGACCGTGCCCAGCAGGTCCGGCCGGGCCGCGAGGACGGCGATGCTGCCGTTCTCCCCCGCCGGGATGCGGTCGGTGCGGTACACCTGCGCGTCGAGCAGCCCGGTGGCGCTGACCGACCGGATCGGGCCGATCCGGCGCACCATCGCCAACGACTCGGCGGGCAGCTTCGCTTGCTTGCCGAAGAGGGTCTGGCCGGGCGCGGCCGTCAGCAGGTTGGTGCCGAGGGCGGCCAGCGTACGGTCGAGCCCGGCGCGGCTGGACGCCGAAATCCCCACCACCGCGAGCATCGCCGCGACGCCGATGGCGATGCCCGCGGCCGACAGCACGATGCGCAGCGGCCGGGATCGCAGGCCGGCCGCACCCACCCGGAACTGGTCACCGGCCGACAACCGGGCCGGGCGCGGGGTTCGGCGCGTCATGGCTGTGCCCTTCTGGCCCGCGCCCGGCGGCGGATGCCGCTCGGCGCCCGCCGTCACGAGGTCACCAGCCGGCCGTCGCGCAGTTCGACGCGCCGGGGCAGGCCCGCGGCGATGTCCCGGTCGTGCGTGATGACCACGACCGTGGTTCCGGCCCGGTGCAGGCCGTGCAGCAGGGACATGACCACCGCTCCGGACGCCGAATCCAGGTTGCCGGTCGGCTCGTCGGCCAGCAGCAGGGCCGGCTCGCCGACGATGGCCCGGGCGATCGCGACCCGTTGCCGCTCACCGCCGGACAATTCATGCGGGCGATGACGCGTACGCCGGGCGAGCCCCACATGCTCCAGGGCGGTTGCGGCCCGCCGGCGGCGCTCCCGGCGCCGGACACCCGCATAGAGCAGGCCGTCGGCGACGTTGTCCAGGGCCGACACCCCGGCGGCGAGATGGAACTGCTGGAAGACGAAGCCGATGGTGCGGGCGCGCAACGCCGAGAGCGCCCGGTCCGGCAACGCCGCCACGTCGTTGTCGTCGATGCGTACCGTTCCGGCGGTCGGCCGGTCCAGCGCGCCCAGCAGGTGCAGCATCGTCGACTTGCCCGACCCCGAGGGGCCGACGACACCGACGAACTCGCCCGGCTCGACCGACAACGTCACCTTGGCGAGCGCGCTGACGCCGCCCGGGTAATCCTTGCGGACGTCCGTCATCCGGATCATGCCGGCATCCCCACCGTCATGCCCTCGGCCAGCCCCGCCCCGCGGACCTCGGCCCGGCCGTCGGTGAACATGCCGACCTCCACCGGCAGGTAGCGCCGGGTCGTTCCGTCGACGACCTCGAGGCCGTACCCGCCCTCGGCGAGCGCAAGCAGCGCGGCGACCGGCACGGTGAGCACGTTCTTGCGCCGCTCCCCGGTGTAGGTCACCTCGACCGGCGCCTCCCGCAGCCGGCCCGTCGCATCA
>Ga0307512_10004647_pt1 | contig 14895 bp, 17 predicted proteins | sample 14_EM_MG_FD_200267 | JGI IMG/M metagenome (GOLD analysis project Ga0307512, IMG submission 200267) | Populus trichocarpa ectomycorrhiza microbial communities from riparian zone in the Pacific Northwest, United States - 14_EM | ecosystem: Host-associated > Plants > Roots > Unclassified | place... | reverse complement strand
GTACTTTTGACCTCAAATTTCATTATTTGTGAGGGTCAATTTTTTGCATACCGTGGTTGGGGGATGAACTAACTATCTAACCCCCTATCCCGGAATCCCGGTCCGGGACCCCCTTGGCCCGACGGCAGTTGCCAGTTGGGACACACGCGGGGACGCGCGTGACGACAGCCTGAGCGTGACACGATTGTAACGTTGTTTCAACGCCTTCGCACCCCCCAGGACGGCGCCGTGCCCCTCGATGGGCCTCAAGACGGAAACGGATTTGCTCCTCAATGGCAGGATGGGACGGTGGGATATGGTTACAGAGGTGTGCTTGTTTCTGTTACTAGTGGTGCCGCCTTCTGACCGGTTTTGGTGCGCGGTAACTCTTGCTGGCCTCAATACGCCCTTTTGCCTCGACGGTTCCTTCTCCAGGCGGCTCCCCTCCAGGGTCCCAAATTCCCAGGACACCCATTTTCGGGTCCCTTCGTGGCAGTGCATCGCGCTCGCTCTGCGGCAGCGCCTCTGGTTTGCGCTCGCTGTTTCACGGCGCCTTGTGTCCATGCCCGCGTCTGTCCCCGTCCGAGCCTCCTCGCAGCGGCACGTCGACTTCGCGACCGCGCTTCTGCGGCAGCGCCTTGGGTTTGCGCCAGCCCTCTGGTGGTAGCGCATCGAGCTCTCGTTCGTGCTCTTGCGGTGGCGTCTCGGCTTGACGCCCGGCCTCGCCATACACCCAGGGCTCCAGCGCCTCGGGCTTTGCGGTGATGGCTCTTTCAGTCTTGTCAGCGAGCTCGACGCCGGCGGTACCCTTGGCAGGTGCAGGTGCGGTGTCCACGACCGGTAATGCTCTCCCTGGTTCATGGGCGTCACCACCCGAGGGTTCAACTAACCTTGCGTCGGTTTTCGCGATCGTGCATGTAAGCCAAAGGCGATCGAGGTCTCCCAGGCTGCCAAAGAGGACAGGTGAGTCGTCCGATGCTGATACTCCCCTGATTTCTCCAGGTCTTCAACACGCAAGTCCGGCAGTTTCCAGCATTCAGGGCGCATGTCGGTGGCGCTATTCGGTCGCGGCGCCCACTCCCGGCTGGTCCTCGCGCACAAGGGTGTCACATGGTGACACATCGATGGACAAGGAGGGAAAGAGGGAGATTTGTGGAATACATGGGGAAGCATACTACTCGCTCCCTGCGCATGGTAAGAATGTGTTTTGCTCCCCCTCGAGTGGTGATGCTGACCCTGAACAGGAATCCAGATTGATGATGACGACGCCCAGTTTGGACCATGGATCAAGGCGCACGTGGCCACCCCCGTCAGGGACGGGCCTCCACGCCTGGGTTGCATAGACATCGACCATAGGTTCGACGGACTCTGGCGCCAAAACAGCGCAGCCCTCTGTTTGCAGGTTGAGGAGGGCGGCCACGCACCTCTCCGATGGGCGTCTTACCGACTGGTGCGTGTGCTAATGTCGGGCTCATTTGGCCCATCGTGTGCCACGATGCCTCGCCCCGAAGCGACTCCAACGGCTCTCCTACATCGGTAGGGGCTCGGATCTGCTTGGGCGTCTGGCAATCAGGCGGTTCCGCAGCTTCAACTGGTGGCAGTGCGTCATGCGGCGGCGGCTCCAAATCCGCGCCGTCTTCTGGTCCTGGGATTGCCGGCGTCCCTGCGTTGACAGCCGGCGGGCGCTGTATCCTAGCAGCCTCTGAAGTAGTGGTGGCGATAACAAGGTGAGTGATCTGGCCCTTTCTTGCTTGGCAAGGTGGCTGACCCCGGGCTCTTGCAGCTCGACGCGAAGATCGCCCTTCCGGCGGACACGGCCCCCTTCGCCTCCACGGGCTCCACCTCCCAAGTCGTGCAAGACCACACTGGCATTCGACCCATCACCGCCAATCTCGCTCGCACCCCGCGTTTCGACGACGACAACCCCGACGCTTACAGCAACATCGTTTGCGATGGCAACAGCAACAGGCACCACGACAGCAACAGCAAAAAAACGTCCACGATTCATGCACTCAAATTCCCAACAATCTCAACATCGACTCCGAAGACTATGGCCCCGCACCGGTCGACTTTTTGACGAGCGATGAGGGGAACGAGGCGGATGATGACGCCACCAAGTGGATGCGCCGCCACCCACTCTTCCAACGCGCCCCTCCCAAATTGCCCGACGACACGCTCACTCATTTCTTTAGCGGAGCACGCCATTTCTTATCACGGGCAGATGACATTGGCGACAAACTAACAACAGAAGCAGACTCGGAGTTGACCCAGGAGGGTCAAAATCCAACCTCCCCGAGAGGTAAGGATAGCACACGATGTAGCCTCGGGATTGAGCACAGTCGACTGTCTGAACGTCCTCCATGCGCCCGACCGCCCTTCGCCCACCTGCTCCCGACCGACCCGCCAACATGACCAATGCCACAGGACAGCGAGCACGTGTCCATGCTGAACTAGGGAGCGTTCGTTACCCCTCCCTCGTTGGCATGTGCTGTGCTCGTTTTCAGAACAGACCCCTTTTCTTTGTTAAGGACAAATAGTCTAGACTGTAAGTAGCTACCGGCCATGACATATCATCGATCATCCCGTGCGCAGCCTTGTGAAAGTACCCAACAACGGTTCACGCTGGCAAATCTAGCCCTCTTCCCCCTCTTTCCTGTCTAGTTCTCTACATTACATTTTCCATCCGCGGCCGCGGAACTCCGAGTCTTGGTAACCAACGTGATAAGCTGGCAGGGGACCGTGACACTTAGGGGCAGTTGGTAAAACCACCTCTTCCCGCCAACCTCGTCTACGGGCTCTCACCTGTGCCGAAGCCATCTAGTATCCCCAAAAATGAACACTCTCAAAAGTGACCAGGAGTATCCAGGTAAAGATATCCATTGTTCGGCGTCTACTTTCGACTGTTGAGGGTTGCCATTTAGTAGGCCATTCGACAATTGACAGCCTTTCCGACGACGTACTCCTATGTATATTCGATTCCTATCGTCGGGACTCGGAATGGGGTCTGGGTATGTGGCCGTGGGATAATCTTGTACATGTATGTCGAAGATGGCGACGCATCGTCTTCGCATTCCCTGGCTATCTCGACCTGCGCCTTAGATGCAAATCCAAAACAGATGTGCAGGCAACACTGGATATCTGGCCAACACTACCCCTCGGTATCCGTGCAATTCTCTATAAGAAAGGTGTGGATGAAGACGACCTTCTCGGCGCACTGGAACACCGCGATCGCATGGCCGGCATCGACCTTGGGGGGTTCTGGTGTTGTCAACTCACAAAATGTATGGCGTTGATGCAGGAACCGTTTCCAGTTCTGAAGTCTCTTGAGCTTCGGGCAGATGATCGGATGATGTTTGTCATTACTGACACATTCTTGGGTGGGTCTGCCCCTCTTCTCCAGAGCATTCGTTTGCAAGGCATCCGATTCCCAAGTCTGCCAAGACTTCTCTTGTCGACTCATGACTTTGTCAAACTCGATCTCAGCGCCATTCCACTGCTACCTGGTGAAGGGGACATTCCACTCGATGCATTGATCACATGTCTTTCCTTATTGACAAAGCTTCGATCCCTCACCCTCACCTTTCAATATCCGAGTCACTGGCGGACGCCAATCCCCTATCCAGACCAACATCCGCCTTTATCGGCACATGCCGTCCTCCCAGCTCTCACCTACTTGTTGTTAAGAGGTCCCCATAAATACCTCGAGGACCTTGTGGACCGAGTTGATGCCCCTCTGCTCACATCTGGCGACTTACAATTCTGGGATGAACCCATGTTTGTCACCCCGCGGGTTCCCCAGTTCATCCATCGCGCCGAAATGTTCAAGTTGGTTGGTGAAATCGAGGTGCACGTCTGCCGTGCACCCTCCTACCGCAGACCAGGCATTGATGCCACTTTTCGTTCATCGATGGGTCCTGCAAAGTTTTCATTGTCGTTCCCGTGCTCTGGGTTCCCTGCACAGTGTGCGATTATGGAGAGGATTTGCTATCAGTGGCCACCCCTCGTCTCTCATATAGAAGTGCTCAACCTTTACGACGTTTTTTATCAAGAGAGCAGGTGGTTTGACACCGACACGGCCACCCCGTGGTCAGTATTTCTTCGTCCATTTACCGCCGTGCAGACTCTGCGTCTTCATGCAAAGGCTAAAGGGCCTCCTCATGTTGCATACATGCTGGGGCAGCTCGAGGGAAGAGGCCCCACAGAAGTGTTGCCCGCGCTTCGCACCATTGAGTTGGATTGTTCAGAGCATGGTGCATCAGAGGCTTTACGTTTCTTGAGACCATTCCTCGTCACACGCGAACAGTCGGAATGCCCTGTAACCGTGAATGTTTGTTCCAAATCTTAGATACTGAGTACCACAGTTGTATCAAGCTAAAGTGAAAGATGTAGTAACAACTCCGAGTCTGTACCCCTCATGCAAACAGGTGTTTGTTCTGTCGTCGGTATTAACATCATTACAGCATCCAATCCTGCTTGGGATAGTACTGTCCACCAGGGCATTTGGTAGGAGGAACTTCGTCACTGTCACTCTCCGTTTGACCATTGGGCGGACCGTGACCGCAGCACTGGGCTGCCGCAGCGCAGCTGGTGAGCTGAATTGAGGTGCGCGGGCGGCGGGAGTCTGCGGGATGAGGTGGAGGCTGATAGCCGACTCGGAAGGGTCGGGCCAAGTCGAATCCTGATAGTGGTGTGGAGGGTGTAGAAAGCGTGAAAGCTAAGATATGACTCAGAGTTCCGGGCACGCATCTGAGTCGGGCTGCTCTGCTGGTGGACCAGTGCATGGGGCGTCGCACTGGAGACGCGGGGACACACGTGACGACAGCGTGACACGAGTATGATGAATGCGTGATGGCCAACAAACGGCCAAGGTTGCGATGCCCTGTTGCAACGCCTTCGCCCCTCCCAGGACGGCACCGTGCCCTCTCGATGGGCAAGACGAAAACGAATCAGCCCCTCAACAGCAGGATGAGACGGTGGGATATGGGTACAGGTGTGTGCTTGTTTTTGTTGCTAGTGGTGCCGGCTCCTGAGTCCTGACTGGTTTTGAAACTTTTGGTGCGGCCAGGTTTTGCTTGTCAGCGGGCGACCCTGCCCGCGGTAACTCTTGCTGGCCTCAACAGGCCCTTTTGCTTCGATGATTCCTTCCCGAGGCGGCTTCCCTCCAGGGTCCCAAATTCCCAGGGCACCCATTTCCGGGTCCCTTCGTGGCGGCGCACCGCGCTCGCTCTGCGGCAGCGCCCCCGGTTTGCGCTCGCTGTTTCGCGGCGCCTTGTGCCCACACCCACGTTTGCCCTCGTTCGGACTTCCCTGCAGCGGAGCGTCGACTTTACGCTTGCGCTTCTGCGGCAGCGCATCGAGCTCTCGTTCGTGCTCTTGCGGTGAAGTTTCGGCTTGACGCTTGGCCTCGCCATACACCCAGGGCTCCAGCGCCTCGAGCTTTGCGGTCATGGCCCTTTCGGCTTTGCCAGCAAGCTCGACGCCAGCGGTACCCTCGGCAGGTGCAGGTGCGGTGTCCACGACCAGTAGTACTCTCCTTCTCTTATGCGCATCAACGCCCGAGGGTTCAACTGACCTCGCGTCGGTTTTTGCGACTGTGCATGTAAGCCCAAGACGATCGAGGTCTTCTGGGCTGCCAAGGAGGACAGGTGAGTCGTCCAATGCTGATGCTCTCCTGATTTCTCCAGGTCTTCAACATGCAAGTCGCGCAGTTTCCAGCATTCAGGGCTGATGTCGGTGGCACGCTATTCGGAGGCGGCGCCCTCTCCCGGCGGTCCGGCGGATTCTTGCGTGCGAGGGTGTCAAATGGTGACACGTCGAAGGACAAGGTGGGAAAGAGGAAATTTTGTGAAATACATGGGGAAGCATACTACTCGCTCCCCACATGTGGTAGGAATATATTTTGCTCCCCCTCGAGGAGTGATGCTGACCCTAAACAGGAATCCAGATTGACGATGAAGACGCCCAGGTTGGGCCATGGACCAAGGCGCACACAGCCAACCTCGTCAGGGACAGGCCCCCACGCCTGAGTTGCGCGGACATCGACCATAGGTTCGATGGACCCTGGCGCCAAAACGGCGGAGCGCTGTGTTTGCATGTTGGGGAGGTCAGGGGGGGCGGCCATGCACCTCTTTGACGGGCATCTTGCCTTCTGGTGCGTGCGCTGATGTCAGGCTCATCTGACCCATCAGTAGGGGCTCGGATCTGCTTGCGCGACTGGCAATCAGGGTGTTCTGCAGCCTCAACTGGTTGCCTGACCTCTGCCAAGCAGGCAATTATTTAGTCCACCCTTTTCCCCTTTGTGTTGCCTCGAGCTTCTTACTCCCCATCACGAATTGCCTTCGCGCCGGCGGGATTATCGGCTCTTTGGGAACATGGCCTCTGTTCTATTCCCTTCCACTCCTTCAAACTCACCAGCATGGACTCATCTCCAGCGCTACAAAGGTCACCAGTACTATAAATTACAATGGTGAGGGGGTCCAAAAGAACACAGGCGTAGCGTCGACTGAGGTACTCGGTAGGTAAAACTTGGAACTGACATTCATGACTACAGGATGTCCCAGATCCTCATGCGCAACAGGTGCTATGGATGAACTGGGGAACGCACGGCGTGTCAAAGATGGGTTCATCGTAGAATTGTAAGTAGCCGGATTTGAGCAGTGGGGCACCGACTCGGCCCACGAGGTCCTCTAGGTATCCACGGGGGCCTTCTAAACACAAGTCGACAAGGGCTGGGAGGACAGTGTGCGTCGATGGAGGTAGGCGTTGGTCTGCTTGATAGGGGGATGACATCTGCTATGTAAAGGCGATGGTGAGGTATTGGAGCTTAGTCAATACGGAAAGACATGTGGTCATCGCATCAGGCGAAATATGTCCTTCTCCGCTCACGAGGGAGGGGTAACACAGGGAATGGAGAGACGGCAACGTGTCCTGTGGCGATAGTCATGTTGGTGGGGCAGTCAGGGGCAGGTCAGCGGGCGCATGGAGGACATTCAGGTGGTCGAATGTGCTCAATCTCGAGGCTACAGCGTGTGCTATCCTTACACCTCCCAGGAGGGTTCCATTTTGACCCTCCTGGGTCAACTCTGCTGCTGTTATTGGTTTGTCACCAAAGTCATCTGCCGGTGGTAAGGAATGGCGTGCTGTGCATCGGGGATTTGGGAGGGGCACGTTGGAAGAGTTGGTGGAGGCGCATCTGCTTGGTGTCGTCATCCGACTCGTTCACCTTATCGCTCGTCGAGATGTTGATCGCTGCGAGCCACAGTCTTCAAAGTTGGTGTTGAGATTGCCGGGAATTTGAGTTGCACGAATCGTGGACGTTTTTGCTGTTGCTGTCGTGATGCCTGTTGCTGTTGCATTTGCAAATGATGTTGCTGTAAGCGTCGGGGTTGTCGTCGTCGAAACACGGGGTGCGAGCGAGATTGACAGTGATGGGTCGAATATGGTCTTGCACGACTTAGGAGTTGGAGGCAAATGGAGCCATGTCCGTTCAAAGGGCGATCTTCGTGTCGAGCTGCAAAAGCCTGGAGCCACCCACCATGCCAAGCAAGAAAAGGCCAGATCACTCGCCTTGTTGTTATCGCCACCACCCACTACTTTCGAGGCTGCTAAGATGCAGCGCTCGCCGGCAATCCCAGGACCAGAAGACGGCGCGGATTTGGAGCCACCGTCTCACGACACACCGCCACAAGTTGAGGCTGCAGAACACCCTGATTGCCAGTCGCGCAAGCAGATCCGAGCCCCTACCGATGTAGGAGAGCCGTTGGAGTCGCTTCGGGGCGAGGCATCGTGGCGCGCGATGGGTCAGATGAGCCCGACATCAGCGCACGCATCAGAAGGCAAGACGCCCATCAGAGAGGTGCATGGCCGCCCCCCTGACCTCCCCAATCTGCAAACACAGGGCCGTGCCGTTTTGGCGCCAGGGTCCGTCGAACCTATGGTCGATGTCCGCGCAACTCAAGCGCGGATGCCTGTCCCTGACGAGGGTGGCCGTGTGCGCCTTGGTCCATGGCCCAACCTGGAGGTCTTCATCATCAATCTGGATTCCTGTTTAGGGTCAGCATCACTTCTCGAGGGGGAGCAAAACATATTCCTACCACGTGTGGGGAGCAAGCAGTATGCTTCCCCATGTATTTCACAAATTTTCCTCTTTCCTACCTTGTCTTCCGACGTGTCACCATTGGACACCCTCGCGCGCAAGAATCCGCCGGACCGCCGGGAGAGGGCGCCGCCTCCGAATAGCGTGCCACCGACATCAGCTCTGAATGCTGGAAACTGCCCGACTTGCGTGTTGAAGACCTGGAGAAATCAGGAGAGCATCAGCATCGGACGACTCACCTGTCCTCTTTGGCAGCCTGGAAGACCTCAATCGTCTTGGGCTTACATGCACAGTCGCAAAAACCGACGCGAGGTCAGTTGAACCCTCGGGCATTGATGCGCATAAACGAGGGAGAGTACTACCGGTCGTGGACACCGCACCTGCACTAGCCGAGGGAACCGCCGGCGTCGAGCTCGCTGGCAAGGCCGAAAGAGCCATCACCGCAAAGCCCGAGGCGCTGGAGCCCTGGGTGTATGGCGGGGCTGGGCGTCAAGGCGAGACACCGCCGCAAGAGCACGAACGAGAGATCGATGCGCTGCCACCAGAGGGCCGACGCAAACCCAAGGCGCTGCCGGGGAAGCGCAAGCTCGAAGTCGGCGTGCCGCCCAAACAAGGGCAAACGCGGGCGTGGGGACAAGGCGCAGCGAAACAGCGAGCGCAAACCAGGGGCGCTGAGCAGAATGCACCGCCACGAAGGGAGCAGAAAATGGCCTTGACAATTTGAGACACTGGAGGGGGGCCACCTGGGGAAGGAACTGTCAAGGCAAAAGGGCGTGTCGAGGCCGGCAAGAGTCGCCGCGGGCAGGGTCGCCCACTGACAGGTAAAGCTGTAAAGCCTGGCCGCACCAAAAGTTCCAAAACCAGTCAGAAGGCAGCACCGCTAGCAACAGAAACAAGCACACACTGTATCCATATCCCACTGTCCCATCCTGCCATCGAGAAGCTGATTCACTTTCGTCTTGCCCATCGAGAGGGCACGGCGCCGTCCTGGGAGGTGCGAAGGCGGTGTTTGTTGGCCATCACGCGTTCGTCACACTCGTGTCACACTGTCGTCACGCATCACGCATGTCGCCGCAGTGTCGCCGCGCCTGGGCCAGTCGTCCAACAAAGTTAGGAGGGATTTTTGAAAAGTCATGGATCGCTTTTTCTACCTAACGATCTCGAGTTCTCAGCTTGTATAGGAAAGGAGGGTCACTACTACTGTAACAATATTGATACTGATGACATAACAAACACTTGTTCGTGTGAGTAATTTCTGTGATCCTTTGCTTTAGCTTGACACAACTGTGGTACTCAGAATGTAAGATTTGGACACAACACAATTACAGGGAATTCCGACTCTTCGCGCGCGACAAGGAATGGTTTTAATAAACATAAAGTCTCTGATGCACCTCGCCCTGAATAATCCAACTCAATGGTGTGGAGCGCAGGCAACACTTCTGTGGCCCATCCTCCTTCCAGCGGCCCCAGCATGTATGCAACATGAGGAGGCACTTCAGCCCTCGAGTGAAGACGCAGAGTCTGCACAGCAGTAAATGGACGAAGAAATACCAGCCACGGGGCGACCATTACGGCTTCCGACCACTCGATCTCTTCAGAAAAATCGTCGTAAAGGTCGAGCACTTCTACACGAGAGACGACGAGGGGTGGCCACTGAGCGCAAATCCGCTTCATACTCGCACAGTGTGCAGGGAACCCAGAGCACGGGAATGACAAGGAGAACTTTGCAGGACCGATCGATGAATGAAAAGAGGCATCAATGCCTGCTCTGCGTAAGGTGTATCCACGGCAGACGTGCACCTCTATTTCACCGAGCAACTTGAACATTTCGGTGCGATGAATGAACTGGGGAACCCGCGGGTTGTCAAACATGGGCTCATCGTAGAATTCTAAGTTGCCAGATGTGAGCAGAGGGGCATCAACTTGGTCCACAAGGTCCTCTAGGTATTTGTGGGGACCTTCTAACCACAAGTAGGTGAGAGCTGGGAGGACAGCATGTGCCGATGAAGGTGGATGCTGGTCTGTTGGATACGGGGATGGCGTCTGCCGTAGAAAGGTGATGGTGAGGTATCGAAGCTTTGTCAGTAAGGAAAGACATGTGGTCATCGCCTCGAGTGGAATGTCTCCTTCACCAGTTAGTGGAATGTACCTAAGGTTGAGTTTTACAAGGTCACTAGTAGACGAGAGAAACTTTGGCAGACTTGGGAATCGGATGCCTTGCAAATGAATGCTCTGGAGAAGAGGGGCAGACCCACCCAAGAATGTGTCGGTAATGACAAGCATCATCTCCTCATCTGCCCAACTTGAAAGGTTAAGAGACTTCAGAACCGGAAACGGTTCCTGCATCAACGCCATACATTTTTTGAGTTGGGAACAATCAAATCCCCCAAGGTAGATCCCGGCCATGCGATCACGGTGTTCCAGTGCCGAGGTGTCGGTTTCATTCTCATATAAGATTGCGTGGAAATGGAGAGGCAGCGCTGGCCAGATATCGAGCATCGCTTGCACGTCTGTGTTGGATTTGCACATAAGGCGCACATCGAGATAGCCAGGGAATGCGAAGACGACGCGTCGCCATCTTTGGCACACATGTACAAGATCATCCCACGGGAACATACCCGGACCCCATTCCTGACGATAGAAATCGAATATACATAGGAGCACGTTGTCGGAAAGGCTGTCAATTGTCGAATGGCCTAAATGGCAACCCTCAGCAGTCGAAAGTAGACACCGCACGATGGATATCTTTACCTGGATACTCCTGGTCACTTTTGAGAGTGTTCATTTTTGGGGATACCAGATGACTTCGGCACAGGTGAGAGCCCGTGGATGAGGTTGGCAGGTTGGCAGGAAGAGGTGGTTTTACAAACTGCCCCTAATTGTCCCCTGCCAGCTTATCACATTTGTTAACTTACTAAGACTCGGAGTTCCGGTGGAGAACTAGACAGGGGTGATCTAGCTGAGTTCGAAAGATAGAGGGGGAAGAGGGCTATGTTTGCCTGCGTGAACCGTTGGTTGGGGGTTGGGTACTTTCACAAGGGATTATATGTCACGGCCGGTAGCTAGACTATTTGTCCTCAACAAAGAAAAGGGGTCTGTTCTGAAAGCGAGCACATGGCAACGAGTGAGGGGTAACACAGGGAATGGAGAGACGGCAACAACGTGTACTGTAGCGATAGTCATGTTGGCGGGGCAGTCAGGGGCAGGTCAGCGGGTGCACGAAGGACATTCAGGTGGTCGAATGTGCTCAATCTCGAGGCTACAGCGTGTGCTATCCTTACACCTCCCAGGAGGGTTACATTTTGACCCTCCTGGGTCAACTCTGCTGCTGTTATTGGTTTGTCACCAAAGTCGTCTGCCGGTGGCAAGGAATGGCGTGCTCTGCTAATGAAACGAGTGAGTGCATCGGGGATTTGGGAGGGGCGCGTTGGAAGAGTTGGTGGAGGCGCATCTGCTTGGTGTCGTCATCCGACTCGTTCACCTTATCGCTCATCAAGTCGTTGATCGGTGCGGGGCCATTGTCTTCGGAGTCGGTGTTGAGATTGCCGGGAATTTGAGTTGCACGAATCGTGGACGTTTTTGCTGTTGCTGTCGTGATGCCTATTGCTGTTGCCATTGCTGATGATGTTGCTGTAAGCGTCGGGATTGTCGTCGTCGAAACGCGGGGTGCGAGCGAGATTGACAGTGATGGGTCGAATATGGTCTTGCACGACTTAGGAGTTGGAGGCAAATGGAGCCATGTCCGTCCAAAGGGCGATCTTCGCGTCGAGCTGCAAAAGCCTGGAGCCACCCACCATGCCAAGCAAGAAAAGGCCAGATCACTCGCCTTGTTGTTATCGCCACCACCCACTACTTTCGAGGCTGCTAGGATGCAGCGCTCGCCAGCCGTCGACGCAGGAACGCCGGCAATCCCAGGACCAGAAAGACGGCGCGGATTTGGAGCCGCCGTCACATGGCACGCCGCCAGGGATTATATACAAGTACATTACATGTGAGGCAAGTAGGGAGAGAGGGAGGGAAGGCGAGTACATTTTACCGAATCGTTCCTATAGCACGACAGTGGGCGTGCGGTCGACGAGGGCGGAGGCCGGAGGGATGCAGCAACGAACGATGGCAAAAGGCTAATATAAAATGAGCAACTGTAGAAGGGTCTAATACGAAAAGGAAACAAGGAAACAAGGAAAACGTACGAGCTTGACAGCGAGGCGTGTCAGGTCAAGGGCGAAAGAGCGTGCTGGGCGCACAGAGGACATCACGTGGTCGATGTTGGTCGATTCTGAGGCGACAGCGCATGACCATGCTCTAATCCTATTCAAGTTGAGAATTGAACTAGTTGGAAGAGGCGACCACGACTTGACCACGACTTTCTAAACGCTGGATGAGGATTTGTCGCAAATACTGTGGAGCTTGGCATCGATGCTTCGAACTAGTACTGTTGCAGGTCATATAGTTAATTGGAAGCTGTCTGAGAAGCCCTAGTCTTAACGTGATTAGCTCAGCTGGCAGGGGCACTTAGGGGCAGTATTCTCACCTGGCCTCGCGCGCATAGAGGAACCATAATCCATACTTGTTCTCGTCTCTCCACACCGTTGGATAAACCACTTCTCTTTCCCTCAAACAACCTCATCCATGGGTTCCCACCTGCGACGAAGCCATCTAGCACCCTCAAAAATGAACACTTTCAGAAGTAACCAGGAGTATACAGGTGAAGAGGATATCTTTTTGCGGTGTCTGGTTTCAATTGCTGAAGGTTGCCGTTCAGGCCATTCGCCAATTGACACGCTTTCTGACGACGTCCTCCTATGTATATTCGATTCCTATCATCGGAAATGTTCTTGGGAATTTGTGGTTTCTAATGGTTGGGCCTCATGGTTGTGGCATAAGTTCATACACGTATGTTGAAGATGGCGACACATCATCTTTGCATTCCCCAGCTATCTCAATCTGCGCCTTGGATGCAATTCCAAAACTGACGTGGAGGCGGCGCTGGATATCTGGCCAGTGCTGCCTGTCAGTATCCATGCAATTCTCTGTGACAAAGACCCAGATGAGGACGACACCATCGGCACACTGAAACACCATGATCGCATTGTAGGGATCCACTTATGGGCATTCAATCGCTCCCAACTCAAAAAATGCATGGCGTTGATGTGCAAGAACTGTTTCTGTTTCTGGCTCTGAAGTATCTTGATCTTGAGACAAATGAGGGAACAACATTTGTCATTCCCGACATGTTCTTGGGTGGATCTGCCCCTCTTCTTCAGCAGGTTCGTTTGTGTGGCATCCAATTCCCAAGTCTACCAAAGCTTCTCTCGTCTACTAGCAACCTTGTCCGCCTCAGCCTTAATTCCATTCCAATGACTGGCGAAGGTCACATTTCGCCTGATGTGATGACCACATATCTTTCTGTATTGACTAAGCTCCGATCCCTTAACCTCACCTTTCGACAGCAGAGCTCATCCCCCTATCCAGCCGACCAACATCCAACTGCATCCACACACATTGTTCTCCCAGCCCTCATCGACTTGTGGTTAGAAGGTCCCCATGGGTACCTAGAGGACCTGGTGGGCCGAGTTGACACCCCTCTGCTCACCTCTGGCCGGTTAGAATTCTACGATGAACCCATCTTTGACACGCCACGGGTTCCCCAGTTTCTCCATCGCTCCAAAATGTTCAAGAGCCTTGGTAAATTCAAGGTGTACTTCCGCAGAAAATCCATCGTCGCCTCTTTTCGTCCATCGAGCCGTCATGCAAAGTTTTACTTGTCGTTCCAGTGTTCTGGGTTACCTGCACAGGGCACAATTATGGAACAGATTTGCGCTCAGTGGCTGCCCCTCGTCTCCCATGTAGGACTTCTCAAACCTGACGACCCCTTTTGTACAGAGGAAAAGTGGTGGGAAGCCGTCACACCGTGGCTGGGATTTCTTTGTCCATTTACCACAGTGCAGACTCTGCATCTTTGTGGGACGGCTACAATGTCCCACATTGCACACATGCTTGGGGAGCTCAAGGGAGAAAGGGTTAAGGAGGTGTTGCCTGTGCTCCACACCATTGAGGTGGACTGTTTACAGCAAGGCGCATCTGAGATTTTGCGTTTATTAAGACCATTCCTCGTTACACGTGAGGATTTGGGACATCCTGTAGTCGTGAAGGTTGGTTACGAGGTTTAGATACCAAGTACCGCAGTTGCAGCGCCTGTGATTTTTTGACCCCCCTCAGTCACACCATCAATATGGTAATTTGCAGTAGTGGTGACCATTGTATTGCTGGAGATGAGTCCATGCTGGTGAGTTTGAAGGAGTGGGAGGGAAATAGAACAGAGGCTACGTTCCCGAAAGGCTGACAATGCCGCCGGCGCGAAGGCAATTCGTGATAGAGTGTAAGAAGCTCGAGGCGAAAGCACGTGAACACAAAGGGAAAAAGGGTGGCCTATAATTGCCTGCTTGGCTGAGGCCAGGCGAGAGGGACTGCCGCGGCCTGTGAAGGCGAATAAATTTTACTGAATCATTTCTAGAGCACAACAGTGGGCATGTGGTCGACAAGGGCGGAAAGATGCAGCAACGAACGATGGCAAAAGGCTAATATAAAACGGGCAACTGTAGAACAGAGGCAGAGGGTCTAATACGAAAAGAAAACAAGGGAAATGTGCAAGGGACAAGTGTCGATCGGCATCGCATGCCGCGGAGGACGTCACGTGCATCAGGAAAACCCCTAATTTGCTTTTTGTTACTTTTTCATGCTTTTTCATGCTTTTTTCAAAAAAAGCAGAAAAAGTATGAAAAAGCCCAGTCCTCTACTTTTTGAGAGCTTTTCAAGGTTGA
>Ga0307512_10004646_pt1 | contig 14899 bp, 17 predicted proteins | sample 14_EM_MG_FD_200267 | JGI IMG/M metagenome (GOLD analysis project Ga0307512, IMG submission 200267) | Populus trichocarpa ectomycorrhiza microbial communities from riparian zone in the Pacific Northwest, United States - 14_EM | ecosystem: Host-associated > Plants > Roots > Unclassified | place... | reverse complement strand
ATGTTGGTTTTAGATGGTATTTGATACCCTCCTATCTCGCACCCGACTGCGCGAGCGTATGAACGAAGGGACCAGCTTCGGGATAGAGTTCCCCTCACAGGTGCGTTTCCCCGGTTCGTCCTGATTTCTCTCCCCTACTTAACGGAATGACCGTTTTCACAGCTGCATGATGACAAGTCTCAAACACTGCAATCGTCGTTTCAGATACCAACTGGAAGCATGTTGACCACGACGATGCCACACCTGACCTCTTCAACGGCCAACACGCCAACTTTAGGCCACATCACCGAGGACGATGTCTCAGAATTAGCATGCGTGCCAGTTGGACAAGCGGGAGTTCGCTACGAGGCTCCCTATACGCCTCATGGCGAAGTTTGAGCATCAAGGAGCTTCTGGACCGCCTTTGATGCGTGCTTCCCGGAATGACTTTGTATCTTCACGACACTGAACACTTGCTGTAGTATCAGTACCAAAACTTTGACTAATTTCGAAGCAGTTCTTCGAATCAGAGAGTAATTTCGTGCACTAGCCTTCCTTCCCACGCCTACAGTTTCATTAGGATTTTGTGACGCCCAACTGATCGCCGGAATGGCGACATGTTTTTCGTTACCAAAGTACACCGTCTACGCATTTTTTGACGTGTCAGCGGGCTTTCTCCCGTGGCCAGCTGATCCCATTACAGTACCGTGACCGCGCCAGCCACGCGCTCCACCGCTCGTATCCCCGCTTGCGTCCCACACCTTCGGATCAGGCGAAATGTTAATGAGTATTCTACAGCCCCGGATGAGGGATTTACATGATACAAGTTCTGCTTTTGTAGTAAAGACCGACAGACTGGCCCTCATGTACAAGGACAAGGAAAAGTAATTCCGTACGTGCCACACCCTTCCTATCAGTCTTTGGCGCCATTATCCAACAGTAGCCGTGCAATGTCGCGATGCCCAGAGGCATTAGCGGTCTCGAGCGCCGTCCGGCCGTCGTCCCCCCGGATGTGCACGTCTGCTTCATTTTGAAGCAACACCCGTACAATCTCGATGTGTCCCCGTCGCGCCGCGAGGTGCATGGGAGTACCGTGGTCTCTGACTTGTGCATTCACGTTGGCCTTGCGCTCCACGAGCAGCTTCACGACTTCGAGATGTCCATGGCTCGATGCGAAGTGCAGCGGCGTCCACTGCATGTCGCCCTTCACGTTCACGTCGGCCTTGCGTCGCAGTACCATTCGAACAACCTCGGTTCGTCCATCGGCAGACGCCCGGTGCAATAGACGCCCACGGTAGTCGAACAGGCCTTCGACGTTTGCCCCACGCTCTATCAGCAGCCCTATAACGTCGTCGTGTTTGGCATCGTATGCCACGGACAGGGGACTCTTCCGGTATCGGTTTGTCACGTTTACGCTGGCTCTGTAATCGAGTAACACACGCGCGGCGTCAACTTGTCCCCTGTGTGATGCCGCATGCAGCGGAGTCCCGTGGCGACCACACTTGGCGTTTACGTCTTCCTGGCGCGTGGTGATGAGATGCCTCGTCATCCAACTGAGGCCACATAACGACGCATAATACAAGGGTGTGGCATCGACTCGCGACGGACGTTCGTCGATGTTGTCCGTGGGTCGTTTGATGTCCGAGTCCACATCGTGTATCCAGATCCAGGCCCCAAGATGAGATTTCTTTGGGTCGAATAGACGCGTCATAACGTCTTTGACTTGTGGCTCTACTCCTTCGGGTCTGGCATGGTCGACCCAATATTGAGCGGCGTAGTACACCAGAGGGTATGAAACAAGCTTCTTTTTATCGATATTCTCGTCCAACTGCAAGAGCACTGTCAGACAGGCTCGGGCGAGAATGGCGTGTGCGGCGTTGGTGGGAATGTGGTAGTGGCGAACGTCTTCGACCTCGGCTTCACGGAGGCGAGGAGCAGTCAGGAATTCTTTCACTGAAAAGTGAGAGAATTGAACAATTTTAGAGCCATCGACGTCGACGATGGAGATTAATGTGGAGCACGCGGAAAGTAGTTCTTCTTCTGGATTCTCAGGGCGCCAACCCTCCATAAGACCAGACGATGCGTCTGAGTCAAACTTGATAACCAATATCTCTGCGAGCTCTGCAACGTTAAGCGGTCGAATGGCAGCAACTAAGCACTGGAAAAGCCGCAGCGCATGTTGCCGTTTTTCTTTAGGTATTCCTTGCAGCGACTTTTCGTACGTGTCGTCCAGCGTGGCCGGCAGCTCCTTTAAAGCCTTGGGAATACTCGGAGGCAGACATCGACGTAGGGTGTCCAACTGGCAATACACCCACCGAAACCTGTCCGAGACCATGAGCGAGAGCGACCAGACTATTTAACAAGGTGACTCACATCCCGCCAGCTCGTTCCGAAAGCGTCTCAATAACGAGCTTCTTGTCCTCCTCTCTCCACCTCTGCATTCTTTTGTCCGAGTGAACAAAAGCGTCGACATATCTGTTGATATCCTCCTTCTGGCCTTTCTCATCGTGGAGGGACACACGACGCTCTTGTGGTGTCAAAGGATTAAGAACGGAATTAATGTCTTGCTCGGGGCGACTCGTGACACAGATGAATAGGTTGGTGTGGTTCGCCTGGACAAGTTTGTCCACAAATTCCAGAACGATTTCACGGGCAGATGGCGTGCTGATGTGATTCGGACATTCGTCCAATGCATCCACAATAATATAAATCGGGACCTGTCCTGGCTCGAGCATACGGTTAAGACATTGCTCCAAAGCGGCTTCACCAGGCTGTTCCGAACCATATTTGCACTCGGTATGGAAATGAGAAAGAATGCTCCAGCATTTCTCAGACGCAATGGCGAGTTGGACGAGGACGGAGGTCAGCAAGCCTCTGACGTCACGTTTGGTTCGATCCCTGAAGTCAAAGTAGTAATACACGATCAAGGCCGAACTGGATTGCGGCATTTGCTTGATATCCTCGATGATGGTCGAACTTTGTGATACGATGAGCTTCCGGTCATCAGAGAAAGTCGCGAAACAGCGCACCAAAGAACGGTCTTGCCCGACCCGGCTGAAAAAACCGCCAGAGACTCAATTAACGATAGTAAGAGGCTGAGGGGAAGGAAACGTACGATTGCCACGGACCCAGAGTAGGGATCCGTTTTTCTTCCACTCTTCGAATGCTCTACCCCGCATGAACCACCCTGCGGTTCCATCGTAGTGGGCCTTGCACGCAACCATATGATTAACAGAAGGATCCGGAGGACTGAGCCATGTTCGGAGCTTGTCTCGCGCCTGGTTCCCTGCGAGTGCGGCTCAGCCGTGACAATAAACGACTGCAGTATCGGAGAGTAACACACGATGCAATTCATCCGTTGCTGTTTCACATATGATAAGGAAACGTCAGTACGTGTGTAGAGTGAGGGAATGTTACGCACTTCGTTTATTTTCTGTGACGTTTCTATTGATGCTACGCACGTCCTGCTTAATATCGACCATGTTGTTGCTGACCTCGTAGACGACCTCCTTGGTCTCCACTACTTGTTGCTCAACATGTTGGGTAAGTTCCAGGCTCGCCTCCACGTTGTCCTCAACACGGTGGATGACCTCTTTGACCTGCGCCACATTTTCCTCAACGTGGTCTACAACTTCCAAGGTTCTCGCTGCCGCCATTAGACCTTCCGCGTTCGTGAGTTCATCCAATCGTTTGAGCGCATCCTCCACGTCTCTTCGTCCCACCAACCTCTTCATAATTTGTTCTGTATCATAGTCAGCCAAGAAAGGATGGATAGAAAGAAGAGACACACTAATTCGCTTCTGCTTCATCACCTTTGTCGAAAGTGCGAGGACAGAAAGAACCTGGGCCATAATTTTCGCGAGCAACTCCATCATCTCCGGTGAGAGCCGTCGGACTGCTGTGTAACTTTTGAGCCGCTTGAGGAAAAAATCGATACGCTCAAAGAGGTAAACAAGCAGTTCATAGCTTGCCATTACATCCCTCACCGCCTGGGTTGAACGTTGCGTGAGTTCACGCCAAATGAATACGAGAGCGGACTTAACCCCCAGGAGAATACCAACGCCTGTAAAGATCGCCTTTGCGGGTGTTATTTTCTGAAAACATTACATGTCGTACCTCTTTCATATACAGTAGAAGGGATGAAAGGCGCACCGATATTTCTCCGATGGTAACTGAAAGCGCGAAGAGGATTTCGACGATCGGAGATAAGGACGTTATTAACTTCTCATTGTCCTTGGAGACTTTCTCAAAAACCTGGGCTTGCTTTCGAAATACATCTACGATGGCATCAGGCTGCTTGAAGTTGTCGAGCGCTGCAGAGAAAGGATGTGTTGATAGGTCTTGTCCCGTGAGGGTCCTGTACTCGTTTGTCGCAGCCTCAAATATCTTGATAAAGTTGGCGTTAGAAGGGCTAGTTGCTTGATTGGTTGCGGACATGGGGACAGCAACGGGACGTCAGGAAGAGTGTGTAGCGTTGTACGTCGATAGTGATCATGGGACGAACAGACACAGCCTCGAAAACAAAGACAAAGACTTGTTGTAACGGCATTCTCACCACCATGTGATTGATATTGATTAGACAATCGATGTCAGAACAAGTTTGCCAAACACGGAAGCACCTACGTTGCAGTACAATGTCACATAGTGCTCTATCGCCGTCCCGCCGTACTGTACGCTCGTACCGTACGTGTACTGTATTCCGCTGTGGATATCTACAATCGTGGAGAGGTCACGTGGCAGGTTGTCCAGCTTTTTTTATTTGGAAAGCGCTCAGTAATTAGCTACGAAGACTAAGTGTCAGATAGCACAAGATTTACCAACAGTCCTATTTGACGTGCTGGAGCCAGGCTGGAGCCCGGGGTGAGGATGAAGGACCAGTTTATCCATGCCCCTGGTGTGGGGGCAGTGTGGGACTCAGGGACTCTTACCTCCTACGGGCAGAGGCTATATACTCTGCACACGATTCGTGGCGGACGGTCAGGATCATTGGGGAACAACAACTCCTGGGGCTTATGGGTATAACAGAGCCCCCCGCCGGTATCATGGTCAACGTCCTTCTCGTCTATCCGGGTAGTTCCCAAGGCATCTCAAAATCAGGGATCCAATATGCGAGACTCGCGGGCAACAGGAAAGTACTTGGTTTTTCCTAACACATGGTTGCTTGGTCCACTACGAGGCCCGGTAGTATGCAATAGGACAAGAGAACGTAGATACGGCCACTTGAAATGTGGCACCTCACCCCTGAACGAGAAAGAGCTGATTGGCAAATACAACTTGGAATGGTGGTCCCTTGGAAATTGGAAACGGTTCGTTGTAAAGAACCGACAGCTAAACACCTGTAGAACGCAACGGTTGGCAAGTAGGGTTAGAGCAAGGTCATCACACGACCTCAAGAGATAAGCTTATTGTCTTGCATCTGACGATTGTCCCTATTAGAGGTCCGCCCTAGGCGCCTTCTCGAATGCCTGATACACTCCTGATACACGGACAATACCATTTTACCCGAGATGAAGGCTACAGCTCTTCACGATGCACTTTTATCGTACATACAGTCGGGTCCTAAGAAAGCTTAACAAAAAGGTAAAAGCGATTCTCGCCTTCCTCCACTGCGCAACGAACTGTGGAAAGTGTAAGTTTGCCACACCTTTGCGTCTCATGCCTGCCTATTAGAGTCCTCTTTGTCACTGCCCGCCGCGCCACTACTCTGTGGCTTGAACTCAAGGTGCGTCGCGATGACAGGCCATACTAACCGTGTGGTCAATTCGAGGACTGAGATGATGGAGATGTCATGTACGGACCTTCCTCGAAACCGGGATGTCTTCCGAGACGAATCTGGTGCCACACATTGCGCATAGCGTCCGAACCTCGAATCTCCGTCCAGTGGTCGAGGAAGTACTTTACCTCTACCTATTCGGGGTCGTCAACTGCTGTATACCCCACAACGACCTGGATCACAATGATTCACCTTTCGAACAACTTCAAAGGTCGCTGAGAAAGTCGAGAAGACCTCGTAGGGAACATTTTCCACCGTGAGCGACTTGGTGATATGCTGCGCCAGTGTCAAGGAAAACCGCTAATTCAAGGGGGAACAAGGACTACTCACGTCAAATGCCCGGGACTTCAGCTCCGCAAGCCCGAGCTCTACGAAGAATAGACGGCATCATCCTTCTGGTATAGGGCAAAGACAAGTAATTTTACTCACTGTCTGCAAGTCTGTACACAGCCTTTGCCGAGCACGGCAAGGGTTGTCCAGGGTTTCCACGTACCCAATCCTGTATCCATTCCCTTCTCGAGCTGGCACCAGGAAGTACTTCTCCTGGCCCCGTGCGGGTGGTGGAACCAAGGCTACCCTGACTATCGTTTGGTGTTTCTGCGCAGCCCGTCCCAGACGAACATGACGACAGGAAGGATGAGGACAACGGCGCGAAACGGATACGGTCCGTATACAGCTGGAAGACAATATGATCAAAGAAACGCAGGCAAGGCAAGAGAAGGGATATACGTAATAGAGAACAGCACGGTATGTCGCATATGCAACATCTTTAACGACCACGCGTAACTTCGGTGGGGCTAGGACTTCCCTTTCCACGACGGGGGCTACGCCGCGAGGGATGATCTGCACATCGCTGGCGCGCGGACTCGAGGGATGGACTACTTTCTGCCTGACGTTGCGTGCTTTCCCATCCTCTCCTTCACCATTTTCGTCGCCATCCGCCGGCAACTCGACTTCGACACTAACACCGGGCTCGAGGAGGTCACGTGGCATTTCAAACACGTCTTCAACTTCAGGCTCGGGGTCTGAGTTGGGCGGATCGCCGTCGGCTTCCCCAGGGTCACAGGCTTCATCTTCTTCGTCCGAGTCTTCGGGGTGAGCGCCAAGCGCCGTGTACTCGGACGCAGCGTCGATGCTGTCCAAGCTGGTGTCGCCCGTGATCTCAAAGGTGAACTGATCAGAGGATGCCTCGACAAAGCCGGCGTTAAACACTGAAACGATCGTGTCAGACGCGACCACAACGTACTTGAAAGAGACATACTGGAGTCGAAGTAGTCCGCGCGGCTGAGCAGCCGTTTCGATGCGTAGATTCGACGCGGAGTGGGGACGCGGGGGTTCCGAGACGGAAGAACAAACTCTATATCCGAATAGAGCGGATCATCCAGCAGCCCACCGACCGATTCCAGCAGATCCTTGGGAACAAGAGACTTGTGGATCAACGGGGACGGTGTCGGCGCTCCGGGCGTTGAGCTAATCGTGCAGGTAATCACAAACGCGTCATTGGCTTTCACAATGCTCCTTGTATAGTATACTGCGTCCCTGCGTGCAAATTGAGCCCTGTGGCCATGTCATTTTTGGCTGTCAAAAGGACGGTTGACTTATAATACCATCCCCAGTTCGCTGTCTGGGCACCGTTAACTAAAGTCACGGTAAACAACGAAAACGGACGACATACAGCGTGGGAGAATGAATGGTTGTGCGCTTCTTTGACATTAAAAAGTTCTTTCTTTTTTAAGCTGAACATATGGCTCAGTAAATGTTATCTTATCCTTGTGAAGGAGACGACCTGTGCAACTCGAAAGTGAATCGATACAGTCCTTCACGGACCCATCTTTAATGAAAGAATCACATCAATCAGACAAGGAATGAGCTGTCGATGATATTCTCACCTTCCGTTGTACGCAGCATCCTTTTCTTCCTGGGTGGGCTGATTTCCAGATATGAGGACTTCACCTCGGGCCGAAAAAAAAAACACACGACGCACCTCACACGACAAGAACAAGCTCACATATCCACCTGAGCTAGCACTGCCGGTGTCGGTGGAGGTATATGGAGGACCCGAATTCGCATAGAATAGAACCTGGCGCGATCATCGGATCCGGGTAATGCAGAGAGTAGTAGGAACGCGCGAGACGACGCACCTGCCACCGCCCCCCACCAAACTTCGTACTCTTCGTTACTTTCGACTTCGTTTCGCCCTTACTGAGAACGGGTGAGGTCATTCGAGGGACATGGCAACCGCAGACGCACCTTGACTCAAACAGGTTCTTTAAGCCGCGAAGCGTCCATTCAAACGTTATGGAGTTGCTCTCTTGAAATTCGGCCGTGTCCATGTGCTTCCTAACCAGACAGAACGAGCAGAGGTGCGGTCGCGATTAGGGGGCAGCTGGTAAGTGATGGTGGTGTCGTGCACGATGCATGCCGGGCTCACGGACCGGGATACCGTAGGCGCTTCAAAATCTAATTTTACCTCACCCAATTGCAAAAGAATCGTGGCATTCATCACATCACATCGCAAAGGAACATGAGATATTCGCAAAATAATACACTACTCTCCGCCCATCAGCATCTTTCTGAAGTCGTCCTGCGCCTTACCCCTAGCTGGCGCTTTATCTCCAGAAGGTGTTTTTGACGTCGTTCCAGGGGCTGCAGACGAGCTGGCAGCTGGAGCTTGGTTTCGTGCCCGACCCAATCCGGCACGAGGTCTCGATGCGGCATTGCGTGGGATGAACATCCCACCTGCAGCCGCCGGTGCATTTCGGGCCTTCGCAGGCACGTCCTCACCCTCAGAGAATCGCAGCCGCACGCCGTTGAATTCGAGGGGGTCAGGTAGTAGGAGCAGCCGCGCGGCATCCGCCGCCGACTGGAACTCGACCACTGCCTCGTGTTTGTCCATAAACACCTCCAGACGATTCACAGGTGCGAATTTTTCGATGGCCTGTTGGAGAAGACCCTCTTCGGTACCATCTGGGAGGTCGCAGATCCGCAGTGATCGATTGCGCACATCCGCTTTTCTGCTGAGTCCAGTCTCAGGTTCCCTGATCAGATGTTAGCACGGTTTCAATCGTAAGCGGTTATTTCGCACCGTCGTCGAGAGCGCACACGGGAGTCAGACAGCGTCACAGCGATCCTGCGCTTCTTGAGTTCGTAGTTATTAGCACCAAGAGCCTTTGTGGCGTCTCTCTACATAGGGACAACAAGTCAGAGTCGAGTAGATAAGGGTCCTGACAAAAGGATCTAACCTCTTCTTCGAACTCAACAAAGGCGAATCCTTTTGAGTGGTTGTCGGCATCCAAAGCCATCCGTATCTCTTTCACAGGGCCGTACTAACATCTGTTAGTGGAGGTATGGTTTACGCACGTAAACGGGAACTCACAGTTCGGAACAACTTTTCTAGATCCTCCTTTGTCGCATACCTGCTCAACCCAGCGACATATACCTCCCGATCATTTGCGTCTGCGTCGGTTCGCTCCTTCTTTCTCTCGGGATTCGATATGTAGACATTCAGACTGAGACCTGGCTCGAGCTCCCGGCCGTGCAAGTCTAATGCCAATTTCGCTGCCGTCTACGTGCGACAAGCGTTAATGGCCAATAGTCAGGAACTCAAGACAAAATCGTACTGGAGACGTGTATTGGACATAGCAAAATCTCCTCGTACTCTTGAACTTCTTGCTTGGCCATCGAACGTCGAAAAGGTGCCCATACTAGATGTACGTCAGTACCTACTCTCTGATTAGATGATCAGTTGCCGTTCACCTGCCCAAAGAGTTTCCGAATCCAGGCATTATCTGTGCTCTCCGGAAAGTTGGTCACATAGAGAGTTGACTCCCACGCTCGGTGGACATTTATTTCGTGATTATGAACTCGCTTCTTATCCTTTGTAAGTGCTGCAGGTACACTATCCCGAACAATGAACTCGACAGTGGCAACAAGCATGTTCGGCAGCGGGGTGATCTTGATTTCACGGACACCACCGCACTAAAAATCAAGTCAGAAAGAGTCGGGAAAGAGATGAAACAATACAGACGTCTTTGAAGAGCTTATTCAAGTCGTCCTCTGTAGTTTCCGACGGAAGGTCACCAACAAAGACTGTGCAATTCTCCCGATCTCTACAGAATCGCACGAACATTAGTTACGCATCGGGGAAATGGGAAAGCAGAGCGAACCGCTTGAGGATTTGGGATTGTTCTGCTCGATTTCAATAGGTATTGTCGCGAGCAACTAGCAAGGGAGCACGCACCAACTCTGGCTTTCTTGCTCTCATCCGAGGGCTCTTCTTCAGCCTTCCTTTTAACGCCACTAGCTGCATTATTAGCCTCCTGATCGATATCCATCCGTGTCTCGATTTCGCGTGGGGCCTCAATGACTTCAGGGACTGGAACAGTCGCAACCTGCTGGTCCGCCACGACTTGCATAGCTTGATAACCTGCCTGCTCTGCCTCCTGTCGGTGCCACCTTCAGCAGGGCGTACGAGAACCAGGAGGAGAGATTCAGTACCTTGGCGCGGTGAGCCTCTACCTGGACCCTGGCGCGCTCTACAACGTCGAGAGCATCTTGAATTTCTCCCACGGTGCCGTGGCTATGCTCAAAGGTAAGCCAAGCTTCCCAAAGCATCTCTGGCCAGTCGAGGTCGAGTTGAAATTTAGCTGCCTTTGCGAACGCCTTCCTTGCCTCTTCGTAATTTCTCTGATGCCTTGCTGGCGTGATCAGCCTACCGAAGAAGGAACAATCGGATAACGTACTCGAGCGTTCTTGTGTACTCGAGCCGAGGCAAGTAGGCAGTCTTGCTATACTTCACAGCCTCGGCCCACACTTTTGCCGCCTCGTCGCTCTGCCCAAGTTCATTAAGCTGTCGAGATGGTGTTAACGCAAAGTGACTGGGCAAAGTGAACGACCTCACCAGCGTGCAAAGGAAACGTTCGAGGCGAAATCGCGAATCGCCACCTTTGGCTGCTGGTCCAACCAATAAATGGACGGTATGTCATACATGGATCTCATGCTCACCCGATCGTATGGCCTTGATACCATTGTTTAGGATATCTAGAAGCGCAGATAACCGGTCTTGGGGCTCAAGGAAAGGTTGAGCCACGGCAGATTCGGCGAGCGAAGACTCAGGGTCAGTGGGCTGCTCATCCTCGAGGCTCGCAAAGCAGATACGACGCTCGAATCCAGCACGGGCCAGGAAGAGCGAAATCATGCCCTCGACATCCTTCTGAAACAACTTGGTTGCAAAGGCCTTGTCATAGAGGACTAAAAGACTGTTGTTTAGGGATAGGCCACAACGAAAAGGACACATACCTGAGATGGGCTCTCCCTTCCCTTCTTCGACCAACTCGCTGTTCGTTTCCTAAGAAATAATTAGGCCCACTTTGACGCATAAGGGTGCTACCCCACCAAAAAGCGAATATATTTAGCCCACTGTTCACTACTGGCGGGAACGCTTCTCACGGAACGCTGAAATAAAGATAACTGTTGTTCCGGGGGCGCGTCGTTGCGTCTCTTTTAGGTCGTGGGGAATAAGCAGGTCTCGATGTTTGGGTAACCAAATCACACACCATGCAATCGACATAGCTGGCCCACCACAACCGTAATGCTTCCTCCGCGCCGGTCTCACCAGACGCGCGGCGCTTCGCTGCTTCTGCAATCGCGCGCTCATGGATGTTTGAGAGAATAGTAAGATCTGGTCGCTTCGCGCGGAGTTCATAAGAGACGTAGTTTTGGTAAGCATAAAGGGAGTTCCCGGATTTCTCCTAGGCGACCTTGTGAATACCCATCACGTATATTCGACGCGCATGACGCCGAGAAATTTGTGATCACTTACTAGGGCGGCTTCGTATGGCTCGCGCCATTCAAACGCTTTTGTAGCCTTCCCCCGAATCTTTGTCGCATTTACAAGTAAGTTCTCGTATGCCTGCGGTGCCTTGTAGTTTGTGGTAAAGGTCGAATATGATTGGAAGGTCTCCTCGTTTGCTGTAAAGGTTCGAAAGGAGTAGATTCATCTACGAGGGCACGACGTACTAGAATGGCACTGTTGGAGACGCTCGAGGTACATGTCTTCAATTTCCACGATTGCCGCCGGCCTGTAGGGTGATATAAGACCAGGTGCAAAAGGAAACTATCAATTCAGTACCCACCTCTCATCCAGCAGTACATTCGAAAGATTATCCAACTCCCAATCGCGGTGCGCACCCCATAATGACTGGCCCTGATATAATTACATGTATCAGATGCCAGCAGGATGTGATGTGCGACAAACTAACCAGGGTGATATGACCGATGCCCCGGGCGACGACAGCGCGTAGCGCCTCCCGCGTCCACTCGGTGGAAAACGGATCGTCAGGCAAGAGGGGATTCATGTCTGATGAAGAGAAATGGGAGTATCTGTCGATCAGGAAGTCGATATGCTGTCGAAGCAACGGGATGGCTATGTCAAGTCAAGCAAGAGCGTTCCGCAATCGAGTTGTAGCGAGCAGGCGTACACAAATAATCATTTTCTGCTCGCTTGTATACTGACAACACAGATAAAACGCCATCTATCGTGTCAATGTCCACCGAATTCTTCTTGTCTTCGATGAGTGGCAGCCAGACGTCGTCGCCGCAGGCATAATAGGTCGTCAGTGTCTCGCGTGCATCATGGACTTGATCGTCCATGCCGCTCGCAGCGGCGAGTTGAATGTGTTGTGCATGAAGAGATAAGTCGAACGGCGTGTCTGTTAGGGCAGAAATAACGTTGGATAGCGCTTCCAGGGCTTGCTCTTCATCCATCGTGAATAGGTTGTAGGTCGTAACAGTAGAGGAGCCTGAGGGTTAATAGGGTACGAACGAGCGGACCGACGGACCGCATCCGGAACTTGCCCGTGACGAGTTCAACTGTTCCGTTAAGCGAGCGCTAAGCACTTTTAGTGCGTTGATTCAACTTGATTGCGATGTGATGAGATTGGAATCCCATGGCTCATGGGTAGACAGCTTACGCCCGTCCTGGTTCGACTACTCATCCACCTCCATGTCCTCGGCGCCAGACCTTCAAACCTCCACTATTTTTGACCTCCGTGGCCGCATTGCCCTCGTTTCTGGCGGTGGGACGGGCATCGGCCTCATGATCGCCGAAGGGCTCGCCGCCAACGGCGCCAAGGTATATATTGGAGGTCGCCGCAAGGAAGTCCTAGACAAGGTGGCCGACAAATGGGCAACACACGACAAAGGGTCTGTCATTCCGTACGTGCGATCACTTGTCGTGTTTGTCCATAACTCTACATGACTTTCTGTGGTGGTAGCTTTTCCCTTGATGTCTCGAATCGAGATAGCATACTCGAGGCTAAAAAACTTATTGAAGAAAAGGAGGGGAAATTGCATATTCTAGTCAACAAGTATGTCTGTTGACCAACCTCATTAATTGATACGGCCATTTCACCCACACACTTAGCGCTGGTGTTTCGGGACCTCTTGTAGATTTCCTCAACAATCCTCAAGCACCTGAAAATGCCAACGCTGAGACTATCGGGACTGCTCTTTTCAACGACGATGGCCCGGATGCGTGGGCTGCGCTCTACAACATCAATACCTTCTCTATCTATTACATGACGTCGGCTTTTCTCGGTTTGCTCGACAAGGGCAGTCGAGATATCGAAGGTTACACGTCTAGCGTTATCAATATTACCAGTATCAGTGGAATTTTGAAGATTGCGCAGAGACATGTGGGCACATCTATCAGTATATCGCTGTGATTGATCAACGTTGACCCTCGAAGACTAGTTCGCATATAACAGCTCGAAAGCAGCCGCCACCCATCTCACCAAAATGTTCGCGACTGAGTTAGCCCTCAAGAACATCCCCGTCCGAATAAACTCCATCGCCCCGGGCGTGTACGAGTCTGAAATGACATTTTATACGATTAAGGGGCCGGAGCAGATGGCAAGGGTCGCCCAAAGCTTACTCCCCGTGCCAGCTGGGCGGCCTGGAACGTAAGTTTCGTCTGTTGCGTAGACTTCTTCCTCCACCTAACCCCTGTTTCCCAGGGCCGGTGAGCTTGCTGGTACAGTCATATATCTAGCATCCCCAGCGGGATGCTATACCAATGGCCAAGAGATCGTAGTGGACGGAAGTTACACTGCCGTCAATCCTTCCACCTTCTGATATATGGTTGCTATTTCTAGGTTGGTTAAGAGCTGTATTCATACGGGATGAAAGTGTATGTACAGTAACGATCCGAATCTATGCCCGCCGGCTTCTGTGCAGGCTGAGGACAATATAGGCCGAGCTGCGGATGGCATATACGATATCTGGAGTTGCACAGTGTAAATATCGTAGAGCCAAGCCATACATCAAAGTTCTCGCCCCCTCTGGTGACAGACCCTTTCGGCAAACCACCAAGCAAAAACGTCCGAACTGATTCCTCCGACATATCAATATGACTGCGTCGTCGTCGACTCAGGGCACGTCGGCTCCTGCGCCGCACTTTCAGCTACCAAACATGGCTGCGCGCGCGCGCTGCTTCTCGACAAATGCATCGAGACCTGGGCCGGTGGCAACGGCTTCTTCACCGCAGGCGCAATACCGGACCGTACACATGGGCCTCGCGCGCCTCCTCCCGCTCGTCGAGAACGTCCCGCCGGCGCTCTCATTCTGCCTCAAAGTCGGGCCGTACGCTGCGGAGCAGTTTTACGGACGACATAATGGACCAGCGGGGGTAGAAGCGACGTGTGGCTCGTACTGTAGGTAAGGTGGCTGCGATAAGTAGGATACGACCCAAGGGGAAAGTAGACAGAGAGAGAGAAGGGCAGTGGGAAAGTGGGAGAGCAAGAAAAGTGATTGCATGTTGTTTCTAAGTGAGGAAGTGAGTTGTGTCATGTCAGTACCTACGTGCGTCTTGGTTCCGAGTTCTCTTTAGAGAACGAGGTTTTTATGCCGATTTTTTCGAGTGAGCAAACCGTGGGAAAATTTCCGCGATTTCGTTGCGGCCATTGCCGGGTTTGATTAGATTAGATAGATAGAGAGTATAGTATGGTGTTGCATGTGATTCCGCGAATTCGTTGCGGCCATTGCCGGATTATGTGACCAGTCATGTGATCCTAAAGTGTCGCGCGACTTTTTGGCTGTCTTTGATTCCACGATTTCGTTGCGGCTGTTGCCGGATTCTGTTCAACTGGG
>Ga0307512_10004645_pt1 | contig 14902 bp, 15 predicted proteins | sample 14_EM_MG_FD_200267 | JGI IMG/M metagenome (GOLD analysis project Ga0307512, IMG submission 200267) | Populus trichocarpa ectomycorrhiza microbial communities from riparian zone in the Pacific Northwest, United States - 14_EM | ecosystem: Host-associated > Plants > Roots > Unclassified | place... | reverse complement strand
CCCTTTCCCTCCCCTCCTTTCCCCGCCTTTCCCCGCGTGCGGTGAAAGAAGGGGCAATCGAGTACTGAAGAACTTGTGGCTGTCTGTATCGCAATGCGAGCGATCCAGTGCCGTACGAAGAAATGCGTCCAGGAAGGGAGGATGGAGGATGGAATGGTGCGGGACGGAGGAGAGAAGGAGAGAGGCGAGAAGACAGAGACCGTTGGTCGAGACACCAGACTTCACGTCCAGACATGGACACGTAGACAATACTTGCATGCAAACATTCCGAGATGGCCTGGTGGAGGACTCTGCTCTCTTCGGCGCGTAGCACGCGGAAGTTCAATAGATATATCGACTTGACGATGGTCGCCAGATGCCAACAGACAGCGCTAGCGGAGCACTTTGCTCTAGTTAGTATGTAGTTACCTTCGTACCTAGGTAGTTGCCTATGGTGTGTATATGCTTCATCCGAGGTAATCCTCCACTTGTCGCCCCGCCGACTGCTCTCGTAGAGAGCATATCGCCTTTCTCCTTGAGCTGCACGCCGTTCCGAAAACCCTCACGATCACGGGAATGCGATGTGGTTCGCAGTCAACCCTCTCCCCATCCATTCTCACCCTTCTCGCACTTTCCCACGCGACACGCTCTCCAGCCGCAATATCAATATCGACACGTACATATGTCCCATCCATCCATCTATCTGTATGTATCCCTTCCGCCCGGAATTGATTCGTCCATCGATCTGTCGCTCCATCTAAAGGCTAGCTCTAGAGTATATACTCCGAGCAACTCGCTTCCTCCGCTATCTAACGGCTGCCAAACCCTGGCGAGCAAACCCCCTTGTTCGAGATCTCTGCTCTTATCTTCACATCCTCTCCACCAATGCAATCCCACTTGCACCTCGGAGGTTTCGAACTGTCGCATTGGAGGGCAGGCTTAGGTGCAGTCGCGTGTGGACGTACGTGCGGGGAGAAGTTGCACGATGGGGTGAAGTGGCGCAGGCGCCGTGCTGCTGTGCCGCGGTGGAGAAGTGGCTACGTACTTAGGTATGTACTTCACTGCACGGGTATCCAACGTCTTCACGCTTACTTCGCTACAGTAGATATACTATGTAGATAGTATGTACTCGTGACTCCTTAGCCACGTTTTGTTCGGGCGTTTCGGTCCGGCTGGAACGGCAAAAAAAGCATCACGAGAGTACCTAACCTACTTCCTCCAAGCCACCATGCGCTGCTAACTGTGCCGAATCCAGTGCAAATCGCCGATGTCGAAACGACTCTGTCGCTTCAGCAGCGAGGTTCAACAATGAAAGGGCTCGGTTGAGATCCACCAAGGATCACCCAGACATGCCGAAGTCATTCGGGCCCGCGGCGGCCGTTCCTTCCGTTTCGGCGTGTTCGAGAGTTTGGACGATTCCGACATACATACTCCACATAGCTCGGGGATCACGTAAGCTAGCAGCAGTTCGTCCGAGCTTTTTCTCCGGGATCGCAGAGGCCGGCGCCCCAGGTCGGACAAGGCCGCGAGCTTCCTGTCACAAAGCAAGCATTTTGTTTCAAGTGCTCAACAGTAGATACTCCGCTGACCTCCAGGGTGCCCGCATCCGCATGTCCGTCCTTGAGTTCTCTATCTTTGTTTGTTTGTTTGTTTCTTCTTCTTCTTCTTCTTCTGCACTAGACATGCGGATTACCCAGCCGTAAATTAGAGCTTAGTCAATTTGACACCACTTTGATAGGTACTGTATGTATCTACTGATGTTTCTTTGGGCCCGTCCGTTCGCTGATCCCCTTGGAGTATATCTAGTAACTCCGCAGAGCTCTGATACGCGGATATATCACTCACCTAGACTCGTTTCGAGCGAGCACGCAGGAGAGGTATCTAGAATTTTCTTCTCGAGCATCCATCCTCACGTTTTCGCAGCAGCGTTATGGAACTGACAATGGAATACGAACATATGTGGTATGTGGTAATACCTCCACTTGATTTTCACAATTTCCTGTTCTCGCACGACTTCGTGCATCGCTCCACTATCTCCGTGCATCTCCGCGATGAGCCAGCCGGTACCCGAACCGCTCGTCAGGCAGATTCTGGGGGCATCGGCGAAACATCGACGGAGGGTGAAGGAGCGTGTGTGCCGCCCGGTTCCACGAAATGCAGCACATCGTACTTGGGATTTGTTTCGGCTTTTGAAAATCGCCGGGATGGGCCAACATGCTACACCTATGCTACATATGCTTCGGATTCGGACGGGACGGGACTGCCGGATCAGTTACGGGGCTTTGGACTACATAGCGGGGTACGGGTTTCGCTCCTGCGTTACTGGCTGCTGAGTTCAAACGTGGAGAACTTCGCTAGGTAGTCCTGCCGATTCCTGTGTCCTCTTCCGGGCGTGCTGTTACGTATTGCGTACGAAGCTCATCCAATCCGCTGCGCATATAGCCGTCTGCCAGCCGATCCTGTCTCTGATGGTCTCTCTAGCTCGCCGCTCGTGGTGTTGGGATATGCACAAATCCCGAAGGTTGGTGAGCTTTGGTTGAAAGCGACGGCTTGGCAGACAGATCCTTTGTCCCGTCCCTTTGGGGAGAGGAACCAACGAGAAAACACAAGTGCACGACGAATAAAGTTCAATGTGCGTTTCGTTCCGAATTCCGGGATATGTATGTGTCCATCTATATGTATTTATATACTATCGCACTTCGGTCTTCGGTCGGCTGGTGCAAGAAAAGCCACGGAAAAAAAACCCCTCAGGGAGAGTGCAGCTGTTACGGATCTCGACACGATCGCAGGGTGGTAACTGAATATTCTGGTCCCTATATATCCGCCGCGCAGGCCTGTGTTTCGTCTCGTCACATGCAACCAGAAGTGGCACACGTAGTGTAGATACATAGCGAAGCATATTCTGTCGGCGTTTTTATAGTGAGGGCCACGACCACCATAGCTGCCATCACCATCCCCGCCGGCAAGAGCTCCTTCGCATCTCTCCCGCCGATTCCTCAAACGTCTCGAAACCCCCGACGCTTACGCCCTTCCGTCCGCGACAGAACCAGACAAAAACAAATATTCCCGCAAAAAAGACCGTCCGCCGTCTGGGTCCGAAGAGCTGCTCAACCGCAGTCGGCACTCCACACTCCTCCTCACACTAGCAACCGACAACCGACAAGCACGCAAGCATACGCACATTCCTCTCCGAAATCCCGAGATCTCCGCCGCCGAAAGTCCGCCGACGTTGCTTTTTTTTCCGCTTTTTTTTTCTCGTTCTTTCCGTCCCAGGGAGTGACACCAAGGACCACGAGGCAGAGGAACTAGATACCGCCTAACGACGGAGCTACCAAATTGCTGGGACCTTCGCCTTGTCTGCTTTGGGGTTCCTGGCCCGCTGCCAGCAAGTCGGAAACAAGGTGAGACGATCCGCACTAGGAGCCCGTCGAGTAAGGCTTCATTTCATCGTCGGGCCTAGCAGACAGAAGCACAGCTTCATTTGCGGCATTGTTTCCTCCACGCTCACATACTTCCACGCACCCATGCCCAACACCCTCCCACCACAATGCGCGCCCAAATTTGCGCTGTTTTGCTTCTGTCCCTGGCCGGCTTCTGGCTCATTGCATTACATAGATACTCCTTCCCAGGCTCGCTCACCAGGGCCTCCTCCTACCTAAATATCATTTGCTCCCCGCCTCTCTCCGTGCTGTGTCCTCGCCCGGTGCTATTGCAACCGCCCCATCTCGTCTCCATCTGCTCTGATGCACAGCCGTTGACGTCTCGCCGGTCGAGATCCTTAGCTGTTTCATGCGTGTCGCTGGATCGTCTCTGCGATCAATCCGTCCGTCCGTCCGATCCGCTTCTCGATCTGCCTCCTCGTCCTCTCCCTCCGCCGCATCTCGATTTCCCGCTTTCACGTGCGCCCGACTACCCCCGCCGGCCGGCAGCACGCGACAGGCAACGCCGCAACTCTATCCCCCCGCCCGCCCTCCAAAGCTCGTAATCCTTCTCCATGGAAGCAGCATTCTTACTCAATTCAGATCCGATCATGAACCCCTTGCCTAACTCGCCTACCTTCCGTCCGCGGAAACGCATCTCCGCCCAGCCTAAATGTCCGTTCGTAACCCGCAATGGAAGGAAATACCACAACGATGACTCGATCCCGTACCCCCTCCCCTGCGACGTCAAGGAGATGAGCAGACAGGCGTTGTGGCATGAGCTCAGCCGCGAGCTCTACGGTGGGCATTGCTGCACCGACTTCAAGCGCGAGAAGATCCCCGATAGGGTACTGGATCTGGGATGCGGTAGTGGTATCTGGTGCGCTAGTATGGCGGATTACTTCGCGGCCTTGGGACGGCCCGACGTCGAGTTCACCGGCCTCGACCTCGAGCCGATATACATGGAGATGAGAGGCGTCAATTTCAAGTTCGTCAAGCATAACATCCTCACTACTCCGCTGCCGTTCGAGGATAATTCGTTCGATTTCATTTTCGTGAGGGATATGATGATGTCGCTATCGGAAAAGAATATGTATACCGGCATCATTGGCGAGGTGATGCGTCTGTTAAAACCGGGGGGCCGATTCGAGCTCCAGTGCAGTAGGTACCCACTCTCCGCCTCGGGCCCGTATCGATCATAGCACGCTAACTCCAGGGGAAAAAAAAGACGACTACGTCATCCGCACAATCCAGCGTACAAGCATTCCATACTCTCCGACGACAAGTGCCTACGACGTCACCGGCGCCGTTCAACTCAACCCCAACAGCGAAAACCCGTTTATCCAACAATGGAACGAGCGGATACAGAAGGCCCTCATGGCTCGCGACCTCCCCGCGGTACCGTGCACTCTTGCTGGCCCAAGCATAGTGATGGAAGACGGTGTGACTGCCATACAATTCAAACGGCTCGCTCTGCCACTGGACACCATCTGGTGGGAATCCCAACCCGTGGACTCGGCATCGGATACCTCCAGTTCTACCTGCTCGAAGCGACGAAGTACCGGCAGCAGCAGTGTCGAGTCTCTCGTGAACTCGTCGAAACAGGTCTTCCGGAAGCGAAGACGGAGCGGTGCCCAATCGCATCACTACAGTAAACGAAGATCTTCCGTATCCGTCGACAGCTGCGATCCGTCCCCACTGGCGGAAGAAGAACGTGCGGTACGTCAACTGGCAAAACTCGCGTTAGCACAACTCATCGAAGCCATGGAACCAATGCTGCGGGAAGCGAACGAGATCGATCTCGACGAGTGGGATGGATGGTATCGTGAGCTCATGTGGAACTGGTTCGACGGACATGGACTGCGCGGCGGAGAGTGCTTAGAGTTTGGAGCTTGGTGGGGGAGGAAGAGGGCATAACTACATAAATAGCCACTTCCACCGGTGGGAGGGATGCAGTGCTGGTTCATTCGACATTCCGTTCTGTCCTTTGATTTTATCTTGTTGTCTCTGCGGCGTCATCACGGGATGGGAAGGGGGTCCAGCTCTGGTTTTTTTCCATTATTACTTTTTTTTTTATTTTAACATGGGTGGGCGGCGGTGGGCGGCGGCGGGCGGAATGGGTGGTTTACTCGGGTTGAATATTGTCGTTTCGTTTTGATTGCAGTTGTGCCTGTCCTATACGTATCAAAAGCCATTCACGAGCGGGAGGATGGGAATGAGAATCGTGTACGGCGTTAAGCCCGCTTTTCACGATACTGAGTAGGCTGTAACAGCTATATATGTAGAAACATCCTGTATATCAAGATATGCAGGCAACGGTTGAGCTGCGGGCGCTTGTGTGGGAAGAGCCTGCCCCTGATCCTGGCCACCAGTGACGCAACACAATGCTACCCACATATGTAACAAACCACACGACCACCACCCGAGTCCAGGTTCTAGCAGGTTCCACCACTTCCGTCCCAAATACCCAAGGTCTACAATAACCACCAACAACATAGGAGGAATGCACCACTTTGCGCGAATACGATAGAAAAGATGGCAACCGACACACCCAACCTCCCGGACTTTAACACGAGCTTTATCAACGATGCTGGTAGGTACTGGTGCTCCGCATCTCTAGAGGGGGGGGGGGATAAAGCTGACATGGCAGACATCTCCGCGTTCGCACGTGCCATCTCCACGCCGGACACTGATGGCGACGACCACTTCATCAGCGCGCTTAACGACTGGCGGCCGGTGCACCAACGGGTGCGGCCGAAGACGGCACGGCACGCACGGCGTCGGCGACGGAGGCCGGGGAAGGACGAGACTCGTGAGGGGTTCGTCTATACGCTGCTGAAATGGCCGCTGCTCGTGGCGGTGGCGGCGTGGATGGCGGTCCTGGCGGGGCTGTACGTTATGACCAGGTTCTACATCGTCCAGTATGAGTACTGGATCACCTGGCGCGGAGAGCGGAACCGCCTTCGTGCGCGGCTGCGTGCGGCGAGGAGCTACAGCGAATGGTGCGAGGCCGCGGAGAAGCTAGATGAGTATCTCAACGTCGACGGCTGGAAGGAGGAGGATGCGTTCGCGTACTACGACTTCCAGACCGTCAGGAGGATCGTCAAGGATCTTAGGAGGTTGAGAGAGGCTGCGGAGGAGGAGGAACGCGAGGGGGACTACGTGCAAGAGCGTGAGGGAAAGACGCATGAGCTTAGGGAACTCGTGGAGATGTGCGTCAAGAATAATTTTGCCGGTATAGAGAGTGCTAGAATGTATAGCCAGAGCTATTATGGGACGAAGCAGCTGGTGCAGAATTTCGTGGACGAAGGTGGGAAGCCGTGCTCCGATGGTGACAGTGGCGTGAAGGATGGCTGGCTGACGGAAATGGGGAATAGTCGAGAAGGCGCTCAGGTTCTTGTGTGAGACGCCTGCGCTATCCGTCGACGAGAAGAGAGTGCTGTTCAAGCACCTCTCGAGCAACTACGGCAAGACGGCGCTGTGTCTATCCGGCGGCGCGTGTTTCTCATACTACCACTTTGGTGTGGTCAAGGCACATCTCGACGCCAACCTCCTTCCGAACATCATCACCGGTACCTCCGGCGGCGCGCTCGTTGCAGCCCTGGTATGCACCCGTACCGATGTCGAACTCCGCCAACTTCTTGTCCCCGAACTTGCAGACAAGATCACCGCCTGTCATGACGACACCTTGACCTGGATCCGCCGCTGGTGGAAGACGGGCGCCCGCTTCGATAGCATCGACTGGGCGTGTCACTGCTGCTGGTTTACCCGGGGCTCAATGACCTTCAAAGAAGCCTATCAACGTACCGGCCGCATCCTCAACATATCATGTGTCCCCTCAGACCCACACTCGCCTACGATCCTGCTAAACCACCTCACCGCACCGGACTGCTGCATCTTCTCTGCCGTCCTCGCCTCCGCCGCCGTCCCGGGTATCCTCAACCCTGTCGTCCTGATGACCAAAACCCGTGCCGGCACCATCGCCCCCTACAGCTTCGGCAACAAATGGAAAGACGGCAGTCTGCGAACGGACATTCCCATCCGCTCCCTGAACCTCCACTTCAACGTGAACTTCACCATAGTCTCCCAGGTGAATCCGCACGTCAATATCTTCTTCTTCTCCCCGCGCGGCGCCGTGGGAAGGCCCGTCACGCACCGTCGCGGCAAAGGCTGGCGCGGCGGATTTCTCGGTTCCGCGGTCGAACAATACCTCAAACTCGATATGGCGAAGTGGCTCAAGGTGCTCCGGCATCTGGAGCTTCTACCGCGCCCCATGAGCCAGGACTGGAGCTCCGTCTTCCTCCAGAAATTCGACGGCACCATCACCATCTGGCCTAAAACGTTGCTGAGCGACTTCTGGTTCATCCTCACGGACCCGACGAGGGATCGACTCGCTAGGATGCTCGAGACCGGCCAGAGGTGTACCTATTCCAAGCTGAAGTTCGTTGAGAACAGGCTCAAGATCGAGAGGATGGTACGTCTAACTAGCTACTTACCCAAATGCCCCCCCCCTTTTTGGGTGAAGTGGAGTGATGGATGGTTGATAAGATAACCGCGAGGGACTACAGGTCGAGCACGGACGGAGTCTAACACGTTCTCGTGGAGGTCTCGAAGAGGTTCTCAGCAATAACGATCTACCACAGCTCGCCCGAGAACAGGAAAACTCGCGAGAATGGGGCATTGAGGAACTCGAACTCGATTGGAGTAGTGAGAGCGTTAGTGATACAGGCAACGAAGGAGAGGTCGTAGCGAACGGCGAGCCGGTAGAAAGGTTTGAGGCACCAGAGGAGACCGTAGTAGATGCTTAGACTTTCTTTTCCATGTAGGACGGACGAACGCAAGTGAGTTGCAGGGACTGGAAAGTAGAATAGAGTAAACTGAGGGGCGACAAATTCCCGATCACAGGAGTTGTTCAGTCGGGTCTGGTTGCTCCAGGCTCTTGCAGGGAGGCAACTTGGCATGCTGACGATAGCGAAGGTTCGCGGATGATTGCACAAGTAGGAACACGTATAAATATTAGCCCGCACTCTCCAATTCGCGTCCGTGGAGGCAGACGAGAACTCGTCCGGAATGTGGGACAAGATAACGACGCGCGCGGAGAAGAGGGCTAACATGCGTTGTGCGTTAAAATAGCTACGCATCGCTGCAGACGAGAAATCGTCCCGGAATTATTTTATTTTATTTTTATTTATTTTTTACTTCACTCGCATGCGACCTCAGCGAGCCAAAGTCTTCTCCAAATCACGTTGCTCACAAAATGAAGAGAAAACCAAGACACAAACAGTTGTCTTCGCGGAAGGCCTAGGAGGCTATGTACATATTGGGCTCGGCGATCTCGTGAAACTGACTAACCTGCCGAAGTCAAGTTAGCCCTAATGCTGGGCGAGTTACGATGAAACTGTTGATATCTACCTCCTGGGCAAATCTTTCCAGCAGTGCAAAGGATTCCAGCCTCTAGTAGGTTTAGTCAGACAAATACCAAGTCTGAGGAAAGTCTTTGCTATCTGGCCAAAGATAGTTGAGGGTTTAACGATCCACTTTGTCGAGCGAGGTTTTGATGCAGACTCTTACGCATGAATTTTAATGGCTTCGATTGCCAGAGGTTTGTTTCCAGTTAGAGCTATAGCGTCACTGGGTGATTCTCCCTTGAAACTCAGACCAGAGCTCTGCTCCTGTCCGAACTTCCAAGGGTCCGACACCAGCAAGGGAGTTGACTCCTTCCTTCATACTGCATCGTCTTGCAGGGTGAGTTTTATGGCTTCCCATGCCCAACTCGTCCTGGAGCGCCGGTATGTATGTGTCCTCGAAAAGTGGGGCTCGCCTGCGGACAAGGATAAGCCACTAGCCCGTATTGCGTTAAACGCGGGTATGATATGCACGGCGGTGACTAGCCGCGCAATGTTGGGCGGCGGAAACAAACAATGGGGCAGTCGTCATTGCGCGAATTGTGCGGCCTTATTTTCCAACTGCGCGAGGGCGTCCTCCGTTTGTGTATATAGCTGATATGAATGCCCATACCTCCTCACTTATCCACTTCTCCACCTACGTACAACCATTCCTCCACAACCAACGACAACGTGACACGGATTTCGGCCTCACCCCAGATAGCCACGACCGAATACAGTGCCTATATTCACAGACAACTGCTGAAACCAGCTGGACGGAGCGCCCTCTACGTGGGTAAATTGCTCAAAAGAAACCAGTTCGTCTTTTATGAGTCATTTGAAGACCCTGAATCCGAGGTGGTGTTGAATCAGGCGGATTTCACCACTCGATCTCCCAGCAAGAGGACCGAGAACCTTTTGGGCGGCGCCAGCTTGTCCCTTCACACTACATATCCGACCGACAAACTGGTACAACGGCCACCAGTGTCGGTCAAACCGCGAAGTCGGCAGCCGAGTGCCGGCTCGAAGTCTCCACAGGCCGGCTTCAATGGAACCAGTTAGATCCGATCAGTTGTCGCTAGCAAGGAAAAGGGAGAGGCAGTGAAGGATGCCTTGCGGCAGCCCGTCCGTGAGCCGAGCCTTGGTTGGGACAAGGTTGATACCCGATGCGAACCCCTCCGGAGGATGCCATGTGGGCCAAAAGGTTTGCATTCCGAGACGCCAACTTCCGAGATATCAAAGCTCATGTTGAGTCAGTATTTTTGGCGCTAGGCCGATGGCTAAAAGTGTGAACCCCTTCAATCCATCTATGTATCCGTTCCGTAACTAACCATATTCCAGGACCTCTCCCTCCTAAGAAACCAGTTAAGCCTACAGATATGTCTTAGGGTCTGCTTAAGCCGACACTCAGATGAAGGATCGCATGAGCCCTCAGACTCGAACGGGAACATCAGTACGTTCTCAATGCCAGTACTATGGGAGACACTAACGGGTTCGACAGAACCCAAGAGGACAAAGCCATCGGTCGAAGCGAAGCCCGTCGTTACCAAGAAGCTGGTGGCCGGCAAAGAGGACGATACAGTTACTAGCGAGAAGCCAAGTAATGCCGCCGACGGTGTTGTGGCCTTTATTGCCCCGGGGGGGAAATTATGCTCTCGCTAAGCCACACGCTACACCATCCGCTTCTGGAAAGCGAGGGCTACTAGTTGTAGGAAATAGGAGAGGGGGTGTCGGCCGGGGGACGCAGGAAAGGTGTGTCATCTTTGCGATCGAAGAGTGGTGGTTGCGGATGGGGGCTAATACATAAGGGATGCTGATTGTGCGTGTAGATAGTTGAACCCGTCCCGACATTCATAGAATAGCCTACGGTACTTACCCTATGGTGTGGTTGGTGGAGTTACGTTCGTTGACTGCAGGTATTCCGTCTTCCCCGTCCAATCATAGCGTGGCACACGGATTCCACAATGATACTTCCTATCACTCCAATCTATATAGCGAATCCGCTGCGATTCTGACGAACCTACTGAAGGAACCGCTCACTATCGATCGAGACAAACGCCGGGGCAAGTGCAAGCTCTGTTCTCCACTTCCTTCTGGATATCTGGACAAGTGGAACCTCAGGCCAATTCGCCTTGACATGTGGATGGGAATATTCCGCAACCATAAGAATTTGGAAATTCAAGACGAATGGACGACAAAGGAATACCCCAATATCGAGTGGGAAAACTTCCAGGACGGGTCGTGGAACACCTGCCTCGACTAAAGAAAGTGATTTCTAAGGAAATTAAATCACACCTCAGGTTTGAGTTCGCCAAACAGTTCAAACAAACGAGAGGATTAGCGAGGACTCCGCTGCGATTGCATCATAAGTTGCCCTTCCTAGGGTATTATGGGCCTAGAGGTGGTGCAATTCTGTACGTTAGAACAATCTTTAAACAAGGCATTACGTTTCGTTGACAGGATGACACTGAATGGCCGCGCTCACTGATTTCCTGGGAGAAGCTGTCGGAAAAGCTGCTATTAAGGATCCCCTCATCGCGCGGAGCAGTGTTGGTGCCTTCATTGCACGTCCTCGTTCTGGAGCTTGCTGTGCAGCTCATTGTCGATTATATGGGTGTGTCCATCTCAACAGCACAAAGATCCTGGAAGATAGTCAGGGCACCAGCGAGAAACTCAATCCTGTGGCGCAGAACTCCGAAATCTACAATGATGGAGTGCAGTGGCGGGATATCAACGCTACATAAGTGCGCATGGAAAAAGACGAGTGCGAAGGGCTGGATTACTGATAAGATCTGTCTACGGACTCCCAGTGTTATTCCCTGTCGATGAGCTTCCTTATCGTGGAAGGTTTTCTTAATATTGTTTTTTCTAATGGTGGATAAAAAAATTTTCCTGTGATTCGCGTTTGGCTATGGTTTCTCGACGAGTGGGTAATAAATGCAATTTCAGAGGACGGGTCAGGCCGTCTCGTTTGGGTCCGCGAGACTTTGTACTGTCAATCTGGCTTGGATTGAATGACGGCGAAAGTGTTGGCTTTGGGCTCGATCAGCTGCCTGGCATTGCAAAGAGGCTAAGGGAGCGCTGGCGATACCTCCATTGCTGGTTCTGCCATTCTTGTGATGTCTCCGTGTGACGGGCAGATATCTATAAGTTCGGTTCCAAAATCTAACTACTTTTCCAGGGATATCATTAGCTAGCAGCAGGGTGGCAAGCCTCAGGAGCACAGCTCCGTCGTCTTGGGGGGGGCGTGAGATTGGTCAGCTCAACTTTGTACTCGATACACGCGCAGCTTTATAAAGAAGGGGGAATGACAGTTAGCCTCACGCACTAGGTTTGTTGCAGTGGAATGGAAATCGTGAGCTCACACAGCTACGCATCCGCTATACAGACAAGCAGAACGATCGGCTCGGCGATGCTCATGAAGGCGGGGCAAAGAGTTGTTTCAGAAGATCAGAGGCCGGTTACCCTTGCGTGCGTTTGCAGATTTGTTGCAGTAGAGTAGAAATCCCGAAAGAAAAAAAAACGTAGGTATGTGCGCGGTTCGAAGGATAATTTGATATATCTAACTTAGCGTCCATCGCGCGTGGCTGGTCAAAGGATAGCACTAGTTACGATAGAAGGCGGTCCAGCGTTTGGGGAAGGCGGGAGAATATTATAACAGACTAGAATAAAACCTATGTACAATACGAGTGAGGGAATCAACGAGAATAATGTAAAAAGATTTGATTGTAAGGAGACAGTACATTCTTTTTAGATATGTGATAGATTGAAAACGGCCTCACTGGCGGAGCCAAACCATTAGCGCGTCTGGACTCCTAAAGACCTCGAGTAAGTAGAGACTTGGCATTGCAGAGCCTCTGGCCCCCTCCTTTTCGAGTCCGCTGTCAGGAGACCCTACATAGCAGCCTCGACTTTCATCCCCGCTCGCCATCCACCTCGTACACACCTCTACAACTATCTACGATGTCGATCGCCCGAAGCGTCCAGGGCGATACGTTCGACCTTGAGAACAGCGAGTTGGTCGCCTCTGCCCTAGCCACGGATGGAGTTGTGGTCATCCCTTCGTGCTCAAAGCTCCCCATCCGTCCCAACTCTATCAATATGTATCAATCGGTCCAAAACCCGGATCTGGACATAACAACCTTTGAGTTTATCAGGAGGGACGTTTATTTGGCCTATGTATGTCGTCCCAGCAGGCCCCTCCCACACTGAAATATCGTGCTGATCGGTTCAGGTTGTTGGGAAGGCGATCTTCGCTCTAAACGATTCCTATTACATCGGATCTGGGACAGTTACGATTCCCCTCGGTGAAGGCCTGCCCCGTGAGCTTAAGCAGAATCTAGCGTTCACGGCGACACTTTTCGGGGACGCGCAGTGGGATAGCCTCATCCCCTTTGGGGTTGATATCCAACCTGCCACCGGCAGCGCGTATAGACTCGACGTGAATGGCGGCGATATGTACGTGCGATCTTCCGCTCTACATTCCCTTGCTCACCACTCTCTCAGCATCATCTGCACGGACAAGGTCGAAAAAGCGAAACCCGTAGTACTATCTGGTGCGAGTGCGCAGGTCTTGCGGGAGAACTGGAATCCGCCGGCCTCAACCCTCTCGCACGCGCCACGATATCCAACAACATTCGTATATGAGACGAGGTACTGGCCGAACGAGGGTGAACTTATATCCAGGAGTATGATCGACGCATACATGGGGGAGAGCAACGGGGAATTGATTCTCGATGGGGAGAAGTTAATCTGGAAAAAGCAGAATTTCGAGAACCGCATGGCTGAATAGAATGTGATTTATTTTCCCATCATCCCGCCACTAACTAAACAAAAAACCCGACCCCAAAAGCAAAGAAACCCATCCCTCCATTATCCCGCTACCTCGTCACCTTTGCTGCTCGGATTAATTCCGATAAGCCGGACAGATCTATGTAATTATCGACCAGCGGTAACTCCGCAGAACGTATTGTTGAGGCCGTAGAATTAGACGGTAAAGCAGCTGCGAGAGGGGTTTGGATCATCGGCGAGGGTGTATGAACCGTCGGTAGTACGGGCGCCGTTGCAGGCAATGACGCCCGTGAAGTTGCCGGCTCAAAGCTATTGTATGCACCGAGAGGGGTTTGCATCGTCGGCGGGGGTGTAGCAACCGTCGGTAGTACTGGCGTCGTTGCAGGCAATGACGCCTGTGAGGTCGCCGGCTCAGAGCTACTGTATGCACCACCTGAAAGCGTCAGCGAAAATCTTCGATTAGAAAGGGTTAAGCCATACCGCAAACTTTAGCATGCTTGGTATATGAATCTCGTTTGGTGAATGTTTCTCCACAATCACAAGTTGTTGACCTTAATATTGCAGCTTGCGCCATGTGGCTAGGATCTTTCAACTTCTCGTATTCGAAGACATGGCGTCGCATGTGGTTGCTTCCGTAGTACGAACGGGTACATTCCGGCACCGGGCAATCAACCTTCTCCAATGGCACCACCAAACTCAGTTCCTTAAGGATAAGATCGAGCGCAGGAACTTTGATTAGTTCTGCGACCACGCGAAGCCCATCCTCGAGTAACCTCTGTCTCTCACAAAGGACCACATCATTGGTTCTCGGCCGGGCGCGAGGCATGTTCGACGTTGTCGGTGGTGCTCGTGTTGACGAAGTTGCCGTTGAGAGGGAAAAAGTGCGGGGCTGCCAGTGTTGATGTTGATTGAGAGGAGAATGGAATGCGATGAAACTGCAGTTGTTGTGTTGGGGGGGGAAGCATGGCATATGCATCTCGTACTACTACAGCTTAGATAATACACACTTTTTTGTTATTGTACATATATGTGTGTATCGGCTCCTCTTGCAATTCGTGTCCAAAGCTCAAGCAGCACCGTCTAGGCCCCCTCCTGTCCCTCCCCTCCCCATTCACTCACACCCCTCCCACCTCGCTTTCCTGTGCATCATTTCGGTGGGTCGTATGTACTGCCGCCCCAAATTCCGAGTTGCCCCACCCTTTAGAACCCCCGCCTCTAGACAACCATCACCCCGCTTCAAACCGATATTGCTCTTACGACACGAGCACGTCTGTTGTGAGAACCAACCTCCAAAGGATTGGCATCCCGGACCTGAGGCCCTCGGCGGGA
>Ga0307512_10004644_pt1 | contig 14902 bp, 18 predicted proteins | sample 14_EM_MG_FD_200267 | JGI IMG/M metagenome (GOLD analysis project Ga0307512, IMG submission 200267) | Populus trichocarpa ectomycorrhiza microbial communities from riparian zone in the Pacific Northwest, United States - 14_EM | ecosystem: Host-associated > Plants > Roots > Unclassified | place... | reverse complement strand
GTGCTTCTTCACCAACGCCGCGCCGCCTTCCCTGAGAGCCCCACGGACGTCCTCTCGGATTTCCTCGTCTTCCAGCGCTCGATCGATCCGGTCGAACCCATGGGCGAAACCGAGATAGGCGGCGATGGCATGTCCGCAGTTGAGCGTGAAGAGCTTGCGTTCGATGTACGGCTCGAGCGAATCCGTGAGTGCCATCCCCTGCACGGGCGGGTCGATCGGTGCACGCAGAGCGGTCTTATCGACGGCCCATTCGGAAAATTCTTCGACGCCGACGTCGAGCGGGTTTTCGGTGTGTGAGGATGACGGTGCAGGGATGATGCGGTCGACAGAGCAGTTGGCGAAGCCGACGTGGACCGACAGCCATGCGTTCTCTTCGTCCGTGAGATGGCTTTGGACGTACTTCCCGAGCATTTCCGTCTGGTCGATCATGTTCTCACATGCGATAACGTTGAGCGCGCCTGAGTTCGCGGCGCGCCGCTCCTTTAAACCTTTGGCGATAGCTGGTGCGATCCTCTCGAGAACGTTGGGACCGACGGCGGTGGTAATCAGCCGTGTGTGGGGGTTCGCGATGAAGTGGGAGACCTCATTGGTCTGAGAAGACGCGCCGACGAATGAATGGATCTCCTCTGTTCGCTCTTTCTCATCAAGGACGTGGACCCCGTAGGATTCGTGGGTGTTTAACTCCTTGATGAGGTTCTTGTCAACATCGGCGAAAACGACAAAGTATCCGGATTCTGTAAGAAGAGCACCTATGAAACCCCGCCCGATATTGCCCGCGCCAAAGTGGACGGCCTGGGGTTGGTTTGCTGGCGGCTCTCGCATGTCGAGAGGGATGTGATGTGGAAGAGATCTGTATTTGTGTCCAGAATACAATTGGGTGAAGTGCTCGCTGGCAATCGATGGAAGAAGTAAAGGACTTGGGGCTAAGACCGAAATGGTGTGGCACTTGAACTAGAGAGACTTAATATCGCGGGTTGTGCACCGGAACCGGGGATGACGTTCTTCAACAATTGCCAGGGGAGCTAGCTACATTACAGATTGGAGATGAGCTGAGAGAAGTGGCTGATGGTGGCTACAGCCACTTGCCACTTACGCACGGTAGCATATGCTCTACGCGATAACAGCTCCACAAGTTTGCTACCAAGGAATGTCGCCGCCATGGTCGATATCGACAATAGCCCGACTCTTACTTTGAGATCGAAAGCAATTCCAAGTTGATTCCCCTGCACAGCCTTAGAAACCTTACAACACCTTTCGTGTGCACCCATCGGAATCGTATGATCGAGACAACGCTTTGGAAACGGGAAACGATCATAAATTGCACAGGTAAAGTGATGACGACATGAACATGCATAAAACGTCACTACATTTGTTCTGGTGGTGCACAAAGGTACAGGTGATGACTCGGACAGCTGGGAGGGCCCCACCCTTTTGTTATCTGTGGGGCGTCATTGCAGCTAGCAGCTAGAAGGATTTGATATACAGTTTGGTTTGTTGTGGTTTGCTACTCGGGTCGGGTGGGGACTGAACCACGTGGTCGATGATGGACGTCATGTGACACGACGCGTCTTTGAAGTTGGCCTTATATATTTCGTAATCTGCCAACAAGTCCGTGGGAACGTTTGACTTCATATAGGCATCAGAGGCAACGTGTCCAAAGTTGAACTTATGATTTTGCTGACCTGACCTCCTCCGTTCATTCAATTTATTCTGCCATTCCCTTGCTCTCGATACATCATGCCCCCACCATTACTCCTCTATGCGCTGTCCCTTCTACTTATTACCCTTCCTGCCCTTGCGGATCCGGGTGCAGGGTCGGCACTATACCCACCGGGTCTCCAACCTCTTATAAACCACGCCAATGCATTGCTGTCCGCTGGGACGTTTCATGATGCAGCAAAAGCTTATTCTGAGGCAATAGGTGAGTTGAAACAGACCATGTAATCTGGGGTGTTCTAGTATGCAATGTCATCTCTCATCAAGTATGATGATGTGGCTTTCTCCAGTTGTGTGCCACGGCGGTCTTTACCAACCAGCTGTGTTGTCTTATCCGAACATTTTCTGACATCTTTTGCAGAACAATCACCAGTGGATCCCACCCTATACTATAAACGCGCCACCGCATATTACTCTGTTGGTAGACACGCAAACGCGCTTGCCGACTTCGACCAAGTTCTTACACTTACATCGGACACATTCGAGAAAGCGTACTTAATGAAAGCGAAAATTCACGCCAAAGAAGGCCGATGGGCAGACGCACGAGAAGCCCTCAAACACTATCAGGCTAAAAACGACCCTATTGCACGTGAACTTCTACTCGACGTAGCAGACGGGGAGGCGGCGGCACGCAAGGCAGTCCAAGCCCAGAAGGCTAAGCTCTGGACAGCTTGTGAAGAGAGTGCCACCCAGGGTCTTCGCGTCGCGTCCCATTCTGTCGCCTTGAGGCAACAACGGGCGAATTGCGCACTTGGGGCGGGTGACTTTGAAGAGGCAGTCGCCGACTTGAGGTTCGTGTTCGTGGACCATTTTGCTAGACCCCGGCACTAACCGGGTCTATATAGTCGGCTCACCCAGATCACGTCGCCATCTACAGATGCGTATATGAATATTTTCCGCATATCATATTTCTACATGGGTTCCTCGGCGTCAAGCACTGCGATGGCGAATCTTAAGCAGTGTTTGCATTATGACCCTGACTCCAAGCCTTGTCTCTCAGCACATCGCCTGGTCAAGTCTCTCGACAAGCAGTTCAAGAAACTCGACGAGCTGATGGCCGCAGAGGACTGGCGAGGGATAATCACCTTCATTCTGGGCCCTGTGCCCAAAGACGCGACTCTCAGCGCACCGGGAAGTGGTTTTTTGGCAACATTTGAAGGAGCAGTCGTACCCGACGCAGCACCAAGCGTGAACGTCGCTATCCCTCCCCCGAAGAAGGCGAGTCCGAGAAGAGCAGCGATCTTGCGGGCGCTATGCCGTGCCCACGTCCAGCTTCGCCAGGCGCGCACAGGTGAGCAGTGGTGCGATGAATTGTTGCGAATGGTTGGGAACGAGAAGGACATCGACGCTCTGCTGGGTAAGGGAGAGGCATTGCTTGCGAGGGAGGAGTGGGAGGAAGCGGTGCGTACTTTCGAGCGGGCGTGGGAAGCAAGCGGAGGAGGGAACCGCGAGGTATGCATTCTTCCCTTCCTGCACAGCCGAGAGCTGATTCTGGAGAGTAAATTAGATACACGCGCGGTTATCCAAGGCGCAGCGCCTGTTGAAACAGTCGAAACAGAAAGATTATTACAAGGTGCTTGGCGTCTCACGGGATGCTGACGAAAGGACGATTAAGAAGGCGTAGTGCGTACCTTGCTTTAAAATATCTGATTCATTTATTGCTAACGCGCTTGTTTCCCTCGTAGTCGCAAAGCTGCACTCGCCGCACACCCGGATAAGGGTGGCAGTGAAGCTAAGATGGCTGTTGTGAACGAAGCGTACGAGGTGTTGTCCAACCCAGAGCTACGGCAGCGCTACGACAATGGTGATGACCCGAACGATCCCACGCAAGGCCAAGGTGGACCCTTCCCTGGCGGAGGACACCCGTTTAGCCAGTTTTTCCAACAAGCAGCAGGCAGCGGATTCCAGTTCCGTACAGGTGGTGGTGGGCCCGGAGGCTTCTCATTCCATTTCCCAGGTGGCCACCATTGAGTCCAGAGTCATGCCCTTTCGATACTGTCACCTCTGCATTCGCTATTCCTGCATTATTACTACTTACTGTATGTTTGGAGAGGTTCATCCCGTTCTCACCTTCCAACGAAGGGCTGTATATTATTTTTCGAAATCCTCCTCGAGTGGTAATGCAGTAATGAGTAGAACGTGGTGAACACGAACCTATGGATGGCCAGGTTTGTGTGTTTGATGAGTTGGTGCTTCTGGTGGTCGACGCATTGATGTATGAGTGAGAGTGAATATCGGCTCCGCTCTTTCTCCGAGGGGGCTTATCCTTAAACAACCTAACACATGATGACACCATGGGAATTCGCTTCAACGAATCAAAGTCTTCATCGGCGTAATTTCCGGTGCCCATCAGGTCCACGCGTTGAACGCGACTTGGCTGCGTGCTGAGCGGGCACCGGACCTTGTGTGTTTCTAGAACTGCGGCGCGCATCGAGGTTAACACGCTCCGGCCGCCGTGAAGATCGGGGCACGGACAGTTGACGCGTTCGCTACTGGTCGGGGTTCTATCTCAGGTAGCGAAACGTGCTCCTGATGATCATGATATGCTTCGGCCGCACTTCATTCGCTGGTGACTAAAAGGCGTTACAGACTTAGGGCGCCGCACGGCCCTCATCTAGGTGAGTGCAACTTGAAGGTGATATTCCCCGATCTGGAAACAGATGCCCCGACCGTAGGAATATGATGATATGATGAGTTCCCAAGCGAGACCCCAGCAACAAGTTGCTTCTCCTGGGTTCCTCCTCCGGGGTGTAAAGGCCATTATAATATTTCGTTTGCCTCTTTCGTCGCTCATTCCTGCACTCAGCGTAGATCCACGGGTTCACTTACTGATTCGATCGCGATACACGAATGTTAGAACAATAGTCAGCCTTTGTCAATACAACGACAGCCCAGCCATCGTCACGACGCGCCTCCTCCTTTACACCAATTCCTCTGGGAATAATATCTGATTTGCCTCGAGGATAGCCTGCGCCTCTCCTTCGCTCGCGCCTACCGGAATATCAAACTTCTTGAATCCGAGCGCGCGAAGGCCAGTTTCTCCTTGAATATGCTCCTCTCCGCCTCGGTTCAGAAAACGGGATTCACCCTCACCCCCAGGAAAGTCACTGCTGGCATGCTCAACAACTGCTAGAAAACAAAACTTATCAGACTCACGGGGCAGGAAGGCCACGATTGAAGTGCTCTCGCTGAACTTGAAGATACTCAGCGCTGTGTGGGGACAATGAGATAAGATTGGGGAATGCCACGACAAGAGGGTACTCGCTTCCGAATTGTAAGGGGGACAGTCGGTATGTATAGGACAGAAGAATCTCCTTGCCCACCGTGCAAATGTTCTACTGCATGAATGAGATCGCAATGCCCTAGAGTGCTATCAGAATCGGACCACGTCTGATGGGAACTGGAAGTGGGACCCACAATAGATCTGGTCCCCGGGTTCAACGAGAGGAACGGACGTCATTATGCGGGAGAGTTGCAGGTGTGGATGCGTCATCTCGTACAGCTCCTGCGTCTTGCCCATTTGTGAACCTGGGAAAGTTGGACTGTCAAGGTCGACGACCCAATCGTCAAGGCCGGAAGACGGAGTCCGTGGTTTGAAGAAAGGCCGTAGGATCAGATAGGCTGTCGCCAACTTGAGCAACGGCGCCACGCGCAGGGTGCCTTCGCCGGGGCCAGTCGTCGACATTGATGTCCAACCCTGCCAGGGGCGGAAAATCGAGCACTGATTCCTGCGGAGAATTCGGAATCAGGTACAAATCCATGGGTAATTTGAACTCACGCAGCATGGTAAAGGTCCTGACAAGCATATAGACGAGGCGCGGCGTCGAACGGATCGTGTTCGCGCCACCTCCCATCGAGGATGGCTCCGAAACACGCACGGAAACCGGGGTCCTCCCAACGCTCTACAGAACCGCCATCGATATGGGGTCCAAGAAGGAAAGATTGGTCACCAGGTACCCGTATCCGGAAACGGTCGAAATAACTGATTGGGGTTCCCAGACTCAGCTTTGCCTCCGGTTCGGAGCAGTGCCACAATTGCAGGATGGAGCGCTGCGTCTGGAGGATAGCAGGATGCGTCCGTGCGCGAGTCTGCGCGGCCGAGTTATATATCTCGAACGCTTGAATGTTGCCCTGAGGGAAACCTTTTGAAGGGGTACATCAGTATGATCAGTTGTATATTGCGGTGTTACAGCAATCATGACCGTGACAGACCCTTGACCTTGTCACTATTTAATGAAATATAATCTTCCAACGACCGTTTCCAACCCAGGGCTTCCTAGAAAGGACAGGAAAGCAGTTAGCAAGTAGTAACCAATTTGAAGTGCGGATGGGGACATCAAAAACATCAGACCTCGCTTGGTACGCCTCCCCGGACAACCAGGACACCTGCGTTCCGGATTTCTGAGATTTGGTCTGTCGATAGTCCTCTCTGCAAGTCCGAGAATTGTATGGACGGTATCATCTACGAGAATATCAGCGTGGGCCACAGCGAACATAAGGGCCAACTCGAGCACATCGGCGCCTCTTGTGGCGACTTCCTCGATCGAACCTTTCAATTCATCGAGGACGTCGCGCCAACTTTGCGTAAGAGCTTCCCGCCATATCTCTTTCTTGAGGGCCGAAAAACGGGTGGGCAACGGAGGGCCGCTCCCAGATATCGATGAGAAAACAGAAGCGATTGAGCCCTCTTCCTTTGGCTTCCACGAGCCGATGGGAGTGGAAGAGTGTGTTACCGTGCGCGACCTGGGTGCAGCCAGCCGGGGTTTGAATAACAGCGACGCTGTGCGGACGTGAAAGCGTAAAGTGCGATGCATGTCGGTAGTATGAAGAGTACAGTGGTCAGTGGTCAACGTCAATGTCAACCCTCACCGCCCTGAATCCAATCGATGAATCGATGTGATCATGATCATCGATCGGAGCCCGCGGACGGGACGGACTCTGACTGACTGGACTGGATGCTACAGTACTAGTACCAGTACGTGCACACGCACTGTGCAAAGTGGCAACTCTGTGAATCTGATCGGCGTGGGTAGCACGCGTTTATGTAACGGGCCTCTATTCTTCGACAAGGGCAGTGGAACGTGTTACAATGGAGGGGTGACCCGGTTGTACAAAGCACGTTTTTCCTTTCTCAGATGGTTTGATCGGTGCAGAATGGTATCATATAACTTTAAGAGCACGAGTGCCCAGCACTCTCACACGGGTAAAGAACAATGAGTGGCGGGGTGCACGGAGGTGCTCCTATGCTACTCGGAATAGGAAGCCAAAACGGCATTGCTCGGAGGTGTACGTCAGAACGGTGTCAGATCCTGAGCGCATCAGGGAAGATACAGTCATATTAACCGATCGATCGAACCTGCCCCATACCACGCGTTCGTTTCCAACAACGGTTGTCAGCAACCAAGACCCATGCGCTAGGGCCATGGAAACAGCGTGTCCCCCAGATGTTAAACACTCGAGGATCACGAATCGTGGGCCACTACAAGAACCGAGAATACACCGTGCTAGAATAAAAAAGGAATTAGGTGGTAACTTACTGTTGTGTACAGAATTAATCGAATCACGGCCCTTGCCGAATCGGCGACATGCGGCCTGTCTCGTGTGATCAGCGGTGGTGAGGCCTGTGAGGCCTTGTCGCGATGTGTCGGCGCCGCGCCGCATCTCCGGTTCACTGACCTCCCACCTCTCGCTCGCTCACACTCAGTACAAGTACATAGCTTACAACTCGGCATGCCTTTTACCTAACTAGATTTCTCTTGCGGAGCTGCTGCGGGTCCAAGGGTTGCTGCCAATTCGATTTATCACTCAGGCTCCAGCCGCAGCCCTCGAGGTCCATCGGGTCATGTAATACTAATTTTTTTTTTTCCTCCTTGGAGGCGATACGCGTAGAGTAGAGTATTCGCAGTGCCAATAAAAAAAAAATACCAAAACGGATTCCCTCGATATAACACCCACAAGCTGTCTTCCATCAAAACACAAGGAAAAAAAAACTGTAGCTCTATGTATTGTCTGCCATCCCAAACCTTACTGGTTGCGTAATTAAGCATGAGGTGCTCACATACAATAAATCTGCAGAAACGGCTAAGATACAGGGGCGAGAGCGGGTGTCGCACACCAGCGGGATAAAACATAACCATAGTGTCGTAGTGAGGGTATCCCGAAAAGCGAACACAAGAGAGTAATTAAATACAAGCTTTACGGTTCATGTAGCCTCGATTTCGTGCTTTACCCTCGGTGCCGTCACGCCTTTGGCACCACTACTGGCTTCGGCCGCGTCGACTGCCGCGAATAAGTCTGCATCGAGGTCTTCCACCTCCTCCGCTTCTGGCTCCCCTTCTGCATCGCTCTCCCCTTCCCCGCTAGAGAGGGGAAGGGTGGCCTTGGATGGCGGAGGTTGTACCTGCGAGCCGTTCCGCTGGGGATGAGCTGGAACGGGAAGAGGGGAACGGCTGTGCGAACGGGAAGACGGGCCAGAGTGCGCAGCATCACCCTTGGGCCGAGCGACGGTGATCGAAGACGCGTTGCTGCGCGGCGAGACAGCGTCCCTTTCGCGAGGTTCCGAAACACCACCATAGGCTTGCTGAGATTGTGACGATGGGGGGTGGGAGACAACTACGGTGTCTGTGCGGCCGATGGTCCGGTCTGTCCCTTGAGGGGTAGACGTCCTATGGACCTGGTCGCGTTCTTGCGTAGGTGCGTGTGTGCGGGGGTGCACAAATGCTGCAGCCTGGGAATGAGGATCAAGCGTGCCGCGACGCTCGACTCGCTTCATTTTCTTACGACAACGGTCGCAAACTGTCCCCGGACCTTCGGGCCCAGGGCCCCACTTCTCGACACACTTCCCATCTTTATATCGCCCTGGGAGGCCGCATTGCCGGCAAATGCGTTGACCCTTGTCGTTTACAGCTGGGAACCCACCAGGGGGAAGAGATGGAAGACTATTTACTCCAGCCACAGAGCGAGCTGATGGGACGGCGGACACAGGCGTACTCTCTAAAACGGCTCCATCAACATGGGCAGATGGGGAGAATTACGAGACCAAATTTGCTTACCACTGGCTTTGGCCTTTTCCCCAGGGGAATCCGTTACAGGAGGAGCAAAAATATGGGTTTGTAGGGTCTGGTACTGGCTGTGGGGCTGGGGCTGAGGGGGCGGTTGGGGCGGTGCCTGGGTAGTGGATGTGACTGGGGGACTGGCGACATTGGGCTGCGACATCGTGTCGCGACGAATGGAATGTGGGGAGCGATAGTCAAGCGAACGCAAAGGTGGAATGGAGGACACGGGTCGGTAATAGGAAGGGGGCACGACATGGGCATGGGCAGGCTGAGGCGACGACGGCGATGTGCGTTTGTTGTCTGTGGCTTCAAGAAGCAGTTCATCTAGTGACATGGACGAGCTTCGGCTGCGAGTGGGAGAAAAGGAGAGGGATGGGGACTGATCCCGGCGTTCGAGGCGGCGGCCGCGTGAGGAGGGATACTGAAGAGCTGGTTCCGAGCGTGTGGCCCCAGAGCATTCTGGCCCCGCCAAGAGTTCCGACTCCTCTTTGTTAGCCTTGCGCCACTGTTTCCTGAGCTCCTTAAATTCTGTTCCAAAACGCTGGTAATTAGACGATTGCAATCCTCTAGTTATGAAACGGGCTGTGAATCTCACCGGCCCGAGTTCGTTTATTCCCGTGGCGCTGCATGATGATGTGGGCGTTGAGCCGAGGTAGGGTAGCATAGCTTTTCGTACAGCCCGTCCAAGAGCACTGATAGAGATGCTCATTTTTGTCGTAACCTCGATGAGGAGGATTTGTGGGTACATTCCCGAGAGGAGAATCGAATGAGTAGGTCTTGTTGACAGGGTGATCAGGGGTTACAATGTCGTGCTCTTCCCTGGAAACCGCAAGACGCGAGATGGGAACGGAGGACGACGTAGGTAACTGAAAGCTAGTGTATGGGGTCTCAGGGTGAGGAGGATCACCACCAACGATACTAGCTGATCTATGTCGGGGATTCGAATCGTTGTGTTCACTAAAAGGATTAAAGAACGGAAATGTATATCCCTCGACCGGGGGATTATTTGGGGCCCCAGATATGAGCCCGGTCAGACCTGGAAGAAAGGAAGGTCATTCAGAAGGATCGACGAAGATCCCAAGGAAGTGCGCGCACCTAGTGTTGGTTGTAACGATTCTGCAAAAATACCCCTTCGACAACCAGAACTAGCAGTAGAGCCTGCCGTACTGGGTCTTCGACTGCCAGTGCCCGAACCTGATCCAGAACCCGGAGAGGGTAAGAACGAACTACTGCTATTCCGCCGCCGCCGCCGCCGATGGCGCGCCTGAGTCTCATACAAGGGGTCTTGAGCTGCCATCGATCGCATGTCGGGCTCGGATAGGTGCCGATTGAGAGAACCCAGATACTGCCGGGGTGACTGTTGACAGGAAGGCGGACTCCACTTGGGTGAATGATCGATGAGTGGGAAACGGGTCGCGCCGCTGAGGGGTGGGGAGGGAGAATAGTTAGACCGAGAGATGACGCTGGGCTGCACGGGACTAGAGAGGGCGACGGGACGAGAAAGCATAGATAAGTCATCCCACGGGGGCAAAGAGTAAGTCGAAGACAACGTCATCCACTGATCTTCAAGGGACTCGAGTTGATGATGCTGTGACGATGAGTGAGTACAGGGATAGGGAAGTTGTAGTGCATAGGTTGTACGTACAGAGCTGCTGGCTAGGGTCTCCTGAGTTTTCTCCACAGCGTCACGTACTATTAGACCACTAGCGTTCGCTAGCTTACCCGACGCTACGCCGCGATTGGCCCCAGCCCCAGAGTGCGACAGGTGGGGCTTGAAAACAAATTCGTCGTGGCTAGCAGGTGGGGAATCCGCAGACATCGACTCGACTCGGTTCCCAGTCGCAATTGGGAGAGTAGGTGCGCTGAGGACAGTGCGGATGGGATCTGGCCGCTTTCCCTTCGCGATTTTGATGGGCTCGATGCGTCCCTTTCCTGATGATGCTTCCCCATAAGCCAACCCACCCCTGGTGCCACGACTCCCAGATTCTCCGGATCCCTCGACAACTTGTGACAAGTTGACAGGAAGTGCCTGTTTGTCTAATTCAAGCATTGTTCCTCCATCGCCCGACGGAAGCTGGAAGGCGGGGTCCGAACTTACGGAAAATAGCTTGGGAGACCTGATAAGCGGAAGTGTCAGTCCGGGAGAATGTGCTCTGGTGCTAGCTGGGCTTTGGCGTGCGAGAGCTATTGGTGGCGATGACGAAGCGGGTCCCGTGTCTGTCATAAGCGAGGTAGTCAAGCAATCCACTTCAACCCTCATAAGGTACAAGACATACTCTGGTTGTGGAATATTACGGGATTAGGAGCGGCTACTAGAACGACTTCTGCCGCAATATCTGAGCTTTGTTGCGTGGCCGACAAGACTTCCGTGATGACCTGTGAGTGGTAAAAGTGTCGCTATTCTGCCAGAAGCTCACCACCTGTAACCCTGGCCTGATGTACCTCGAGGCTGGACCTTCGGAAATGTGCCATCACTGTGTCAAGTTGGAGGCCTTCCGGTGACTACAAACATGTAGTGAACAGCATCACCTTCGAAAATGTTCACCTACAGTATCGTTACAAATTTCAATAATCCTTGCTAGATCATCATCGTGAACAAGGGCCATGTCAGAGTCGAGCGCCCGCTGATCCGTCAAGGTCAGACTCGAGCACATGTGCATGGTAAACGATATGACCCAAGCCAGGAGTACTCACCTCGGCGACATAGTCCAACAAAAGGTGAAGAGGATCTCGGTACTGTGATATCCCAAATGGCAGCTAGGGAAGACTATGCAGAGTGCCTTAACGCACCTTGGACTCGGAGGCGAGAGGTAATACAGCAAGAGCTGTGTCCGTGCCCGAATCATTGTCACACTCATCAAAATCTGGAGGAACTCCCCCCGCCGCCTTTAGCTGCTTTGGTAAGATCCTGAGGATTCGGTTGACACGAAACCCTCGGACAAATATGCATTGATTCTCGGATAGGTTCTGCAGGAATAAGTGAATAACACGCAAAAGCTGCATCATTCGTTGGCTCCAAGCCCTATAGATCACATACCTTTCCCTCCGGCCCCTGATTCAACAGTGCCCCCCGAATGCGCTCGGGCGAGAAGTGCCATCTGATACTAGCATCAGGACCACAACCACCGACTAGCTCAACACCAAATGACACCCGTGCGTCCCCCTCGCCTTCCAAGAACACGATATTTGTCCAAGATCTTGCGCAATCGTATCCAGTAACGAAGACGATTTCCTCCATCTGCACAATTCCTAGTCCAAGTCGCTGCGCGAATGCAAACCAATGATCGATCTGCTTCACCATCCACCTGCCAAATTCTCCCAGTGCGAGTGTGTTTTGACGTTGGGCCTGTACTGGGATAGACAACACTGCACCTCCTTGCTTTCTTGTGCAATAAAACGAGACCTCTGGGAAGTCTTCCGGTCTAGAAAAGGGGGTAAATGGGTAGTTTTGGACTGTGTAGCGTAATTACTTCGAGGCACGAATGTCTGGCTCTGTGTCTATGGTGATCCCGGCTGAACAATAGTGATTGCGGCTAAGAGCACTTGTATTGATATGATTGGACACGCTGGGGACGAGCAACTCATGACACGGTGGTACGCCGAACTCGTGGTGGGATGGGTGGTCCTCGGGAAGAAGGGCATTGAGAAGGCGGTGAAATTGGCCCTCGCGTATGAAACCGACATCGCCGATCTCCACACGTTCGTGCCCCGTGCCCGGTCTTGGCTCCCATAAGGCGTGTCCATACGCAGGATACTTGATCGCAAGCTGTCCGCGGAAAATATCGTAATGATGGGCCATTGGGGGTTATCATAGAGGGATGTCGCAGCTTTCAAGTATGCTCCAAGTACGCCTATCCTAGGACTTTGAAGAAGCGCCGGTTGTCAAACCTTGTACATTGCCACCTGTTTAATCTACAGTAGTTCAATCTGATGGCATCATGCCATGGGAATCAACGTTTCACGCCTTGGAAGGGCTACATGAATCGAGTTCAAAGTAATCGTGTCGCCCGTTGGCAAACTAATCCCCCCTTGCAGCCGAGATAGCTATAATAGTCGTAATGAGTTACTGTACATGCCAGGAACAGTGTATGAGTAAATGTGATCCTATGGAGACCCTATGATGCTGCAATACGGTGAGTAACAATAGATAAGGAATCCGATCAACAAGTTTTCAAAGCTCGATGATATCATCATCCGAGTCTTCGATTGAGATAGCAAGATTGAGTGTCTCCAAGCCTCTGCTCCAGTCCTTGACTCTGTCATGGACAAACACCTAGGCAGCAAAGTGAGTAGAATGCAGAGGGGATACATTGAGTATCTTGCCTTGCTGGGATTGAAGTTCAGAACCTGCAAGCCTTCAAGAGATGTGGCACGAGAAAGGGCCACATAGGCCTGACCTTACACGACGATCAACACAAGCAGAAAAATGGAAAGAGAAGGGCTATACCTTTCTCAAACACTTTCGCGAGGTCCACTTTCACCCTCTCAAGTGTCTGACCTTGTGACTTGTGTATAGACATAGCCCATGATAGGATGAGAGGATACTACAGTGGGGCAATGAACATGAGGTAGGCGGTACAAAACATGTTGAGTCGCACCTGCGTTCGTGACGCCTGGATCTCACCGCTCGGTAGTTCGACTTTCCATACCTCCGGTTCGAGCATTACATGACGGGTCCCGCCCCAAGGAACTGTGAAGTCGACTACTGGCCTCTTCAAGTTCTTCCTTGCTTCGTCGCGCGGCAGACCCTTGACAATCCCCGCCATTTGGGGTTCCCCTTCCAACGCCGAGAGTGGGATGTCAGCGTAGCGCCGTTCTTGAAGCTTGTAAACGTTTTCGTTTCGTGCTCGGTCTCTCGAAAGCTCTGCACGGGGGTCCTGGCCTGGTTCCTGGAACCCAACGACAATACCCATGCTTCCGTTGACAAGAGTCTCGTCAATGTTTTTAATGAGCATGACTTGGGCGCCAACCGTCAGATGTAGGACTTGTTGGGCCATGAAATTATCGAGCAGTCTCTGCCGCATGTCACCAGTAGCAAGTCCACCATCCTGGGCATAATATGATTTGCTCTCGCCACGAAGGCGGCTCATACGCAAGTTATTGGAGTTGTCTACGTCTTGACGGAGCGGGAAACTGAAAAAAACTATCTCAGATGAGGAACGGAGCAATTAGGAACACAGCGGCTCACAGCTCGGTTGGCCCGATTCCATCATCATATACAATTTCTCTTGACAACTGCTTGAATCTTGCGATTGAATTTTGGGACAATGTCCCGTACCGCATTTCATTCAACATGTCGACGAACTCTGAAACCCTTTAATCAGTCGGACAAGAATTCTGTAGAGCCTGATACGTACCTTCATCCTTTTGTCGAAAGACTTTTGTAAGCTTAATGGCCCTCTGGATTGTCTGTTCCCAAGTAGTAGATTCGAAAGCGAAGCGCATTGACTTACTTCCTTTGCTGACAGGGGGCAGCTGGAAGAAATCGCCAGTCACGACAAGCTACTCAATGGGATTAATTCGAAAGACCAACAAAAATGCTGAGGTCTATTCGTACCTGAATGCCTCCGAAGGGTTCATCACGTCTACCTCTGATACGACCACCGATGGCAGCCAACTTATCGAAAAGTTCTCCGTCGACCATTGAGACTGAGGGACCTTGGACATCGGGCCTTTGAAAATCAATGACGCACTAACCTTCATCAATGATGAGGACTTGAGTCCGATTCCACCTTGAACTCGCTTTCCTGTTCTTCTTAATCTTATTGACGAGCGTGTCCACATCTTCTACTCCCAGGCCAATACCAGCAAATGAGTGAATTGTCACCCCACTAATGTTACAGGCAGCAATTCCTGTGAGAATGGGTTAACATTACAGCCTACCAGAATAGAAAATTGAGCAGTGTTTATACCAGTAGATGCAGTTACTGCCACGGCATCGGGCGTTTTCACGTACTTCTTGTGAAGGGCTTTGATAATCTCGCGTAGAAGAACAGACTTGCCCGTTCCTAGATACGCGTCAGCCTTCCTCGAAGATAGAGCACAAGAGTTCGTATGCTGAAATGGTGATGCTCGAAACAGTCCCCGCAAACAATTGTCTGCGATTCAACGCAGGACGCAGAGCACAGATC
>Ga0307512_10004643_pt1 | contig 14904 bp, 18 predicted proteins | sample 14_EM_MG_FD_200267 | JGI IMG/M metagenome (GOLD analysis project Ga0307512, IMG submission 200267) | Populus trichocarpa ectomycorrhiza microbial communities from riparian zone in the Pacific Northwest, United States - 14_EM | ecosystem: Host-associated > Plants > Roots > Unclassified | place... | reverse complement strand
CCCGCACAAAACTAGGGGTAATCCACGCCTCCTGACAACGGACGCAATCTTTCGACGATTTAAAATGCTCCTCTCTTCTTTGGTAGCTCTCGTCATAGTCTTGGGCGGAGAGTTTCCGGTCTACAACGGTTTTGTCGGTGGAGCGCCGATCAACGTGACCGTCAGCGAAAAGGTCCCGGGGATGGTTGCAGGTGGCGTTTTCACCCAGGCCGGTGCTCTGAGATACATCGAGGACAGCGGCGTTTGTGGTAGGACCCCTCCTAAAGTTATTGCCGACTTGTATGCTCATCGCACAACAGAAACTACCCCTGGCGTGTACACGGCTTCAGGGTACGCGGACCTCACTTCCACACAACACATGTGGTTTTGGTTCTTTGCGGCCCGCAACGACCCCGACACCGCACCGCTAACAATTTGGTTGAATGGCGGAGTGAGTTGCTCTGCTTCTCTAAACCGCCTCGTCGTCATGAAGTTCTTGATATTTCGAAGCCCGGGAGCTCTTCTATGATCGGTCTCTTTGAAGAGCACGGCCCTTGTCTAATAAGTAACGACAGCAACACAGTCAGGTTGAATCCTCAATCGTGGAACCAGAACTCCAATATGTAAGTGTTTCATCCAGTTTGTTCCATTCATCCATTTCATCGCCAAAACTCAGCCTGTACCTCGATCAACCCGTTGGCGTCGGCTTCTCGTATGGTGACACCACGACCAGGTCGTCTGCTGAAGCTGCGCAAGGTGTATGGAACGTGAGTTCTCATGAGCCTGGCTTCTCGGTGGACCCGGTCATTAGCTGTCCTTGATCACCACTCAGTTCCTGCAAACATTCTTCTCCGACGCCAAGTTCAGCGAATACAAGACCCGGGACTTCGCACTCTGGGTTGAGTCCTATGGCGGGCATTATGGCCCCGTGATCGCCTCGTAAGCACACTCCTCGCCGGATTATTCGGTTAATTCGAACCCGACGTTATCCCAGATACTTCCTCGATCAAAACGCTGCCATCGCCGCGGGAACACTCTCAGGTATTCCCATCAATCTTAAGGTGCTGGGCGTCGGAAATGGCCTCACCGTATGTTCCATCATAGTCGGGTTCATGACGAGCATCGTCCTCACCGCGTCTTGATCTAGGACCCCATCACTCAATATCCCGGATACATCTCTTATGCAAAGACGAACCCCTACTACCCACTGGTGAGCGACTCGATAATCAAGACAGCCAACACCTCCTTCTATTCGTCTGGTGGATGCAGAGACCAGGTACGGGTGATTCCTTCTCTCCATTCGGCCTCATTAACTCAACACCACACCAGATCCTCCAATGTGCCAGTAGCGGAACCAACTCTGCTTGCAGCCAGGCTCAGACCACCTGCAATGACAGGATCCTTTCCCCCCTCTCCGGTCAATGGGACGCCTACTACATCCTCGCCAAAGGCCCCTTTAATTACCCCGCCAGCCCCGGTACCTGGTTGAACAACCAGAGAACCAAAATCGGTGCTGAAACCACCTGGTCTGAATCCAGTTCCACCATCTATAACAATTTCCTCAGCACCGGTTCGTGTGATTACCGTGTACACCCCATCCTACGTGCTAACGCATCTCGTGGTGACAGGGGACTGGATGAGGAGCAGCAGCCCGCACCTCGAAAAGGTCATTAACGCAGGTGTCCGTACTGTCGTCTACGCTGGTGATGCAGATTACATCTGCAACTACCAAGGTATTGAAAACATGATCAGTGCCCTGCGGCACAAGTACAGTTCACAGTACGCTTCTACCCCCTGGACTTCGTGGACTGTCGATGGGGTAACCACCGGACAATTCAAGAACGCCGGACCTTTATCCTACGTCCGATTCTCCCGGTTTGTATCCCATTTGCAAGCTTCTCGATTCAAACTCACCTCGTCGTCTCCAGGGCTGGCCACCTTGTTCCCGCCTTCACCGTCGGAAACTTGCCATATGGAAGGCATGCTTTCACAATGTTCAACCAGGCGATGGCTGGCCAACCGATCTCTTCGACGTAGCCCTAAGGTTAACTCGGAGAATTATACCCAGCTATCTATTGTGATAAGTATTATGATGTGAGAAGCATGCACCGCAAATAAAAGAAATGTACACCTAGCACCGTCAACCATCGGTTAGATGAAACCGGGATGGAAAAAAAAAAAACCAGACAGACCCACTTCAGACGTAGAATTATACTCCGCACAACAGACAAGATAGAAAGATAAATAGGGTAACGGTCAATACACTACTCGTCGATCGCAGACTTCTTCAACATGTCCTGCCAATCAAGGGCCATCTTCGTCAATGTTTTACTTTTAGCTGTGAATGAGGAAGCTTTTAGTGAACGGAAAGATGGGCCTGTCAGAAGTTTCTGCATACCAAAGATGTTTAACACTTCACGGAGAAGTTCACGTTTGTGGAATCCTAGTAATGTGGGTGTCCATGAATCGTCCCTTCCCGGTCGCCTAACAGAGACAATCAACTATTGCTTTCTCGTAAATATCCCCACAAAAACGCACCAGTATAATGGCCCAAACAACTCTTTGACCAGTTCCTCCGCCTTTCCGCGGAAACCATCTTCCGCGATCCGCTTCACGTAGACAAGTAAAGCCTGTTTATATTCGGCCGGACTCTCGAGAACCTTCGTCGCTTGCAATCTCGTCTCCAAGTGCCCGAGGGTGAGGGCAGCTTCCCACCAGTTTGGCCGCTCTCGGTTCGTTCCATCGTCCGGTCCCGCTTGTTCGCTTATTGTGTTCTCGATGGTCGCGACGACGCCCCGATTGGCATTTACGGCTCCTGTGCGAGATCGCCCTTGCCATGCGGACGAGCCCCCGGCCCACCACTTGTCACTCAATTTGACCCAGGCCAGGAGTTCGGGGTCATAGGAGTACGCGCATCCGCTGGAAACGTGGATGTTGGGGGCACCGTTTTGGCTCACGCTGGCCGAAATCACTTCCACATTGGGGCCAATGATCGGGCTGATGGATGTTGCCGCAAAGAGGGCGCGTCCTTTCTTGACATTCCTAGGAAAAATGAAAATATCGGGTTATTGCCCGGTGATAGACCTCAGCCGCTCATCTCACCAGACATGTAGCGTTCCGGAGGACGTAAGGACCATAAGGAAGTCGCAAGAACTGCAAAGATAAGCACACACGCTCCCAAGGATCATCGTTGGCATCATCCTGAAAGAAATGAGTAAAGGTATCCGGGGGGGTCATCATGAAGTCCTTACCTCCTCCCCGTCGGAGTGTACACGTTAATGCAACCGTCTTGCATTGCGGCAGCGCAAAATTTCTTCGTAACGGTCACCCCAATCGCAGGAGATGGCAAGAAATCTAGCCACTGCGTTTGCTGCATAGCGCCAGTTCTGAATGTTAATTCATGTAACCCTTGGGATGTTGGTCAGGGGTGAAGGATGGGTGTGATGCAGGTCATCCATACCTTCGTCGACCTTATTTAAACATTCCAGCACGTCTTGAGCTCCATCGACCTTTGCAGTGATGAAGTTCAAAAGCGGAGGTGTTGGGAGCAAGACTGAGTTCGACGACTGTGCAAAGTTCTGGCTGACGTTGGAGCCAGAAACAATCTCCCTCACTACCGGCCTCTCTCTTCTTCCCTGGTCTCCACCAAGTGTCCTAGCTTTCACAGGACGTCCGTCATCAATCAGATCCGAGATTTTGCGTTTACCCCTGGTGCTGAACGTCTCGTCGTCATTCAGGGAGTTGATTTGTACACTCATATCCGAGTGCGCATCGTACATTTCAACGTCTTCGTTGCCAAGGAAGTGGTCAGAAGGATGACGCGCGTTCCTGTTCCATGACGAGATGGTGGGCGAGTGAGAAGACGACGCGGAAATGAGTTGGTCCAACGGCATCTTTGTTGGGTCAGCGGGGTCATCGAAGGAATACGAGGTTATGCCGGCAGAGATAGAAGGGGGGTTGAGGCGTGATGCGGTAGTTGGCGGAGGTTGGATTTTGGAAGGTTGTATGGGGGCTGACATCGTAACGAACAAGGGAACCCGCTTCTTTGACTTCCGCTTTGCGATGAGAGTATTCACTCCGTTTGAAGGTTGGACGACGGAATTAGCGCGGGATGGAGTCTCAACCTCGACCTTTAACTCTGAGACGTCCGCCGGCGAGTCCTGGTGAGAAAATCCCACTGGCAGTGGTGGCGATTCGTAACCGAACTTCTTGAGGTAATCTTTCTGTGCGGACAATGGACAGATCCCTTCCATCTCTTCGGGGTCGAAATGGAACACCCCCATTGTGCCGTCCGAGGAGACCGCATATAAGGTGAAACCGTCTCGAGACCTGTGCTGATGTTAAATATGCCTGAGCCCCGCAGCAGTGGAGTATTTACCAGGCCAAGTCCAGAATTTGTCGCTCGAAAACTTCTTTCGCAACGATCAAAGGTCGGGCGGATTTGGTTTGCCAAACAGAAACGGATCTATCGTCTCCACCAAGGGCCACAACGGAACAGATGTTTGATGTGACAACTGGTTGCGAAGTGTTGCGCACAAATATGTGAGGGTTATAGCACTGGGAATGTCAGCCGACAGTCGACAGATAGGGATCGAACCACATACGGAAACCTCAACCGTATTCTCATGACCAACAAGACTGATTTCCGAAGTCCAGGAATTTCTTGCGATTACGGCAGCAATAAAAACAAATCCCTGGTTGTTTGTGGCGTTTGAGGCTGTTATATGCGCACCGTCGGGTGACCAACTACAAACAGTTAGGGGCTTAATCCCAAAGAGAAGGGTAACATACCTCAGACGCCGGAAAAACGTTCCAGGTGAAGCCTCGAAAGGCTTCTCCACCTCTGCTTCTAAAGTCCAATCTGAGGTCCTCCATATCTTGACAGACCTATCGTCAGAGGCTGTAGCAAGAAACTCGCCGACTGGATCCCAGCACACGCCCTTGACAAATCCCCGGTGCAGGTCTAGTACCTGAAGGCGTTCTGCGAATGTTCATAGCTCAGTACGCGTGACATTTGAGAAGCAGTTGCATACCAAGGGTAAACCCACACCAAATGAGGACTCTTGAGTCAAGACCCACGGAAGCAAGGTACCTATCTCCGGGAGCCCAGGCAAGGTCAGTGACATCTGGATTTATTATGAGAAACGCAATGAGGTCACAAATCAACGCGAATACGTACCGCTCTCGTGACCAGGGAGTCGCTTCAGAGGCTTCCAGCCCTCGACATTAACCTCATCTGAGCCCCAGAGTTTGCCTTTGGCGCTTCTGTGTCACGAGACGCCTCAGCCACGCCACTGGATGTTAGCAAGACCAAGCCACTCACGGGTCAAGATCCCATATCATTACGATAGTATCGTCGCTACCGCTAGCGAGCCACCGGCCTGAAAATGCCCATCTTACAGCTAGAACCGGTCCGGTATGCATCGAGAGGGTAGATAGTGACTTGGGTGGACGACCAGAGAGCTCTGCTGACTCGTTTAGGATCGGTTTTGTGCTCCATATCCGTACCTTGGCGTCGAGTCCTCCTGTGGCAATTCGCGAGCCATCTGGGTGTACGTGGACAGAAAAAATGGAGAGTGGCTTTGGATTCTGTTCGGATTTGGTTCCCTGTTCTGCAACCAAGGTATGAGTTTGGAATCGACGTGTAAAACAAAGCAACCTACCCCTGTGAATAACCCAAGCTGGTTTCGTGAACCGCATCGCGAGAGTGCCCACCGGGGACGGATGACGGGATGAGGTCAACCGAGCTGCGCCGTGACGGAAGATGAGTTTTAAATGATCGGCCACCTGTACCAGCGTCAAAGACCCCTTCCGTCATGCACCCGCTTCTACAATCCGCAAGCGGCCTTTCAAAATCTTTTAGACCTTCACCTTCTACGTGTCGTGGATAGGGCCACTGCCACGTTCGTTGTCGACACTACCCGCGCCCATAACTTCTTATTGCAATCAGAAAACGAATGACGAAGCGGAGGAAAAACATTTCTTGTCCCGTCTGCAAGAAAAAATACTCGGACATAGATGTGGCATGGAATGTATGCGTCGTTATATTCCCTGTTGTACTGCGGATAATCACCTCTGCTAGCATATTCAACGGAAACACCCCGAGAGCCGTCTCTCACCGAAAGTGAAGGAGGCCTTTCTCCCAAGTGATATCCCTGAACCCACTGCGGCGGCGGTCGCGAATCAAGACACGGACGAACCGAACGAGACTAATGTTGCCCACCCATTGGAAACAGGACCAATCGTTCTTCAGCTTTCGTATTCGGTAGGCTGTCGTACCCTTCGCCTATCAGCCCTCGGGGCTAACGACCGTTTAGTTATTTGGAGGTTCACCTTGGAGGATTCTGAATGATGGTCAATGGAAGGTCTTGCACCATCACGAGCTTCCTGAAACTAGGCCTTCGGGCATAGACGTGGACCGGATTCAGGGGTTACCAGGGAAAACAGAGACAATATCCAACGTGATCATCAAAGAGCTCGACAACTCCGTCAAGCAAACTCAAGCCATCATCCTGAGTCCAACCCGCGAGACTGCGCAGACAACACATACCCTAGTCTCCGCTTCTGCTGCTTCTGTCTTTGTCACCACCCACCTCTCCATTGGTGGGTCCAACATCTACGAGGATAGGCAACGACTGAAGGAACAACCGCATATCGTCATCGGAACCATTGGACGTATCTTTTCTATGCTTGAACGTAAAACCATCAACCCAGCCGACATCAAAATCCTCTGCGTTGATAACACTCAACACTTCCTCGGCTCTGGCTACGAAAACGAGTTTGCGGAGTTCTGTGAACATCTGGACAAGGATATCGAAGTCGTTTTCCTCTCGACCAAAATGCGGTACAAGACTTCCCACGACTTGACTAGACTTTTCACCTGTGAACCTCTCCACTTCCTCGTAAAGGAAGATCCTACACCAGAACCAAGCGCCATTCCGCATAACCCGGAGCCAGTTGGTATCGATCCAAGCCAGAACGAGGATACGACGCAGAGTGCGGTCAGGCTGGTATGGGTCTTCGCTAGCCATTGAACTATGACTCACACGCATGTAGCACACGGACACCATCTCTCCGGATTCCACCTGGTTTCGTTGTCAGGTGGGTGAGTGTAGCAGCAAGTTCCATACGAAAGATAATCTACGTTCGCACGTCCGGTTCTTCCATTGGCAGGTATGTTAGATATCACCCAACAACGACAAGCTGACTTGAAAACTTCTCATAGACGACCTCCAAACCCTGTGAAGATGCAACCATTGCAGGTAAGAGGGATTCCAAAGGTATCGGAAAGTTATTGACACTCGAGCTTTAAGGAGACGATGCCCCTTACAACGATACGGTGAGGACCTAGGATCCTGTTACCTCTACAGACACTTACAGCCTGCCACCTGCCTAGGCTCCCGGTAGGACTGAGGGGGTGATGTATCTGTGTGGATTATGTGAACGTTACCCGCCATTCAAGAGTTCGTGGGTATTCGGACGGGTAGGATTTCATCCCCCTCCCATATCCACACATAGGCTTGACCTCTTTTCAAAGCACTTAAAGCGAATGCACCTTGGGTCAAACATTGTGACCGTTTCGAAGGTAGGCCTTGCCACCCACTCCGCCTCAGATGGCCCCTATATGGACACGTATCTTGTTCATCAGACTGAGGGTATGTTCTGACCCCCAGAATCGCCGCCTTGCCATTAATTATCGTTCGTACCTATCCAGGAACCGCCGAGTCTTCGGAGCCCGAATCAGTGCAGGTAATTTTTTCATCCTCCCCAGTTTATTCTTGGTGCTTTCTCACCCACGAATTGAAGGATCACGACTGCAAGGAATCGAGTCCCTCAGATGATTGCCCATTTTGAAAACAGTCCATTGCTAGCCTTCAGAGGCATAGGAAGGCCTTGGTTGTCGTTCAGGTTGCCCGCTTGTACACAATATCCTTGCTTGTAGAAGTAGGGGCAGTCCATAGGGGATTTTCTGGAAAAATGCCAAACGTGTTGCTCCGCTTCAAGTGTCCTCCACCGGTTCGGAGTCGTGATCATCGCGTCCGGTCACTTTCTATCACTTTCTATGTAACCGTGGTCGTGATTTCGGGTCCAGGTCCACGATTCATACACTGTGTGAATCGGTACCATCCACCGTTGACAACCTGCGGCCCCGTAAAATGACGTAATTCCGAGGCGCCTATGATACCTGCGCGCTGTGGTTGAACGTCCAAACCCGATCGAGGGCTGACCTTGTCCGCCACACTCTTCGTCAAGCGACAAAACCGGAGAGAAGCAAACTATCTCCCATTGATAGCCAAGTGCGCGCATCTGACAATACTGCCTGATGAGTGTGGCTAAGATTCATAATCCCCAGTAGACGACGTGCCCTCTGGCCGTATCAAGTTGTAGAGCATGCTAGCTGAGATGGATCCGCTGCCGTCGCAGCACATAAGCGAGACTGGTACTATAGAACAACCGAACGTATCGATCCCGAGGATGGCGCACGACAACCCAGACGGGTCGATCAGTTCCAGTTTGCAATCTAATGGATGGGGTCCCATTACTTTGCGACCCTCGGTTTTTGCTACAGGCGTAAACGTAAGTAACACCATGCACAAGTACTTTCGACGTGATTGATATGCTCCAAGGGGATCCCCATTACACGACAAGCCCACGTACACCACGACTATACTGAGCTTGGTGCGGAACCCGGAGGTGGCACAACGCCCCTGCAATGTCATTCGGCCCCGAATCATTCACTAGGAGAAGGAATTGGGGATCTCCCTGCCCGCGATATACCTCCTATAGACAATGGGGTGTTGTTTAATATGGTAGCGCCACCGGTGGCGAATGGGGAGTCCCGGATACCGCTACCAAAGGTTCGGAACGGATCTCATATAATGATATGGACATGCGTGATAACGTCTGTCTCAGCCTGGAAGGGGGGTCTTTTGTGACCAGTGCCCTGAGCTACCCTCCTTCGCTGGGAAGAACGCGTTGAAAAGGGTGATACTGAACATCTCTTGCACGGCTTGTAATTACTGAATAGTCCGTGCAGCATAAGAGACAAGCCCACGTTCCAACCTGGCCTCAGGTGAGGGATGTGTTTAACACGCTCTGGTCTCGAACTTCAAGGTTATGTCTCCTAGTGCCCGATATGTTTTTCCAGAGTATCCAAACGGCCGCTTGCAAGGGTAAACCAAACTTTGGTCTTGTTCCATTGTCTGATCCCAGGACAGCACCTTAAAAAAGTACACGGCGTAACCGATCCTGTTGCTGAGGCCAGCCCCCTAACGGTATCCGACACGTCCACATACACGAATGGTACGGCGGAATCGTTGCATGTGCGTTACGTGTTACAACCTTTGCTCTCTGAAAACTAAAACCGTCGGCGAAGAGATCCCAAGATCCAGATGATGCAACTGTGCCTCACACGAACGAAACAATGTCAGGACGGGTCTACTGCCAGGAGAGTGATTGCGGAAGGGGCTTCTCGTCAGAGGTGTACCTGGAATCGCACATGAGATTCTTCCACTCGAAACGGGTGAGTACATGGTTATACCTCCCTGACTGTAAGCTACGGTCAACCTTCGGATAGTCCAATCAAACTGTGGAGGCACGGGAAGAAGCTTCCTCTTCGTCAAAAGGCGTGGAGGAACGATCCACGGTACATCCTCTTGAGTCAATCTTCACACCCCCTCGGGTGATGGAGGAACAAGTGACACGAGAGGGTTATGGCCCGCGTACCTGTGTCGGGACTCACGTGTCCCACCTGGAAAGTGGAAGTCAAGGTATCGACTCAGTTGCAGAGAATGCCAGGAAACAATCCGAAATTTCTACCGGGCCTTCACTTCTGACCTTCGGTGACGTTGACATGCAGCCAAAAACAGCGTCACCCACCACAGACATCCTATCTCTCCATTGCAGGATGTGCAAGGAGCCTCCAAGGGTTACTACGCAACCTACAGTCACCACATGTGGTCACCTTTTCTGTTCCGAGTACGTCCCGAGGAGACGAGGTGGCGTCATTCGTGGACTTACCCCCAGTTAGGTGCATAACGCAACACGTAGTATCCACGTCCAGATGTCCCGTGTGCAACAGTTCCCTCTTGTTGTATTGTTTATTTAAACTAGATCTCCCGGTGACGTCCTAGGGATTCGGTCTGTGTAACCATACAGTGTATCGTATATGTAGTGTCGCGGATCGCGATTCGTCTTGTTATATCACACCCTGAATCGGAAACAGACCCAACACGGATTACAGGAGGGCTGACGATCCGGAAAAGGAATCCAACGAGTTGTAGGACAATGCAGCAGTAAACATGGCTACAACAACGTGCCAGGTGTTCTGGTGGGATCGGTTGTTGCGTCACTCCCGATCCGACCGTTGTGGGTCCGTAGGCTGGAATCCAACCTCAAGTTCAGAGGTGGGGGGGGGGAGCCCGGTCTTTGATTACTCCCATACGGCCAACGTATCTGATTCATCGCACCGAGGGCAAGTTAGTCCCGCAGATGCATCACCTGTTGCCGACATTATTCAGACTCGGAACTGTGCCGATCTGGCCCGGGTTGCTGGTTTCCTCTTACCTCTAGCAGATGATCATGCATCATGGTCCAGAATCACGTCTGATTCCCTTCATGTGGAGCTGGCACTTATCAAGCCACCAAAACGTTATATCGTTTCAAATTTCAATGCGCCTAGCCGGGAACCTTCTAGGTTACGAATGAATTGTTTGATCAATCGTCCGCGTCTTGAAGCTTGACCGGTGACCACCAGCCACACTTTCCACCGCATGGAAAACTCGCAGAGAAACAAGAAATGCCCCGCTTGCAAGAAAGTGTATGTGGCCATAACTACTGCTGAAAGGGCGAGTGACCATCGTTCACTATTTCGGGTGGATGAGACATCTCATACGTAGATAATAGCACATTCGGAGGAAACACCCAGATTGTACCGAATCCCCGATAATCCTATTGCAGAACGTATCTGCAGTGCCCAAGGTCCGGAATATACATATTTTTGCGACAGAAACGTCGGTGATGACGGATTTCCTAGCCTAGAAAACAGAAAATTTGCCACATGTGTCCCCATTCGCCTGTGTTTAAAAACAAGGCCGCGCGAAGAAAGGTAATGTGACCATTCCTAGCGCCGTCAACCGCTTCCTGAACACGGCAGCAGCACGTAAGGGCAGAGCATAATACGGAGGTAGTTTTTTGCCTACCTCTCCCCTCGCCGACCTGATGACATCGTGAGATAGGTGTGGCCATACCCCCTGTAATTTTTCCACCGGGACCCACTCACCTATCACTCAGTGCCCGATATGTTCGGTTTCCATACTCAAACAATCTCTTGCTAAGGTGACCCCGACTTCTGTTTCCATTTTCCAACTTCTGACCCTTCAGTAGCACCTTCGGAAGGCCCACGGTATTATAGGCAATGTTGCTCAAGCTACCAACCAAACAGTACCTCAATTCACAAGCAACAGTGCCCAAGCCGAATCGTCGTATACAACCATATTACATCAGACTTCCGGAGAAGTGGAGGAGTCAAACCGCCAAACCAATGTTTCCTTTCAGGATAACGAAAGTTCGGTCCTCTTTGGTGGGTACAATGTGCCACCCGGGCGGTTCTATTGCCAGGAGTACGATTGCGGAAGAGGTTTCTCGTCCGAGGCACACCTTGAGTCACACACAAGGTTCTTCCATCCACGAAAGGCGAGCGATGACTGTGATCCTTCTACCCAGCAGAGCAAAGGCTGATACCTATAATAGCCCACGCAAACTACACCCGCTTCGTTATCCAACGACACCCCCGATGCGGATGAAGGGTCCACCGAAAATTCGCCCGAGTACTTTTCACCAGCATCAACCACTAGTCACCTCCATCTAGGAGAATCGGCGATACAGGACAGTCCTGATTCTGTTAACACCCTCATCCCATTCCTGTCGGAGGACAGGCACATAAGTTTCGAGTTGGATACGGGAGAGGGTGTCCAGCAAACACACGAAAGTCCACTTGAACTGCCCACTACGTCTCAGACCGACGTTCACGTGGCGTCAGCGGTCACTACTTTAACCCGCCTTTCTCTGCAATGTAGGATGTGCGACGCACCTCCGACTGTTGGTACACGACCAACAGTTACGATGTGCGGCCACCTTTTTTGTTCCGAGTACGTCTTGAGAATTCCAGCAGTGCGGGTGTTAGGCTGACTCCGCACCAGATGCATCACACAGCATGTCATGTTGACTTCCAAATGTCCTGTGTGCGACGATGCCCTCTTGTTGTATTGTTTATTCAAACTCGATCTCCTGGTGCCATCCTAAGTTTCCAGCTCCTGTAAGAATGCAACAGTGTAATATATCTATAGTGATTTTTATCCCTTCTTTTGGAGGACCATCCACACTGTGGGTTTCTCAGAACTTCGATCGTCGTTAGTTTTCTACTCAAGTCTTTGTGGGTCCACACCGCGAGGTTAAATACATACCGATTCCGTGAGGCCCAGAAACAAATACTCGTACAGGAGGGCTGACGATCCGGACAACGAGTTGTAGGACAATACAGCAGTAAGCATGGCTGCAACAGCCTGGTGTTCTGCCAGTGGTGGGATCGATTGTTGCGTCGCTCCCGATCCGACCGTTGTGGGTCCGTAGGCTGGAATCCAACCTCAAGTTCAGGAGGTGGGGGGAGCCCGGCGCCCCATCTCTGATCGCTCCCATACGGCCAACGTATCTGATTCATCGCACTGAGGGCAAATTAGTCCCGCAGATGCATCGCCTGTTGCCGACACTATTCAGACTCGGAACTGTGCCAATCTGGCCCAGGTTGCTGGTTTCCTCTTACCTCTGGTGGATGATCATGGTCCAGAATCACGTTCGATTCCCTTCACGTGGAGCTGGCACTTATCAAGCCATCCGAGTGTTATATCATTTCAAATTTCAATGCGTCTAGCCGGGAACCTTCTAGGTTACGAATGAATTGTTTGATCAATCATCCACGTCTTGAAGCTTGACCACCAGCCACACTTTCCATCGCATGGAAAACTCACACAGAAACAAGAAATGCCCCGCTTGCACTAAAAAGTATGTGTCCATGAGTGCTGCTAAAAAGGCGAGTGACCGTCGTTCACTATTTCGGGTGGATGAGACATCTCATACGTAGATGATAGCACATTCGCAAGAAACACCCCTATTGTACCGAATCCCCGATAATCCTGTGGCAGAACGGATCTGCAGTGCCCAAGGTCCGGAATATACATATTTTTGTGACAGAAACGTCAGTGATGATGGATTTCCTAGTCTGCAAAAAAGAAAATTTGCAAAATGTGTCCCCATTCGCCTGTGTTTAATAACAAGGCTGCACGAAGACAGGTAATGCGACCATTTCTAGTGCCGTCAACCACTTCCTGAACACGGCAGCAGCACGTAAGGGCAGAGCATAATACGGAGGTAATTTTTTGCTTGCCTCTCCCCTCGCCGACCCAATGACATCGTGAGATAGGTGTGGCCATACCCCCTGTAATTTTTCCACCGGGACCCCACTCACCTGTCACTCAGTGCCCGATATGTTCGGTTTCCTTACTCAAACAATCTCTTTCTGGGGTGCCCCGACTTCTGTTTCCATTTTCCAACTTCTGACCCTTCAGTAGCACCTTCAGAAGACCCACGGTGTCACGGGCAGTGCTGCTCAAGCTACCAACCAAACAGTACCTCAATTCGCAAGCAACAGTACCCAAGCAGAATCGTCGTATGCAACCATATTATATCAGACTTCCGGAGAAGTGGAGGAGTCAAACCGCCAAGCAAATGTTTCCTTTCAGGATAACGAAAGTTCGGTCCTCTTTGGTGGGTACGATGTGTCACCCGGGTGGTTCTACTGCCAGGAATATGATTGCGGAAGAGGCTTCTCGTCTGAGGCACACCTTGAGTCACACACGAGGTTCTTCCACCCACGAAAGGTGAGCGATGATCCTTCTGCCCGGCAGAGCGAAGGCTGATACCTATAATAGCCCACGCAAACTACACCCGCTTCGTTATCCAGCGACACCCTCGATGCGGATGAAGGGTCCACCGAACATTCGTCCGAGTATTTTTCACCAGCATTAACCATTGGTCACCTCCATCCAGAAGAATCGGCGATACAGGACAGTCCTGATCCTGTTGAAACTTGTGTGCCTGTCCTCCGACGGGGAGGGTATCAGGGTGTCGAGTTGAAAACGGGAGAGGGTGTCCAGCAAACACACGAAGGTCCTCTTGAACCGTCCACCACATCTCGAACCGACGTTCACGTGGCGCCGGCGGTCACTACTTCGACCCCCCTTTCTCTGCAATGTAGGATGTGCGACGCACCTCCGACTGTTGGTACGCGACCAACGGTTACGATGTGCGGTCATCTTTTTTGTTCCGAGTACGTCTTGAGAATTCCAGCAGCGCAGACGTTAGACTGACTGTGCACTAGATGTATCACACAGCATGTGATGTCGACTTCCAAATGTCCTGTGTGCGACGGTGCCCTCTTGTTGTATCGTTTATTCAAACTCGATCTCCCGGTGTCATCCTAAGTTTCCAACTCCTGTAAAAATACAACGGTGTAATATATCTATAGTGATTCTTATCCCTTCTTTTACGCTGCGGGTTCCTCAGAACTTCGATCATCGTCTGTTTGCTACTCAAGACTTTGTGGGTCCACACCGCGAGGTTAAGTACACACCAGTTCCACGAGGCCCAGAAACAAATAGTCGTCACCACTTGGCCTTCGATTCAACCGACCGTTATGGTCAACCGCGGATCCTTCAAGTGTACCCGTTGTCCGGACTCTTTTGGTTCTCAGGGGGCGGTTAACTCTGTGCTTACCCTCCCGCTCCCACGTCTCGTTTCGCTGATTTCATCACATTAGCATGTCCAAGCGAAACACTGTACTCCCTACTGCTCCGAATGTGGCTGCAAATT
>Ga0307512_10004642_pt1 | contig 14904 bp, 18 predicted proteins | sample 14_EM_MG_FD_200267 | JGI IMG/M metagenome (GOLD analysis project Ga0307512, IMG submission 200267) | Populus trichocarpa ectomycorrhiza microbial communities from riparian zone in the Pacific Northwest, United States - 14_EM | ecosystem: Host-associated > Plants > Roots > Unclassified | place... | reverse complement strand
GCACTCAACTACAAGTTGTAAGTAGATGCACCCTATCTTATCACACATGACACCAACAAGGTTCAGCCACCCGGACATTGAAATGGATCGGCCATGGCGATGTAACACAGTGTCACACTCACGTGACATTGGATGAAACCTGGTGAGCCCTACCTTATCTGATTTGGATTTGGATATACAATGACCATAGGAGGGAGTCCACCTGACAAAAAGAAAGTGTCGGACGTGGCGGTCTGTGATTGGTCACTCTGGCATTTTAGGTTCTAGTGGGATTCGATTCGATATCGCACGGAGACAAATTAACCAGGAGTCCAGAAGGGTGACACGGAACATGCGTGGCATGGCACGTTTCGAGTGCCCTCAAGCTCAGAGAGTCCGGAACCCCCCAAATACTTGTACATTATCTCATGGATTTAAAAGGATTGGTGTTACTAGTACACGATACGGAAACAGAGCCACCCGGATATGGGTTCTAGTCCTCCGTCGCTAGGCTGCGGATCTTCGTAAACGGTGTTAGTACAAAGCGTTTGACAGTTCGGATTACTTCGGCAGTTCGGCAACTAAGAGGCTTCTGGGTAGTGGAAAAGTTCGCAGTTACTCGCGTAATGGCTCGATATCGCCTGTTTTATTTCTTGGCCTAGGCCGGACCTCACGATAAGACCACCACAGCGGTAGCAGAAGTGACTAGATAAATATTCCCCATCCCCATCAGAGATGACGATCACAGTGGCGAAGGGTATAAGACCTACGTATTGCAAGCAGGAGTCATGCACTGTAGATGGACAAGGCGTCAGCAATAGTGCTGACATATCTCGATGATACCGACGTACCGTCATGTGGTTACATCCAGATTCTTTCTGGATCGGCGTCTTGCATGCTACAGAAAGATGAGAACGAAGATGGCGATATGCTAATGCGGACTCACTCGGACAGTACTTCCATCCCTGCTCCTTCATCAGATGGTCTAGTTCCGACGTGCCATCGCACGAGTGCTTCGGCCCATCAAAGACAATCGACTGTTGACACTGCTTGCACCATGCGTGGTTGCAGTCCGGAAGAGGACAAGCGATGACAGAAGCCTCTTCGTGTTCGTCTCTAGCCACGAACATCGACCGCTGGCACCTGTTCCGACAAAAGATTTCGGTCATCGGCACAGGAAAGACGATGGTGAACACAGAGGACGCACTTTCTACAGTGTAGGAGGACGGAAAATACGACCATTTCCATCTCGGTCCATATACTGAATTGCTCGTCGGTGAGCCCGAGGTTTAGGGCTAATGACTGTGAAACCTCTGAGGAAAGTCACGTGAGGAGGGTGTGATCCGGACCGATCGGAACGCACCGCCAGCTTTCCCCTTTCCCTTGCCTTTGTTCGCAATGCAAGTGGGACAGAGTACAGGAAACCTATGATCGTCTATACGTGCGCCCACGTGTCCGCGGAGGCATTCGCGGCAAAAAGTATGTCCACAGGAATCAATGCGGGCAATTGAATCCACGGGCATCTCCTCCATACATATACTGCATTCGAACAGGCGTTGGACGGACTTGGCGAGTTGGGTGCGTTGTACTGAGAGAGCGCGATCTTCGTCATCATACTCGCGCTGCAGACGCAAAGCACACATAAGACCATCATCGCGATCAACGGGTGGGGTAGGTGGGCTGCCATGGCGACCAAGGGTGCGATCGAATCCTGAGCCAGCGGAAGAGGATGCGAAGGTAGAAGTCGACATAGAGGGTGAGGCAGACACCTTAGAGGAAGATGGATGATATGAAAAGCGCGTCGACGACGATGAAGAAGACGATTGTCTTGGTGGCGTGGAAGGACGGTAGTATCTGGAGTTGGATGTAGACGATTCGAGTTGTTGAATGCGCCTCTCTTGCTGTCGACTCTGCACTTGCGCCTCTTTGATTTCACTTTCCAAACGTTGCTGTTCGCCTTTGAACAGATCGTTCTGTGAGCGCAAATCGGCAAGCTCGGCCTGCATGGATAATTGGGCCAGGCTCGACTCGAGAACCGCTTGCCATAATGTCGCCGTGGACATCTCGACGCCGTGTGGTACGAACACGTGGCCACTGTAATTGCCTAGGAGCTGAGCCTGCCATTGAAGGAAACTGTCCCGAAGGTCGACGGTAGGAAGGAGTTCTGTAAGTCGGCGGGCAGTGCCTTCAATCGAGGGACTGATCATCATCCCTGCACCATTGGGATAGGATGGACGCGGGTGAGAGTCGAAAATGATGAAGACGGTTCGTCTCCTAAGTCGTAGTTTCAAGCAGGCGATGATTTCAGGAGGGCGAGTGATAATGGCGACTGCGGATGAGTCGATGTTGCATAGTTCCCTTAATACGGGGATGTTTGTTAGCCACTGCGTTCAAGGCGCGATCATGCCGTGTGCTCACGTGAGTAAGGTTTTGAATTCTGAGACGCCAGGCTGGCCGTAGGTGGTCGTCTTTAGCTTCAAGGTCTTCTCAAACAATGGAACGCGACAGATATCTTCGACGTCAAGGTGGAGGTTACCGGACCATGATGCGCATATAGCGGTGGTTTCCTGGGGAAATAAGGCTGTGCTCGGGTAGGGGGTTTTACGATGCTCGCACCTCGGAGCACTCGCGAGCTAATACGGCCTGTAGAAGAGCCGCGTCTTGCAAACCGCCTTGTTCGATGGAGAAGGCGACCCTCGCGAAATTCAACGCTGCGAGTCCGCAAGCTGAAGCGCCCATTCCGTCTCCGCTGTACTGGCCCGTGCCGCCATAAGAAACAACATGCTCGGCGCCGTCCGCCAGAACACTGTGAGCGATAGCTTTTGTATCCGTTTCGAGTAATCGTTTTTGAGGATGACCGTGGTAGAGATGTGTCGTCTTGAAGGAGGACGTCGATGCCATTGACAGTGGGATTAACGAGAAGATATCAAGGACGACCTGATGACCAGGTCACTGTACCAAAGTTTCGGACTTCGGATAACGCCGCTGTGGGCGCAGGGCGTAAAGTTCGCCTCACCGCAGCCCCTCTAGTAGGATTTCTAAAAGGGTTCATTATAAGCGTAAGCCGCTGCGGATCACAACACGTGGCGACTCTTATCGCACTATTCATGGCATATAGATAACCGCCCGAATATGCACCTCATCCACAATCGCTTTGTTTTCTGATGAGGAAACGGACATCCGGCGTCTAGGATCTTGTACAATGAATAGAAAAGGGAGATGGCACCCAGCAGTCACACGGACTTCTCACCACTGATCTCGTAGTCCAAATGGACAGCAGTACTGCCAGTACATCTTACGCTCCACCTAACATGTTCCCTCAGTCCCCAGGGCATCATTTATCCCTGAATACGGACACTCCGCCGCCGGGAAATCCTGGTGAGTACCATTGCTGTCACCCGTTACCCTCCTTTCCTTGTCCTCATTGGCGTAGATGAAGAAATATCAAACGCACGCGGAAAGGACCCTCCCAACAACAGAGCCCCTCTGCTTCCCTGTATGGACCTGGCTGAAGAAGTAACGGGGATGTATCGCCTGTTGGACCTCATAAGTGAATCTGGGAGTAATGGCTGCGGTAATAAACATTGTCCAGACGCGCTACCTGTGGGCTAATATTCTTTCATGTAGTTGATAAGATCATCATCGCTCAGGATTCCCTCAAACGTTTCATCAACACGATACGTCCTGGGGCATACGCATCAGTCACTAAAGTTGACTTCAAAGCTCTGGACAATTTCGCAATCAGACCTGTTGGCGTATATGGATCCAAGATTGCGCTTGTACGCTTGTTGCGATCGCTTAACGCAGTTGACGAGGACATGTGCATCGTTTTTTTTTTCTTTTCTAAACTGCCTTGGATAACCATGTCGACAGCGGTCGGTTGCTACTTCTTCCAACTGAGCTTGGTAGTTCTAGGCCAGCCCTATCGTCTGGTCTATACGTCATCGCTGCTGGAGAGATGGATCCTACTCAGGAACACCATTATGTCATATATTGGCCTGAGGACTCAACTTGGGACGACTCAGCGGCTTCCTCAGTTTGTCGGAACAGAGTCACGTTTATGCGGTAAGGAACTGCAGATCGTCACATTCTCTTGGTCTATCCCATGCTCATATGTAGTTATCTTACGAAAATATGTGATCAAGTGATTGCGCTATTATCAGCGGAGCACACCGCGTCCATAGTCTGGGGAGACGAGGACGACGAGGACGAATCTATGGATGTGGATGCTGGCGATGACGACCGACTGTTCACGTATGAGGTCGCAAAGCGGAATGAACAGGAAGAGAGCGCATCGTCACGCCCCGGGTTTCAGGTAATCACCTCCGCCTCATCAGACACAAAGTCTACCGCTGACTTACCAAAGATGAATTCATGCCTCATTTCGAGCTACGTGGCTCCTGCAGACTGTCCCGTGGATCCGTCTGTCTTCGCCCCTAGTCTTCTTCATGGGGAATCTGCTCAAGGATTCTGGACTGCCTCCTATGTTCCTCAAACGACTCGAATTAATTCTCTCGACCAACGCCCTTACAGCCGGCTACACCTCAAGCAACTGCTGTAGGTACTCAATATTTCTCCGAGACACAACACTCATAGCATATTAGTGAAGAGAATGCCCTAGTCTTATCTGAGTCCCTCGAGGGGAATGCTGTTCGCATCCTCGTTGACGTGGCAATCTCGACTATTTTTCCGGAGCAGTTTAACGAGTGGCGCGTTGCGGTGATGAATGCTCGCAGGTGTTTCCAGGAAGAGATGAAAAAGAGACAATATAAACTCTCTCAAGAGCTGAGCGACCAAGAGGATTCTTTACGGCGTGCTCTTCGGGATGCCATTGTCGATGACGTAATGAAGCTCTTTCCGTGGGTCTTCATCAGTAGCTCCCCGAGTACAGTGTGCTGAGGTGGACGCTCTAAACAGCTCAATCGAACGTGATCAGCTTTCGTCCCATGCGCGGGCCGACAGTGAATCTAATACGGACCATGAGATCACACGTACGAAATTCGATACTTTGATCTTCACGCAGCTCATCCTACTGCCAGAACTCCCACGAGTCGAAGATCTCCGTCAGGTGTACCATGACTTTAATAAAACCTATAAGCGCCATGTCGAAGATGCCAAGTTCGATGTTGTGAAAGGGCGCGATTTCAAGTTCTTGAAGACGCGTCTGGCCTTCATTTGTCACCTTCTGAAGGAACATCGAGATATTCCTCCCAGGAAGCGCACAGAGCTCATTGATGCTCTCTTTTCTGAAGACGATTTGCGACACGCCCAACAAGTAATTAACAAGTCAGAGAAAAATAAAGAACACGAAACGACATCTTGGTTCTCTACATTCACGTCCATTTTGGCCTGGCCAAAGGACACAGACGAGGAGTCCCTGCATAAGGAGATGAAGAAGATAGCAAACAACATCTCCGACTCAGATTTTCTCCTCGGACTGAAGGGTATAGAGGATGAGGACCTAAAGGACCTAACCCAGGAGGCCATAGTTCTTGCCAACACCCAGCTGTCGTCGTTGATCGATGCGACAGTGAGAAAGCTGACTCATGCCGTGTTGAAGATGCAGCAGGACGGATGCAGAAGGAATATACAGCATGAAATCGAAACAGAACAAAGGAAGGCACTGGGTGGTGCGCTCGTGGATTTCATACGGGACGTCAACAAGAACTCGGTTGGACGGGGACCTTAGTGAGTTTGTCGATCATTTCTGTCAAGATTAGTGACTAATTGCGTGCAGTGTGTTACACATCGACGACGTCCAACCGGAGAAGAAAGGCCCCTGGACATCGGGTGCGTATTTTTGGGTGCTTACTCGGTGATCTTCTCAATTAACGTGCCCGGAATAATCAGGGTTCAAAGTCATTGGTCGCACCGAAGTATCTGAGGGACCCAAACTCGAATTCCGAGTCCACCTAGTGGACCTGACGAGCGACGACAAGCACAACATGCAGTTAAATCACAAGCACGTACCCAATCCTGTCGTGAGCGCTAGACGCTCAGGCGTCTTCCATTTACCACTTGGGAACCGCATCGTGTACGTGTCTAATTTCGTAAATTTGTTCTTCCGTCAACTTACTCGTGAGATCTTTGATCAGCTTCCACAGGCTCCTCGAGAACGAAAGACTCCTCCTTGTCCTTGCCGATCGAGACAAGCATGCTATCTATCTGGAGCGTCTGGCAGGGATGGATGCAGCCATACAGCGGGACAAGCCGATTAAAACTCTCAATCGTGACAAGATGGGCGAAGACGTCTTGTTCGGGTATGATGAGGCGAGGCGAACATTGGCCGTATGCGCTTCAGCGAAAGTATGTGCCACACAGATCCATGTTCAATGTGGGGATCTTAGCTTGTTGTGTCATTCGCCTAGATGCAGCTTTACGCGTTCGTGTTCGATGAGACCTTCAGGATGCTTCAAGGTCTGGGAAGTGCTATCAATCTAACTCCGTGGTACCACCAAACGGACGTCTCGATCTTGCAAGTGTCTTCCGTGTGTGGAAGCGACGAGGTGATATTAGTAGACTCCCGCGCGCAGGTCCGGATATTTTCCTTCATTACACAGCAAATCAGGTGAGTTGGAGTGTTCTCGCCGTCATAGGGATTGGTTCGCCTACCAGCTATACTGACTGGGACGCCCGGTACCAGACCTGCATCGTTGCAACTCCCATCGCTACCCAGTGCTGTATGTTCGTCCCCAGATGGGTCCTGCCTCCTTGTCCTTCACCCTCAGGGCCCGCAGCCCTCTCTCACTGCGTACCATTGGGAAACATTTGGTTCCACTAATGGGATACCTTTGCAAATACCGCCTTTCCCACTCGAGGGCGCTGTTGTGACGTCGATGGTCGCTCGGGGGCGTGTCTTTCTTCTCACCCTCCACATTGATGCTCAATGCATAAACTCCATGGCCATCGACATCACAAGAAAAGTCACTGAAGTCGTATTCCAAGAAAAGGGCGGAAACAAAGTGTCAAAGAACGGAACAGGTCACGCACATCACAACAACTTACTGGACTGTCACAAGGAAGTCTGGACGCGTTTCCCGGTTCTCCCTGCTGTGAAGCGCCGTACTATCACATCCTTGAGTGAACGTCGCCCGAAGAGCCTAACGTTCATTACCGAGAATCCCACACTGCCATTTGCTTCTTATTTCTCTGATCTTATTCAGGGATTCGTAAAAGCGACGAAGAAGCCTACCGGTGATGAACTACGTCATATTAAAGTGTCCGCCACGGATTTCGAATCGTTTTGTGACAAAACGGCCCTTGAACGAAGCTGGAATGTATCACGATATCGCGTTGGGGAGTGGCTTGTCGACCTTCTCTGCCTCATTCCTATCCATATCGCCGTTTGCCGCGAAAATCGCTTTGTTCCCTTGGCAAATGGAGTTATCTCTTCTGAGCTGGAAAGGTCTCTTCTTGGCGCAGAAGTTAGCCAGATGGTCGACAAACTCTCATTTGGATGGTATGAATCCATTTTCCAGTCTTATATGGCCTCGAAGGTATCACCCACAGTTTCCGTTGACGTTAGAGCCCGTCATCACTGATGATATACTGCATAGCCTGTAAAAGTTGTTTCGTCCATGGGCCAGCAGTCCGTGGGAAAGAGCTTCTCATTGAACCACCTTGTCGACACGTCGTTTGCGGGGAGTGCCATGCGAACGACAGGTATTGTCCATCCTGATTTTAAGTGACAAAGGACTAAGTTAACGTTTGCAGAGGGTGTATGGATGTCAGTGACGCCCACTGACGATGTGATAATCGTAGCACTGGACTTTGAAGGTCAGGCTGACGTCATCTAAACCTGTCCTAGCTAATGATGTGATAAAAATACAGGTGTGGACAGTATCGAAAGGTCCTCTCAAGAAGATACCCTTCTCGTTTTGTTCAACACGGCAATTTCCAATCTCGTACGTCTGCTGTCCTCTGCCAGCGAGCATTTTCTAAGATGCAGTAGGTCCTTTTCCGCAACAACTTTGCTTTCGGTCGAGACATCAGCGGCCTCTTTCAATCATTCCAGTCCAGTGCTTCTGTCCTAGACCCTACTGCTAACCCATCACTCTTCCAATCTACACTTGTTATTATCATCAAGGTACATACTCAACTCAACGACGGATCATTTGCTTATCACGTGACACGGGCAGGACGTAGTAGAGTCGGACAAATTAGAGATTGCCCGCGAGTAAGGCTTTATGAATGCCGGGCTTGGTTTCCCAGCTAAAATGCGACTCGTAGGTTTTCTCTCAAGTTCGAGAAGATTGTCGCAGAAGAGGAAGATGCCAACTTCATCTCTCGCCTGCATGGTGGGAAGTTGGACATCATACCATGGCCCGTGATAGAATCGAAAGAATTCTACAGGCTATTTGCGATCCTCAAGAGGAGACTTGACCTGCAAAATATATCCCATCCGACTGCAGGGGAATTCCTTCATGCGATCAAAACACTCATGGCGAAGATTAAGGTTTTCGCCCTTTTTTCGTTACTCGTGTCATTATTCTCAGCATCCACTTGCAGGCAAATGATTGGGGAGCGCTTTCTCGTCTGTCACCCACTCTTTCCTTTTGACTCTTTGGTTTATTCTCACAACAGGGACCATGGCCGAGCATCGTGCCAAGTCACTTGCCTCTCTCCTACCGATCGCACTTGCGACTGGGTTCTCGGAGCTCGAGCCTCAGCTTGAGCCTCTGAAGGTCCCGTAGCTTATCAATTCGAGGCATGAGATCCAGTCTCTGACTAGGTTTCTAGGACTTTGACACCGACCTCATACTGGAGAGCGATGATACAATGGCAAACTTCGCTATCATGATCTCCGGGGGGGAACCAATTCCACCGGAAAACGTTGAGATGCAACTCATAACTTTGTTGGAGTTCTGGAGCCCTAGCACGCCACGACAACTCATACCTGACTCGGAGTGGGTGGCAGAAATCGCAAAATACCTCAACGGATTGGTCGACTTGCGTGTCAATCACGTGCGATCTTGGCTAGATTGCAATTTGGCCAGGTTCGAGGGGGGTTCACGCAGCCATAGAGGATATACGCAGAAGATTCGACAATATGGTCTTTGAGTTACGGACGAATGTCCAACTCTGTGGAGCTCAATGTGCCTCGTGCAATCTTCTCTGCATTCGCAGTCGGCTCCATGAAGACGACCATAGTTGTCACACTACTCACAATTGTACGCACGTTTGTGGGTTCTGTGAAGATGAGCCTGGACCTTGCAGTTCATGGTATGTTATCTTCTCCCTTTCCATCCTTGTTGCTGAAGAAGGTGCAGCGCCGGGCATCCTGGCAAGCATATGTAAGTGGAACAGGTGCTTAGATCACGAATGCTACCTTCTCACCTTCATGCAGTTGCGTTGTCAACGCCCACCTATGCGGAGAACCTTGCAAACTATCGGGAAAGCGAGGCTGCTTGGAGGATTGTACGAAAGTTAGTGGACACTCTTTCTTGACCAGCGGTCGCTTACGTACCTGCAGGTCATAGGACATGCTGAGGAAGACGACCACATGTGTTCTGCGCCGGTTCATATGTGTGGCGAGGTATGGTCCAATCTTCGCTCGGTCAGGTTTCTCTTCACGATCATGTGAATCTACTAGCCCTGCGGCCTGAAACAGATATCGATGCCGGGTTGGAAGGTCTATTCCTGTCTGGGACGTTGCAGTATTCCTATGTGGGTTTATCCTCCTTCGTGCGCTCTACCGCATTAATAAACTGGCCTCATGTCTATAGTGATCAAGTGCATGACACTCATTCCTGTGATGCAAGACTTTGTCCATCGACGTGTGAACTTTGCAGCCGGCTTTGTAACGGGCCGCACTTGCACGGGCTTACTCCAGAAACACATCACCTGTGTGGGTCAGTGCTTTCCCTACTTCAAGGGATTATTGTAACTGAATACCTTGACGAACAGAGAAACGCATGAGTGCTCAGCTCTATGTTCTGAACAGGGGACCTGCCAAATTGATACGGAGCCCGAGTCCATTCAGACCTTCTTCACCGGCAGACACGAAACATTTCAGTATACCAAGGTAATCCATTCCTGTACTATCATCCGTCGCCACTCTACTTATTTCTGGTTGTTAAATAGTATACACAAGGTTTGTTCGGTGTTAAATTATCGCGGCGCGTGCTGACATCGAATAAGTTGCAAAACGGTTGCAGTGCATTAAGGCTATTCCGCCAGGACAACCGTCACATGAGGGGGCACACACCCATAGCAATGACAGCCAGCCGTTTCACTTCTGCGAAGTTCGGTGTGTTATTTTAGTGTAAACTTTGTCTTTGAGAATGTTCACACTGTATAGCTGCGAGAGTTGTGGCTATTTCTGTACCTTGCCCCTAGGTAAAGTACCACCCCACAGGGTGAGACAGATGCTGATGGTCATCGTTCGATGTTTTAAGGCCATCCTCAGCAAGAACACGAAACTAGCCATGGCTCCATGACAGACACCCGCTGGGCGGTTGACGGACCAGACGGGACCATTCTCGAGTTGGGAGGTCGCAAGTTCTCCTCTAATGACCATGGTGCACCGATGATGTGTAATCTCGTTTGCACGTCGATGGGCAGACACGTACATATCGATTATTGCCGTACCGAATACGGTGGTCGTTGCGGTGGTGCGGAGGTCCAACATATCAACGAAAGGATAACCCCAAATTCGAACAATCCTAAGGACGCCATCACACATAGTCTCCATTGGCGTAGGATGGGTACGTTGACCGTTCTCCTCTTGCCTCGATTTCAACTAAGCCATTGTCCCTAGGCTTCAAAGGTTATGGTCACCTTTCCCTAGCTGAGTCAAGCACTGACGTCTAGGATTAGACCCATATACTCGCGATGAGCAAACAAATTTTGCAAAATGGTGCGCGATCCTCCTAGACAGAAATAAAGTGACTCACGCGTAATCCAGTGATGCCATGTGCCCTGGTGGGTTATGGTGTCGACAGATCGCTGACTTATAGTGGCTGAAATTCATACATCTAGGGCCTGAACATGCAGCAGGCACGGGACAGCCATCCTATTGCACGCTGCCCATGTTCCATCCCCTTAAGAATCCTAACGACCCTGTGAATGGCCTTGGCTACATTTCCAACGATGGGCATCAATTCGAGTGCAACAACCCTGTCGTGATGCAGCAAGCTTTCCATGTGTAAGACCCTTTCGTGCTGTACTATTCAAGGCTCTAATACTATAGAAAATGCAGCATATTCGTCATTGACAGGTCGGGTTGTGTGTTGAAGGACGTGTATGGCGTCTCACGTTTACATTTTTAGATCCAGTTCGATGTCTTTCACCGACCGCCATCCTCTGGCGGATGCACCAATGACATATCAAATACAGCGACGGGCTAACAACAGGCTTGGCGCTGTTTATTCGGCGCTGTATAGCTTTTGGTCCTCCCGCCATGTTGCCGTCACGGCGAATCGACAAGCCGTTGGAGCGCGGCGCGACGCATATAGTGTTGTCCTTTTCAACCAAGGAACTCTGCGAGTCCTAACCAATGACTTCATGAGTACTCCGGATCAACTGCTAGACACCGTCCTTGACCACCAGGCTAGTGGGAGTACGGATTTTACGGCAGCTCTCCGAACAGGCCAAACCGTGATGGAACAAAACTGGAGCACAGAGAGGTTCGCAATCCTGTATCCGGCCTTTGTGCAATTCCTTTGTTTTGACATTTCTGCAACTCAGAGCGCCAGTCATGATCTTCCTGTCTGACGGCGAATGCACAGTAACCGACACTCCCATCCAAGACCTTTGTCGTACGGCAGTTCGGCTTGGGTGCGTCAACTTTCTTCTGGTGAAAGCTGGTTGCTGACCTTTCTTAAAGAACGCCTCTATCTTTCCACTCTGTCTCTTTTGGTCCGGACGCCTCGTCTGCTTTCCTCCGCAGGATGGCCAATCTGGCTCTCGGGATCCAGAATACTGCTCCTCGCGATCCTTTGAGACCCCAAGCTGCGTCGGTTCCTTCCACTTTTTCCATCGCCCTCGATACGGTAAGACATCTCATGGCATTTTCTGGACTGATGATCCCTTAATGTTGAGATCACCTAGGTCCGGCTTGCGGAGACATTCTTGGGAATTGCAGAGTCTCTGAGAAAGCCACGGGGCTCACTTATAGTAATGCGCTGAAGAAGACCAGTTTTGTGGGTATCGGACTGTTAGTCGCTGGTTGGCTGGCGTAGGAGATTGTATGCTGTACTATTATTCTCGAAGATTCGACTTGAATCGTCAAACTAGCGTTGTGGTGTAGGATGGAGAAGGCGTTGAATGTAAACAATGTTTAGCACTAACAATGACATTGGCTCTGTGAAGTGATCCCGGACTCGGACGTGATATCGACTTCAGTAGAATCGCAACGACAGGGGTAGGCAGGCGTCCGAGACCTTCCTGGCCCAATGTCTTCCTGCATCTTGCCCTCCTTTCATATCTCCTTCGTAAATTTCACTTTCCTATCTACCCAACGCTGTCTTCTGAAATATCGCGCCTTGGCATGGCCCTGTGTCTCGTATCCTTGTTAATTTGTACTTCTGATGGGCCGTGTTTACCATCGTCCACCAAAGACCACAGCACAGCATGAACATGTGACCCAGACCCGCCTTCTCTGAGCTCAGCCTTGCTTGCAACGTGCAACTGGTCAGGTCTCTAGCCCTTCCCTGTGCTGTAAGTTTAAGTCACTTTCACGCCGGGAAGACGATTTAATACACGCGGAAATCAAGTCCGACGCTACTTCGACGATAGCCGGTCCGCAAGTATGTCGGCAATATTTCGCGGCCGAAATCATCATGATAGGAATGTTCTGCACGTCCTTCATTGACACTAGAGATGATCGATAGGGTACTATCCACCACAAACAATAAACACAACAATACACAGCACAAATGGAGACTCTGGTAGCCAAGATGGCCCTCAGACCAGAGCGTCCAACGATGGGCGGAAGGAAGGCGAAATGAAGAAAAAGTATTAAGGCGCCCATGTCCCGAACCTATCGACGCTGCGCTGAAGCTGAACTCATCAACAACCGACACGAACTAGATCGAGAGAATGCGGGGACACTGCTAAGACTTTGAGAAGTGAGAGCGTTGAATAGTCAACGCAGATCGATCACGGCTGGCACAAATACAACGCGCAAGGGCAATAGCGTCCTCACTAGCTTTTGTGCTGTCAACGGAACGTCAGGTAGTTCTTCTCAAACCTATTAACCTTTGGCGGTAGGCGCTTTGTCGAGACGGGATTCACGATAGGTGGGTTCAGTTATGTCATTTATCTATGCTTTCGGTCCTAGAATGAATGAAATGCAGGTATTTTATCTACCGTAGAAGGAGTAAGAGAACTTTAAAACATGGCCTCAGGGACCTTGCGGCCGTGATAAAGGACCACCTGAGAATGGCTGCACATTCAGGGCATTAACAAGAACAAGGGAGGTGGAACCAGCATGTCAAACCCAATCACTGAGTAGGGCGACGAGGACACTGAGAGCAAAGAAACCACGGCGTCTTAGTAATTTTGTATCCGGACCCTTCAAACCTGCTCCTTGTGAAGCAATTTTTTCCCGTCGAGCCATTTAAGACATTGGTCATGACGAATTGCTCCAGAAAACGACGCTTCAGGCGGCAGTGTGACTTGACTGATTACAGGTCCTCATAAGGATCATGAGAGCCCAAATGAAGCAGCCGGGACGATCACGATCATGCGGTGGGACGGAAGGACAGGCGTACGTGGTGTCGCTGAATAAGTGGTCCAAAGTGGTCGCCAAATCACTACTGCCCGCCCCGTCTCCGCCTATCATCCCAAGTAACTGGGAGGTCTCCTGAATAGAAGTCGAGTTTAATTACCTCGGGTACCACCGCAGAAGTCAAAGCGCGTCACTGTACTTTTGGTGCATGGAAGAATAGATTGGGAGACGGTTGGATTCGACTGGGAGACACGGAAGAGGAGAGCACAAATGAAGACCTTGTTTGTTGAGCGTATGACCCGTAAATCGACCTCCGAAACTCCGAGCACGATGAACTGGCACGTGACTTTCTTCTTTTAGAGTTTACGCGTACGTCAGCGGGTCTTCGCGAAGATATGTGTGGTTGGTTGAGCACTCCCGATTCATTGCTCCTCATACAGCATCCTTATCAAGTACTGTAGCTACTGAAGGTTTAAGGCCGCGTTGGAGGCGGTGCGGTCCGTCGCGATTTCGTGCGCCGGGAATACAAACGGGGGATGGTTTTGAAGGGTCAAACGCATGCCGTTGCGTTACTGGCATGGTATGTACAATGCCAATATACTACAAAGAAGGGAGGTAATCGTACAAGGAAAAAGGTGACAGTCTAGTGACAAACTCCATGCAGGCGCGAGGTGGGCGCGCCCGACCCGAATTCGCCACACGGTCATACAGCGCCACTCCGTGCCATGGGCCGGGCCCATGGCCCATGGCCACGGCCGGACTGGCGGGGTTACCTCGGATCATGATAGATCACACCGAGAACCTGAGGGTGCCCACACCTTGACCCACTCCGCATCGCCACGCTGATGCAACTACAACCCCCGCACAAAACAGCATCACGACACGTCGAGAGTACCATCAATTTCTCCCCCTGCCTCACACCGCTATTTCCATGGCAATCTCGTCGACACAGGGACCGCGTCTGCTGAGCTTGCAAATTGCAACGTGTAGAAGTAGAGCGCACAGCGGGAATCCGCAAGAGACACCTCAGATATGAGTTCTAATTCTCCGTCGCTAGGCTGCGGGTCTTCGTAAATGGTGGAGTTGGTACAAAACGTTTGACAGTTCCGATTACTTCGACAGTAAAGCGACTAAGAGGCTTCTGGGTAGTGGAAAAGTTCGCAGTTACTCGCGTAATGGCTCGATATCGCCTGTTTTATTTCTTGGCCTAGGCCGGACCTCACGATAAGACCACCACAGCGGTAGCAGAAGTG
>Ga0307512_10004641_pt1 | contig 14912 bp, 11 predicted proteins | sample 14_EM_MG_FD_200267 | JGI IMG/M metagenome (GOLD analysis project Ga0307512, IMG submission 200267) | Populus trichocarpa ectomycorrhiza microbial communities from riparian zone in the Pacific Northwest, United States - 14_EM | ecosystem: Host-associated > Plants > Roots > Unclassified | place... | reverse complement strand
CGGCAAGGCCCACCTGGACGCCTGCGTGCTGTCGGAGAAGGCCCGGCTGCGCGCCCGTGCGGCGGGAGCCGACGCATGAACGACGTACTGCTGAGCGCGCGCGGCCTGCGGGTGGAGTATCCGGGGCGGGCAGGCGGCCGGGTCCGGGCGCTGAGGGACATCGACCTCGACATCGCGCAGGGCGAGACGCTGGGCCTGGTCGGTGAGTCGGGCTGCGGCAAGTCGACGCTCGGGCGCGCGCTGCTGCGGGTCGTGGAGCCGTCGGCGGGCCGCATCGACTTCCTCGGCGCCGATCTGACGAGGTTGCGCGGCAGGCGGCTGAAGCAGACCAGGGCCGAGCTCCAAATGGTCTTCCAGGACCCCTTCGGCTCGCTCAACCCCCGTCGCCGGGTCGCCGACATCGTCGCCGAGCCGCTGCTGCGTGCCCGCGGCGCGAACCGGGCCGAGGCGGACCGTGCCGTGGCCGGGCTGCTCGAACTGGTCGGGCTCGGAGCCGAGGCGGGCGGACGCAAGCCGCACGAGTTCTCCGGCGGCCAGCGCCAGCGCATCGGCATCGCCCGCGCCCTGGCGTCCTCGCCACGGTTCGTGGTGGCGGACGAGGCGGTCTCCGCGCTGGACGTGTCGATCCAGGCGCAGGTGCTGAACCTGCTGTCGGACCTGGTGCGCGAGCGAGGCCTGACGATGCTGTTCATCTCGCACGATCTCGGCGTCGTACGCCATATCGCCGACCGGGTCGCCGTGATGTACCTCGGGGAGATCATCGAGATCGCCTCCCGGGACGACTTCTTCATCGGTCCGGCACACCCGTACAGCAGCGCCCTGCTGACCAGCGTGCCGGTGCTGCGGCCCGGGCCGCCGCTTGAACGGCAGCCGTTGGAGGGCGAGTTGCCCGACCCGGCGAACCCGCCGCAGGGGTGTCTGTTCCGCACCCGCTGCCCGTTCGCCACCGACCTGTGCCGCACCACGCACCCGGAGCTGCGTGAGATCGCCCCGGGCCGGAGCGTGCGCTGCCATCTGCCTCTCGGCCCCGCGAGTGAGGACCTGTCTTGATCATCGACGCCTACAACACCACGCAGGACGTGCGCGGTCGTTCCGACTACCTGACCGGGGCTCGCAAGGGCGAGGCCCCGCCGCCGTACAAGCCGTTCGAGCCGCGCCGCATCCTCGACCGGATGGACGCGGCCGGGGTGGACATGGCGATGGTGTGCTCGCTCGCCCAGCGGATCGAGAACGACTTCATCGCCTCGCTGGTAGCCGCCCACCCCGACCGGTTCTTCGGGTTCGGGCAGGTGCTGCCCCAGGCGGACGACGCCATCGAGGAGATCGACCGCATCGCCGACGCGGGCCTGGTGGGGTTGAAGCTGCACCCGAGTCTGCACGGCTACCACGTGGCCGACCACGGACTGCTGGATCCGGTGTTCGAAGCCTGCGCGAGGCGCGGGCTGATGGTTCTGGTCAACGCGCTCGACGACGCGTTCTGCGCGCCGCTGGCCATCGAGGAGATCGCCCGCGACCACCCCGGCGTGCCGACGGTCATCGCGCACATGGGCGCCGTGTGGAACGTGCCCGAGGCGATCATCGTGGCCGAACGGCGGCCGCACATCTATCTGGAGACCTCCGCGACGCTGATGAGCGACGTGAAGCGGGCCTACGCGCGGCTCGGGCCCCGGCAGATCCTGATGGGCAGCGAGTGGCCGGGATCGGACTTCGACCTCGAGCGCATGAAGATCGCCAAAGCGGTCGAGGACGAGAAGGACCGCGCCCTGGTCGAGGGCGGCAACATGGCCCGGCTGCTGGGACTGGACGTATGACCGCCCCGGTCGGCGTGCCGCCGGAGATGAGCGACGGCGACGCCGAACTGCTGTCGGTGGCCCAGGCGTTGCTGGACCGGGTGTGGCGCCGGGACCGGCACGAGGTGGCCACCGCGCTGCGCTCCGCCGACGGCCGGATCCACACCGGTGTCCATGTCGAGGGCTCCTGCCGGCGCAGTTCGGTCTGCGCCGAGGGCGTCGCCCTGGGCACCGCACGCGGAGCGCTCGCGGCCGGTGCGCCGCTGGAGGTGACGTCGGTGGTGTCCGTGCAGATCAAGCCCGCCGGGCAGTTCCGCATCATCGCTCCCTGCGGGGTGTGCCGCGAACTCATCAGCGACTACTCCCCCGACGCGACCGTGTGGATCACGACCGTCGACGACGACCGGCCCGTTGCGGCGCGTGCCCTGGACCTGCTGCCGCAGAAGAGCCGGCGCCGCTGGTGACGACGCCGCACCACGTGAGTACCCCCGAGGAGAGGAGAGACATGTCGTACGTCATCACCGGACCCAACGGTGCGCGTGTGGCCACCGGACTCGACGTGCCGGCGCTCGCCGCACAGCTCGGCGGCACCGGCGCACCGCTGCCGTGGGAGGAACTGACCTGGCCGGAGGCCGAGACCACGGTCGCGGGACGGGACTCGGTCATCATCCCGGTGGGCGCCACCGAGCAGCACGGGCCGCACCTGCCGCTGGCTGTGGACACCCGGATCTGCGAGGCGGTCGCCCTGGGTGTCTCCGCGCTGACCGGTGTGCCGGTGCTGCCGCCGCTGAGCTTCGGGGTGTCCGCCTCGCACGGCGGCTTCGCGGGGACGGTGGCGCTGCGCCCCGAAACGCTGATCGCCGTCGTGGAGGATGTGATCGACTCCCTTTACGACAGCGGAGTACGGCAGTTCGTCCTGCTCAACGGCCACATCTGGAACAACGGTGCCCTCGATGTCTCCGCGGAGAAACTGAGGGTGCGTCACCACGACGCCCGGGTACGGGCGTTGGGCTACGTGACGATGTATCCGGGGCCGGAGGTCGACGGCCATGTCACCTATGGCCGTGCGCTGATGCACGCCAACTACTTCGAGACCTCGGTGATGCTCCATCTGGCGCCCGAGCTGGTGCGGATGGAGAGGGCCACCTCCCACGTCGACGTCGACTCGTTCTGGGACTACCGCATGGACCAGGTCAGCGAGACCGGGGTGTGGGGCAGGGACGTGACCGAGGCGAACGCCGGCCATGGGGAGGCGGAGTTCGACCGCTGTGTGCTCACCACCGCCCGTGCGGTCTCGGCGGCCGTGCGCGAGCCCTGGCCCAGCGCGGCGCACCGGCCGGACGACCGCGCCTGACCCCGGCCCGGCGACGTCCATCGGCCCGGCCCTCCCGCCCGCCCCGCTGCCGCCGCTCCCCCACCCGGGCGCTGCAGGACGCCGGCTGTTGCCGGGCGGCGGCACGAACGACAAGGAGAACACCTTGGACCCCAGCATCGCCCTCCCCCACCTGCCGGAATGCGAGCCCATGCTCATCGGCGGCGACTGGACCACGGGGCCATCGACACGGCGGATCCCGGTCCTGGACCCCGCCACCGGCGGTCAGCTGACCACTGTCGCCCAAGGCGACGAAGCCGAGGTGGACGCCGCGGTGTCCGCCGCGTCGTCCGCCCACCGTGACGGCCGCTGGCGGAATCTGCCGCCACGGCGGCGCCAGGACGTGCTGCTGCGGCTGGCCGACCTGGTGGAGCGGGACGCCGAGGCGCTGGCGGTCCTGGACACCCTGGACAACGGCAAGGCGATCGAACGGGCCCGCGGGGACGTGGAGCTGGGCCTCCAGGCCATCCGCCACTTCGCGGGCACACCCACCCGGCTGACCGGCACGGTGCACCCGGGCGGTCCCGGCCGCCACGTGTACAGCGTGCGGGAGCCGGTCGGCGTGGTGGCCGCCGTGCTCCCCTGGAACTTCCCCTTCATGATCGCCGCCTGGAAGCTCGCCCCGGCTCTCGCGGCGGGCTGCACGGTGGTGGTCAAGCCTGCCGAGCAGACCCCGCTGACCGCGCTGCGGCTGGCCGCTCTGTGTCTGGAGGCGGGTGTGCCGGAGGGCGTCGTCAATGTGCTGACGGGCGACGGGCGCACCGGGGCGCAGCTGGTCGCGCATCCCGGGATCGCCAAGGTCTCCTTCACGGGATCCACCGCCGTGGGGCGGCTGATCATGGCCGCGGCGGCGCCGTCCGTCAAACGGCTCACCCTGGAGCTGGGCGGCAAGTCCGCCAACATCGTGTTCGCCGACGCGGACCTGGACGCCGCCGTACCGGCCTCGGTACGCGCCGTGTTCGGCCACTCCGGACAGATGTGCACGGCCGGCAGCAGACTGCTGGTGCAGCGCTCGGTGGTCAAGGAGTTCCTCGACCGGATGCTGCCGGCCGTGGAGGCCCTGCGGATCGGCCCCGGTCTGTCGGGCGGCATCAACATCGGGCCCCTTGTCTCCCAGGAGCAGTTCGACCGGGTCACCGGCTATGTCGAGCTCGGCCGCGCCGAGGGCGCGCAGGTGGCCGTCGGCGGGGAACCCCTGCCCGGACCGGGGTGGTTCGTGCGGCCCACCGTGTTCACGGAGGTGGCCCCGGACATGCGGATCGCGCGCGAGGAGATCTTCGGCCCGGTCGCCGCCGTGCTGCCCTTCGACACCGAGGAGGAGGCGATCGCGCTGGCCAACGACAGCGACTACGGGCTCGCGGCCGGGGTGTGGACCACTGATCTGGCCCGCGCCCACCGCGCGGCGTCGGCGCTCGAGGCGGGCACCGTGTGGGTCAACACCTACAACGAGTTCGACCCCGCCGTGGCGTTCGGCGGGATCAAGCAGTCCGGTCTCGGCAGGGATCTCGGCGACGCGGCGGTCGACGGGTTCACCGAGCTCAAGAGCATCACGATCGCACTGTGAGCGCCCCAGTGACGGCCACCTCACCGCCCCCCACCGCCCTCGACGTCGCCGCCGAGCGCGCCCGCACCCCGGGCTGCGCCACCGGCCACCACTTCAACTCCGCCGGTGCCGCCCTCCTTGCTTCCGACACGGTCCAGGCGGTCATCGACCATCTGCGTGCCGAGAGTCTGCACGGCGGCTACGAAGCGGCCAAGCTCGCGGCCGGCGACCTGGCGGGCGTCTACACGCGCACCGCTGCCCTGCTCGGCGTCGACGCGGACGAGGTCGCTCTGGTCGAGAGCGCCACCGCCGGCTGGCAGCGCGTCGTCTCGTCGTTGCGGCTGCGGCCCGGCGACCGGGTGCTGGCCTCCCGCTCCAGCTATGTGAGCAGCGCCCTGCACCTGCTGGCCGCCGAGCGCGAGACCGGCGTGCGGGTGGAGGTGCTGCCCAACGGTCCCGACGGGGCCACGGATCTGGAGGCCCTGCAGCGTGCGTTGCGCACCGGACCGGCCGCCCTGGTGACCGCGGCGCACGTGCCGACCTCCTCCGGCCTGGTCGAGCCGGCCGCCGGGATCGGCGCGCTGGCCGGAGCCCACGGGGTGCCGTTCCTGCTCGACGCCACTCAGTCCCTGGGCCAGTTGCCCGTCGACATGGGCGCCCTCGGCTGCGATCTGCTGATCGGCACCGGACGCAAGTTCCTGCGGGCCCCACGCGGCACCGGTCTGCTGGCCGTGCGCCGTCCCCTGCTGGAGACACTCACGCCGCAGGCGCCGGACGTGCGAGGGGCCCGCTGGACCGCCGAACGAACGTGGGAACTGTCCCCGGATGCCCGCCGGTTCGAGCTGTGGGAGGCCGCCCACGCACTGCGCCTGGGGCTGGGCTCGGCGCTCGCCGACCTGCACGCGCTCGACCCCGGGGCCGTCTTCACGCGCCTGGCCGTTCTGGCGGCGACACTGCGTGAGCGCCTCGCCGAACTGCCCAAGGTGCGGGTCACGGACCCGCCGGCGGCGGGCGGCGCCATCGTGACCTTCGTGGTGGACGGACTGGACGCGAGCGAGGTCCAGCGGCAACTGGCGCTGCGCCGGGTGCACTTGATCGCCGTTCCGGCCGACCACGGCCGCTGGGACATGGACCCGCGTGGTCTGGCGAAGGTGGTGCGGGCCTCGGTCCATGTCTACACCGACGACGGCGACCTGGACGCCCTGGTCGAGTCCGTTGCCGAGATCGCGGCCGGCGCACACCGTACGGAGCCGACGGCATCGGCGTCGGCACCGCCGGCTGCCGGATCCCCCGCCGACGCCCCGAGCGCCCGGCCCGCACGACGCCCTGCAGCCTCCCGTCACGACGCGGTGGTCGTCGGCCTCGGTGTGCACGGCAGCGCGGCACTGCGGCAGCTGGCCGCGCGCGGTTACGACGTGGTGGGGCTCGAGCAGTTCGCGGTGGGCCACGACCTGGGTTCCTCGCACGGCGCCACCCGGATGATCCGCCGGGCCTATCCCCACCCCGACTGGGACGGCCTGGTCGACAGTGCCTACCGCGCCTGGGACGAACTGGAGGAGGCGGCAAGGACACGGCTGGTCGAGGTGACCGGCGGCGTGTACGCCGCGCCTCAGGACCGGCCCGATCCGCTGCGGGGCCCCGGCTGCCGTGCCGTGGACGCCGAGGAGGCGTCCCGGATCTTTCCCGGACTACGGCTGCCCGAAGGGTTCACGGCGGTCCACGACCCCGCAGCTGGGATCATCGACGCCCACGGGACCCTGCGCGCCCAACTCCGCCTCGCCGAGCGGGCCGGAGCCCGGATCGCCGATCGCACACGGGTCACGGGCTGGCAGCCGGACGGCGACGGGGTCGTCGTCCACACGTCGGACGGGGAGATACGCGCCCGCCGGCTGGTGCTGTGCGCCGGGCCCTGGACGTCGTACCAAGTGCCCGCGCTGACACCGCATCTGACGGTCACCCGGATCGTGAACGCCTACTTCGCCGCCGACCCGCAGGGGCCGCTGGGGCGGGGCGGACTGGGAAGTTTCTCGGTCGATCTGCCGGAAGGACTGCTGTACGGATTTCCGGCGGCTGACGGCCGTGGTCTCAAGGCGGGCCTCGACGCGGGTCCGGCATGGGATCCGGAGGCCGCCAGGCCCGCCGCCACCGAGGACGAACTCGCTGTGCTGGCACGGGCGGTGGCGCGGGTGGTGCCGGGCGCGGGCCCCGTGACCGAGAGCCTGACCTGTCTCTACACGATGACCGCGGACCGTCGTTTCGTCGTCGGTGAGGTGCCCGGTGTGCCGCAGGCGCTGGTGGCTTCGGCGTGTTCGGGGCACGGCTTCAAGTTCGGTCCCGTGATCGGCGCCGCCCTGGCCGACCTCGTGTCCGAAGTGCCGCGTCCGGACCTGGACTTCCTCTCCCCGGCCCGGCTGGTGCCCGGTGGGATCCGATGAGAGCGGCCACCGGGACACCCCCGCGCGCCTCAGCCGCGGAACACGGTCTGCGAGCGCCTCTCGTACCAGGCCGTCAGGTGTTCGCCGGAACTGATGATGTGCTCGCGCATCGCCTCCTGCGCGTGGTCGGCGTCCCGCTCGGCCAACGCGGCCACGATGGCGTCGTGCTGACGGATGTTCAGCTGCCGGTGCCGTTCGTCATCGGCCAGTGCCAGCGAGGACACGTTGCGCGGGAAGCTCTCGTTGATCCGGTCGATCATGCGGCTGAGCCAGGGGTTGTCGGCGGCCAGGCAGACCACCGTGTGGAAGCAGTCGTTGGCCTCGGTCGTGGCGAGCGGGCCCCCGGTCGGGGTGACGGTTCCCCCCGCTGCCGCACGCAGCACGTCGTTGTGGCGGCGGAGTTCGGCGAGCTGGCTCTCGGTGATCCGTGCGGCCGCGCGCCGGGCGGCCAGGGCCTCCAGCTCCGCGCGCACCTCGTAGGCCTGGCGGACCTCCCACGGCGCGGGCACCCGGACCACCGCACCGCGGTGCGGCTGCATCTCGATCAGCCCGCCGTGCTGCAGTTGGCGCAGCGCCTCGCGCACGGGGGTGCGGCTGACGCCGTACTCGGCGGCCAACGCCGCCTGCCGCAGCGGTTTCCCGATCGGGAGCTCCCCCTTCATGATCCGCGAACGGATGCGGGCAGCGATGTCGTCGACGAGGGCGCCTTCGTCGGTCTGGGGCGTCATCGGAGTGGGTCTCACCCTTCTCGGGGGCTGACGGGGGCCGCGCGGTGGTGGAGCAGTCTGCCACGCCGCAGTCCTCGGCCATCCAGCGATATTGGATCCACTTACAGAGTAACCGCATCCAATAGGAGTGTGTCATGAACCTCGACGTCACCAAGGCGATCGACGTCTCCGTACCCATCCACCCCGGCATGCTGCACTGGGGCCGCCGACCCGAGATGGAGGTCGTCGAATCGCGCACGGCGGGCGACCCGTCCAACGTCAGCCGCTGGCGCATCGGCGCCCACACCGGGACCCATATCGACGCCCCGGCCCACTTCATCGACGGCGGACGGACGGTCGACCGACTGGATCTGTCAGCCCTCAACGGCGCCGCCCGGGTGCTCGATCTCACCCATGTGAAGGAGCAGATCAGCGCCGCCGACCTGGACGCGGCCGGGCTCGGGACCGAGGAGCGGGTGCTGCTGCGCACCAGCAACTCGCAAGGTGTGCTGCGCAGTCCGTGGAAGGCCCGGCAGTGGGTCGGTCTGGCCCCGGACGGGGCGGAGCGGCTGATCGAGGCCGGGGTGCGCACGGCCGGCATCGACTACCTGAGCATCGAAGCGGTCGCCTACACCACGCACTGGGAGACACACCAGCTGCTGTGCGGGGCGGACGTGCTGATCCTCGAGGTGGTCGATCTGCTGCACACCCCGGCCGGCGTCTACGACATGCTGTCGCTGCCCGTGCCGCTCCAGGGCGCCGAGGCGGCTCCCTCGCGCACCCTGCTGCTGCCGAGGGACGAGGCGTGAGCCCCGTAGCCGGCCTGATCCTGGCGGCACCGCACCCGGCGGCGCTCGACGCGGCCGAGCGTGCGGCCCGGCGCGGTGGCAACGCCGTCGACGCGGCGCTCGCCGCGGCCGCCGCCCTGACCGTGGTCTACCCCCACCAGTGCTCCCTGGGCGGCGATCTGATCGCCCTGGTGCACACGCCTGAGGGCACGGTGCGGGCCGTGCTCTCGGTGGGTGCGGCGGCGCGGGACATCGACGTCGAGGCGCTGCGCGCGGCTGACCCGCGCATGCCCGCGCAGGGCCCACAGACCGTGACCGTGCCCGGCGTGATGGCCGGCTGGACGGGGCTCGCGAAAGCGTACGGTACGCCGGGCGCGCTGCGGGAGACCTTGCGGGACGCCGCCGCGCTCGCCCGGGAGGGGGCGACCGTGTCCGCGGGCCTTGCCCGCGCCGTCCGCGAGCACGCCGGGCGGATCACGGCCGACCCGGGTCTGTCCGCACTGCTGACCGGGCCCGACGGCCGCCTGCCGGGCGAGGGCGCCCCGCTCCCGCAGCCGCGGCTGGCGAAGGTGCTCGACGAACTCGCCGACGACCCCTCGTCGTTCTACCGGGGCGCTGTCGCCGAGACGCTGGCCGCCGGGCTGCGCCGCCTCGGCAGTCCGCTCACCGCGGCCGACCTGGGCGCGCACCGGGCGGAGCGCGCCGAGCCGTTGAGCGTCGAGTCGGCGGGCGTCCGCTGGTGGGCCGCTCCCCCGCCCAGCCAAGGCGCTGTCCTGCCCGCGCTGCTGACGGCGGCGGCCGACGCGGCGGGCCTGCCCGAACCGGAGCGCACCCGTCTGCTCGCCGCCCGCTGCCAGGACGCCTCGGCCGCCCGGGACTTGCTGCTCGGCGATCCGCACGGGCAGCACCTGGATCTGGACGGGCTGCTCAACCCGGCGCCCCTGGCGGGCGCGGCTGCGCCGAAGCCGCTGTTCCGCCCCGCAGGGGACACCGTGGCCGTGACGGCCCTCGACTCCTCGGGGCTGGCGGTGTCGCTGATCCAGAGCGTCTACCAGACCTTCGGCTCCGGACTGTGCGATCCGGACACCGGGATCGTCCTGCACAACCGCGGCTCGGCGTTCAGCCTCGCGCCCGGCCATCCCGGCGCGCTGCGCCCGGGCGCGCGCCCGCCGCACACGCTGTGCCCGGTGGTCGGACGATCCGACGCCCTGCTGCTGGCGGCGGGCTGCCAGGGCGGCCGGGCCCAGCCGCAGATCCTCGCCCAGACCCTGCCCCGGCTCGCGGACCCCGATGCCGGCCCCACGGCCGTGCTGGCGGGCCCGCGCTGGGTGATCGGCGCCCGTGACATCGGCTTCGAGGAGCAGACCCTGCTCGCCGAGCCGGCGTCACTGCCCACGGCAACGGACGAGCCGCTCCTGGGACTTCCGGTCGTCGTCACGGCCGGGCCCACCGATCTGGCGGGCCACACCCAGGTGGCGCGTCTGGCACGGGACGGCAGGCTGGACGGCGCCTCCGACCCGCGCGCCGACGGCGGCACCGTACGCCACGCCCCGGATCCGGCACCGCGCGGCGGGCGCCGCCGTACGGGCCTCTTCGGGAGCGACCCGGCCGCCGGCCGGCACGACCGCGCCGACCACGCACCCGCTCTCACCCGCACCACCCCGGAAGGACAGCAGCCATGAGCACCCTCGCCCCCCGGCCCGCCACCGCGGCGGCGCCACACCCTCTGGATCCGCTGACGGCCGCCGAACTCGCCGTCGCCGTCAAGGTGCTGAAGGCCGATCCCCGGGTCACCGAGGACGCCCGGTTCTGGGGGGTTGCCCTCGACGAGCACCACGCGCGCACGGCCGAGTCCGGTGACGCCCGGCGGGCGCGCGCCGTGGCGATCTGCCCCTCGGCGCACCTCGCCTACGAGATCGACCTCGAACTCGGGGAGAAGCCGCAGTCCACGGCCTGGCGCGAGCTGGACGTGCGCAGCCCGGGCTGCTCGTCGGAGGAGGCCCGGCAGGCAGCCGCCGTGTGCCGGGCCGATCCGCGGTTCCGGGAGGCGCTCGCGCTGCGCGGCATCCACGACGTGTCGCTGGTGATGGTCGACCCGGAGTCGATCGGCGGTTTCGAACCGCCCGGGTACGCGGGCCGGAGGCTGACCTGGGGCAGCGTGTGGCACCGTGAGTCCCCGGACGACAACGGCTACGCCCGGCCCGTGCAGGGGGTCGTGCCGCTCATCGACATGGAGTCGATGGAGGTGCTGTACGTCGAGGACCACGGGATCGTGCCGCTGTCGCAGGAATCCGGGGTGTTCGCCGCGGGTGGCGTGCCCGGGCGGACGGGTCTGAAGCCCCTGGAGGTGGTCCAGCCCGAGGGGCCGAGCTTCACGGTTACCGGACAGCGCGTCGACTGGCAGGGATGGTCGGTGCGGGTCGGCTTCACCCACCGCGAGGGCCTGGTGCTGCACGACCTGACGTTCGACGCGGCCGGCAAGGGCCCGCGCCGAGTGATCCGCCGTGCCTCGGTCAACGAGATGTACGTGCCGTACTTCGACACGGCCTCCACGCAGTACCGCAAGAACTTCTTCGACTGGGGCGAGTACGGCGCCGGCCCCCTCACCAACTCCCTTGCCCTGGGCTGCGACTGCCTGGGCGTCATCCACTACTTCGACGCGGCCGTCCTCGGCGGCGACGGCGTGCCCCGGGTGATCCCCAACGCGATCTGCATGCACGAGGAGGACGACGGGATTCTCTGGAAGCACCACGACGGCCGCACCGGCCGCACCGAGGTGCGCCGCTCCCGCCGGCTGATCATCTCGGCATTCGCGACGGTCGCCAACTACGACTACGGCTTCTACTGGTCCCTGTACCAGGACGGTTCGGTCATGCTGGAGATCAAGATGACGGGCATCCTCTCCGCCACGGGTGTCACGGAGGACGAGGAGACGCCGTACGCGCGGCGGGTGGCCCCCAACGTGGCGGTCACCAACCACCAGCACTTCTTCGCCGTACGGCTGGACATGGCAGTGGACGGGACGGCGAACCGACTGGTCGAGGTCACCGCCGAGCACGAATCCGATCCGGCCCTCGACCCGTACGGCAATGCGGCGCGGACCGTCGTACGGCCGATCCTCAGCGAGTCCGAGGGCGGGCGGTCCACGGACGCCTCCCGGGCCCTGCACTGGCGGGTGGAGAGCACCGAGGCCCGCAACCGGATGGGCGAGCCGACCGCGTACCGGGTGCATGTGGAGAACACGGCGGTGCTGCCGGTGCGTCCCGACAGCGTGTGCGCGCGGCGGGCGCCCTTCGTCGCCAAGCAGCTGTGGGCGACGGAGTACGACCCGGCGCGGCGGTTCGTCGCGGGCGAGTACCCCAACCAGGCGGAGCCCGGCGCGGACGGCGTGCACCGCTGGCAGGAAGAGGACCGCTCGCTGGACGGCACGGAGCTGGTGCTGTGGGCGACGGTCGGCTCGCACCACTTCCCGCGCCCCGAGGAGTGGCCGGTGATGCCGGTGGCCCGGGCGCGGCTGCGGCTGGAGCCGGACGGCTTCTTCGACCGCAACCCCGCGCTGGACGTGCCCGCTCCGGTCACGTGCCACGCCCCGGCTCCCGAGGCGGAGGCCGACGGCGGCCACTGCTGCGGATGACGCGCCCACCGCGGTTCTACGACCGTCCCGTGCATGCGGCGGGTGTCGGGGTGGCGACCGCGGCCGTGGGCCTCCTCGGAGCGGTCGTCGTGTTCACGCCGGCGTTCGCCCGGCCCGCGCTGCGGATCGTGCCGGCGCCCGGGACACGGCACCTGACGGGCCTTTCGCTGCCCGCCGCCGGGTCCGCCGAGTACACGCGCGGTGCTGGGACCGTGGCTGCTCACGTACGCCGTCCGGGCGACCGGCCCAGCCCTCGCCTGCTGCGAAGCCGTGACGTGGAGGGCCGTTACACCTACGCAACTACTGGATCCAATCATTGTGAGACTGGATCCTCTGATCGATACCGTGACCGAGACAGAGAGGCATCCGATGCGCGAGGAAGAGAACGTCCGGTTCACCAGGACCGGCCCGGGCACACCCGCCGGGGACTGGATGCGCCGCTACTGGCAGCCCGTCGCCCTGAGCGAGGAACTCGACGGCGTACGACCCCTGGTGTCGCCGAAGGTGCTGGGGCAGGACCTGGTCCTGTTCCGGGACGAACAGGGTGAACTCGGGCTCGTCGACCGGGGGTGCCCGCACCGGGGCGCGGATCTGGCGCTGGGCCGGCTGGAGGACGGCGGTCTGCGCTGCTGTTTCCACGGCTGGCTCTTCGGCCGGGACGGCGCCTGCCTCGACACCCCGGCCGAGCCGGCCGGCAGCGGCCTCGCCGCGCGTGTCCGTCTCGGCAGCTACCCGGTCCGCGAGATCAACGGCATGGTCTGGGGCTACCTCGGCCCCGGCGCACCGCCCGAACTGCCCGCCCTGGACTGCCTCCAGGCACCCGCCGACCACACGTTCGCCTGGAAGGGCCTGCTGGAGTGCAACTGGCTCCAGGCCCTGGAGGTCGGCATCGACCCGGCCCACGCCTCCTACCTGCACCGCTTCTTCCAGGACGAGGACCCCACGGAGAGCTACGGCAAACAGTTCCGGGCCGCTTCCCTGGGCACCGACCTGCCCATGACGAAGATCCTGCGCGAGTACGGCCGCCCCGGCATCGACGCCGTACGCACGCCCTACGGCATCCGCATCACCGCCCTGCGCACCCTGGACGGCACCGACACCGAAGGCCGACCGATGGACGGCAGCCGCACTCATGTCCGCGTCACCCACCAGGTCTTCCCGCACGGCTTCCACATCCCCCTCGACGCCGAGACCGCGATCACCCAGTGGCATGTGCCGATCGACGACACCTCCTGCTACTGGTACGCCCAGTTCACCAGCGTCGGCGGCACGGTCGACCGGGAGGAGATGCGCCGCCAGCGGGTCGACGCGGTCACCCTGCCCGACTACCGGCCCCGCTACGGCCGCGCCAACCGCTACGGCTACGACCCCGTCGAGCAGCTCACGGCTACGTACACCGGGCTCGGCACCGACATCAACGTGCACGACCAGTGGGCGGTAGAGGGCCAGGGCTCGATCCAGGACCGCACCCGCGAACACCTGGGCCGCTCCGACAAGGCCATCGTGATGTACCGGCGGATGCTGGGCGAGTCCATCTCCGCCGTCGAACGCGGCGAGGACCCGCCGCTGGTGCTGCCCCCGGAGCGCGCGGGCGAACTGCGCGGCCCCGTCACTCTCGACGGCATCGGCCCCACCGAGGGCTGGGCCGAGCACTGGGCGGCCGTCACCGCCAAACAGCGCGCGGACAGCGACTGGGCGCAGCCCGTCGGAACGGACGGCTGAGCGGCGTGGGACACGAGGTGGGATTCGTCGAACGCCACGCGGGGTGGACGGCCGAGCAGTCGGCCGCCGCCGACGAGATCCGCGACCGCGCCGAGAGCGGCGGGCTGAACGTGGTGCGGCTGGTCTTCGCCGACCAGCACGGGCTGCTGCGCGGCAAGACCGTCACCGCGTCCGAGGTGGCGACCGCGCTGCGCGACGGCACCGGCATCGCCTCGTCCCTGCTGGCCAAGGACACTTCGGGCCGCACGGTGTTCCCGCTGTTCACCACGGAGACACCGCTCGGACTGCCCGAGCTGCGCGGCGCCGCCGACATGGTGATGGTCCCCGACCCGCTCACCTTCCGGATGCTGCCGTGGTCGCCGGGGACCGGCTGGCTGCTGTGCGACCTGCGCTTCACCTCCGGTGGGCCGGTGCCGCTGTGCACGCGCGGACTGCTGCGCTCGGTCCTGGAGCAGGCAGGCGGCCTGACCTACCGCACGGGACTGGAGGTGGAGTTCCACCTGTTCCGGCTCGACGACCCGAGGCTCGGCCCCGGTGACCTCGGCCGGCCCGGCGCGGCACCCGAGGTGGGCATGCTCAACCACGGCCACCAGTATCTCAGCGAGCTGCGCTACGACGAACTCGACCCGATGCTGGAGGTGTTGCGCGCCAACATCGAGGGACTCGGCCTGCCGTTGCGCAGCCTGGAGGTCGAGTTCGGGCCGAGTCAGGTCGAGATCACGCTGCGGCCCGCCGACGGACTGGGCACGGCGGACGCGATGGTGCTGTTGCGCAGCGCCGTCAAACAGGTCGCCGCCCGGCACGGCCACCACGCGACCTTCATGTGCCGTCCCCATCTGCCCGGAGTGTTCTCCAGCGGCTGGCATCTGCACCAGAGCGTGCTGCGGGACGGGACCGCCATCTTCGCGTCGGAACCCGGTG
>Ga0307512_10004640_pt1 | contig 14917 bp, 14 predicted proteins | sample 14_EM_MG_FD_200267 | JGI IMG/M metagenome (GOLD analysis project Ga0307512, IMG submission 200267) | Populus trichocarpa ectomycorrhiza microbial communities from riparian zone in the Pacific Northwest, United States - 14_EM | ecosystem: Host-associated > Plants > Roots > Unclassified | place... | reverse complement strand
TCTCATATCCGCTCGTACCATATCATTCCCATCTTCATCCCCCATCTCTCTTTCTCGTCCACAACTCTACCATCATCGCAGAACACAAAGTTAAGTCATCCCTCTCTATCTCTCCATGCAATGATCATGAGTTAACACCGAGTACAGCATCCACCCAAGATTGTCTGTCTTCCCTTCATTCTCATGATTACGAGTTGACCCCTGAATGTAGCTTTAGCTTCCGGCGTGCCTTCCTACAGATCGACCGCGCCACCACCTAGCTCTCCATGAGAGCTTCAATGGTAAAGTCAACTCGTCACATTCCCATGGTTGCGAGTTAACTAACTGATGAATAGAGTCTCAGCACCCAGCGCGCCTCCCATCGACCGCCTCCAGATCGACCACATCCAAGTACTCCTCCATCTCGCTCGATCATGGCCTGCAAGTGCATCTCCAAACTCGCTCGATCACGGCCTCCAAGTTCGCATGATCATGGCCTCCAAGTGCATCTCCAAACTCGCTCGATCACGGCCTCCAAGTGCATCTCTAAGTTCACAAGATAACGGCCTCCAAGTGCATCTCTGAGTTCACCCGATCTCTGGCTCGAAGTGCATCTCCAAACTCACTCGATCACAGCCTCCAAAGTGCATCTCTAAGTTCACTCGATTGCCATCTTCAGGCGCACCTCGAATTGCTGTCAAGCACTGTCTGCAGCCAGCCAAGATTAACGTGTGTAGATGGATAGCTATATAGATACATTGATACTTAGATACTTAGATACATGGATACTTAGATACATAGATGAGAATACAAACTGAATACATGAGTTTTAAAAATCGTTGAACGATAAGTAGTAACTATGATTTCCAGGCGTACCAGCAGCGTTCCCAAAGAAGATGTTGTTTTTCCCAGACTGCTCTACAGCGATTCGAGGTGCTCCCAGGCTTGTTGCCAGCGCTCCCAGGTGCTCCCCTGGTTGTCACCAGACCTCCTATGTCCTTGCAGATTTGTCGCCAGCGCTCCTAGTTGTTCCCAGGCGCACCTGAAGGCCACAGCATTGGTCCAGTCAACTCCGGGATTTGACCACTCTGGGATTCTGGTCTGACAACTCCCAAACACTCCCAGAGGCTCTCAGTGACAAAAATACATTTTGCAGATGTTTTGCTGATGCATATTGTGATGTTAGCAAATCTTCTTGTGATTGTAACAAATACAAATAAGATACACGAAATGGCTTGTGGTTATGGGACCCTAAGCACGACTGCTGTGAGAATACCGCACCAAGTTTAAAGTCTCCCGCAGAGCTATGCAGAGGTCTCATCAGCTGCTCTCGAATCTCCCGCAGACCTGCGTAGAAGGTCTCAGATGCTCTCGAAGTCTCCCGCAGACCTGCTCAGAGGTCTCAGCTGCCCCTAAATTTGACTATCCTATAAGTCAAATATCGTAGCATCTTGGATGCACCTCCATAGCTGCAGGTGCTTTAAGGTGCACCTGAGAATGCTCTTGCAGCATCTGAGAGCACTTTGCTTAGCTCCAGGGGGGTCTGGGAGCATCTGGAAATTCTTAGGAGTAGTGGTGAGGCCGACTGGAGTGTCTGGGAGGTTTGCATGTGACTTCTGGACCGTTTTACATATTGAAGATATAATATGATGTATAGTATAAACCGCACAAAATCGCATGCGTATCGTAGTAATCTAGTCAATGCTTACTTCCAGAAGACCTCATAGTGCCACGTGTCAAATATGCTTTGAATACTCGTTCCAATAACAGGTTCTCTGTGAGTTGCACGTCGCGTAAGGGCATCTTTTGTTGAAATATAGACTGCTAGAAGCTTTATTGTATTCTATCTAAGAGGGCCACAAGGCCAATATATATGAGAGTGCAAGTACGGCTGAATGCTATCAGCCCGTATCAGAGTCAACAGTCATCTCCGGCCATACGAGACACCTCCGCTCCGGCCATACAAGACATCACCGTCTCCGGCCATACAAGACCTCTCCGCTCCGGCCATACGAGACTCATCTCCGGCTGAGACCTGTATATGCAACATCTTTCCCGGTGTACTGCATTGCTTGATTAGATCTGATTAGGAAACAGAAGTCTCGCCCAAAGCCTTTTACTGAGTTCATATACCAGGCTCAATTGGGACTTAGTAGACTCGCTAACAGCCTGATACAGGGTTTATGTATTAGGCTCCATTGGGACTAGTAAGCAATCCAGTATACTGGATTGCTTTACTAGGCCCGATTAGGACTTAGTAGCCTCGTTAACTGCCTTATACAGGGCCCACTCACTAGGACTAGTAAAGCAATACAGTATACTGCATAGCTTTACTAGGCCCGATTAGGACTATGGAGTCTCGGTAACAGCCTTATAACTAAGTATAGTGAATTGCTAAAACTGGAACCAAGATCTGAAATACATGTTGCTCCTGCATCCGCAGAAGGGTCAATCCACTATAGGTTGTGCTATGCGTACAAGCGCACACATGCAGCTTATAGCAAGCTTCCCATCATATAATTGCACTCAATGCCTACCATACCCAAATAGCTTGTTTTTTGAATACAGTGGATTAGCTTTCTCTTGTAGGAGTGATGAATACATAGTGAAATTCAATGTGCAATTGATACTGACACCAGCTTTGACGGGGCTCCTGGTGGAACTCCACCACATGGCGCAGCCCCATAGATACTGCATGAAACTTAATTGTTCAAACCGTAATTGGTGATTGTGGTGTATTATATTCGTTATTGGGGCGATTGTCAATTATGATCGGCAAATATGCTCCTGATGATTTGTGTTCAAGACGAGTGATCGAAGGTGACCTAAACAATATCCAGATGTCAAGTGTGAAACATGTTCTAGTCCATTCATGGAGGATATTACTACTTGGAGGGTACACACAGCATGGGCTGACCGGTTACCTGGGAGAGCCGACACGTGGTTAATGCTCTGCAGGGATTGATCGATGATATGCATGCATCTATGCACGCTCAGTGTATACAACTTACTGCCAGTATTTCAATGTGGAAGTTGAGTACACACTGCATTGCCATGGCCAACATAATAGCATACAGGGCATGAATGCTGAATTTTCTGCTGCTCAATCCGGCAATTTCTATCTTCAAGGAAGTACATAAACAATTGCTTTCATTTGGCTGAGTCCGACTTAATTGAGCCATCGAGCAACTAAACATGGAGAGTCTTCAGACCAGACGGATCCCTGGCCCTGTGAAGATCGCACTGGGGATACTACGTAACATACCACTGAAATTGATTTGACTGAACTGGATAACAGGGAAGGAGAAATTCCCGAGATGGGTGATATCATTGTACAGGTGGAGGTGAATAACATGGAGGAAGAGCGCGGAGAGGAAGAAGAGGCAGGTATGTACGGGGGGCGCCGGAAGTGGGCTTATATCCACTGTTTCATTGTCGCGTATCCATTGTTCTCTGTTTCATCCTTTCACGGTGATTTCTCAGCGGGGACAAAGGGTAGTGGGATGAGCTCCCAAATCAAGCAGCCTAGCCTGGAGGCGGAGAGGATGTCTGGTCCTGTCATACTCTAGTATGAGTGAATAGAGTATGAATAAACAACAACAACAACGAAGAGACTGTTTCAAATGATGACACGGAGTACAATGTTACTGTGGAGTGTGGAGAGATAATTGTTGCACAAAGAACAGGATAACACAAGCATCAATTTGGACTCCAGATGCCTGGTCTCAATCTCCAATCCAGCTTGTGTTCCCGAGCGCGAGTGTCTTGCGTGGAACACTCGCAACACTTACCTAAAATCAGCGTAGTGATATGTATTTCATCTGTAGTTAATGAAAAGAAATTCAAGTATCTGCTAACAGAAGAACCAACTTCTAGAATCTTGAAATCCAGAATCCAAGAAACAGAAGACGGACTAGAATCTGATGACTCTTTGTCCTGTGAACCAGCATGTTCAGTTCCTTTCAAAGTGCGCGAGATATATATGCATATCTTCCATCAGCAAAAAACATTTCTGTCTGGGCGGAATGGCTCTGTCAGAGTGGACGCGCTCTGTCAGAGCCCTCAGAGACACCCCGGTGGCGGATTACTCCGCGGCCGGTGTCAAGTCCATGCGTCGTGTCACATATGGCCCTCCGATCGCCATTCCGCCGTTTGTTCTCGCTCCGTCGGTCTCCTAGTTTAAACAAACACTCTGGCATTGTGGCCAACTGTGACCATACGTCGGAATGGGTTCATTGGGTAAGAAAATCTCTCCTTGCGTTCCTTCCATATTAAGCTCGAGGAGCGTAGGAAGGTGAGAAGATATGATACTACCCGGCCTTGAGGATACATGAAATTGCGTGGATCTCGGACAGAGCGAGTGAGACGAAAATTTGGGAATGATAGAGTGTGAATTTTCATTGTATTAAAAGAGGAGATGGAAATGAGATGATGTCTATCTACTCTGGGGTGTGCCGAATATATACTCCCCATCACTCTGTCCAACTCCGTTACCCCTGTATCTCCGTACAACCGCTGTCGCTCCTTGAAGATGTACTTGATCAGGTGAACTCAGAGGTATACTCCGAGGCCGTGATTGAGCGAGTTTGGAGATGCACTTGCATGCCATGATCAAGCGAGATTGGAGAAGTACATGGAGGCGGTCGATCTGGAGGGAGGCGTGACAGCAGCTGAGACTCTATTCATTGGTTAACTTGTAATTGTGGGAATGTAGAGAGTTGAGTACAATATCCGCCGAGAGATGAGAAACTGGCTGGGAGAGGGAGACTGTCGATTTTGGGATGATACTGTACTTGGTGTATGCTGTACACTGTGTTAACTCATGATTATGGCATGGCAAGATAGAGAGGGATTACTTAACTTCGTGTTCTTAGGTGATGGTAGAGTTGAGCACAAGAAAGTGAGAGATCGGGGGAAATCATCATGAGAAACTGGGACTTAGAGAATTTCGTGTGCGAGTCAATTGACCATCGCCGATATGGCAGGTACGAGTCCCCATCCGGCGCGAACTAACACCGATACGAGGTCTTTCCAACCCAATCAGGCAACTCTTACCCCTGATTTCTCATATCCGCTCATATCGTCCATATCATTCTCATCTTCATCCCCATCTCTCTCTTACTTGTCCACAACTCAACCATCATCGCAGAACACATAGTAAAGTCATCGCTCTCTATCTCTCCATGACATGATCATGAGTTGACACCGAGTACAGCATACACCGAGTACAGCATCCACCAAAGATTGTTTGTCTTCCCTTCATTCTCATGATTACGAGTTGACCCCTGAATGTAGCTCCAGCTTCCGGTGTACCTCCCTACATGATTCCCACGGTTGCGAGTTAACTCACTGATGAATAGAGTCTCATCACCCGGTGCGCCGTCCATCAACCGCCTCCAAGTACTTGTCCAATCTGGCTCGATCACGGCCTCCAAGTGTATCTCCGAACTGGCTCGATTACGGCCTCCAAGTTCGCACGAGCATGGCCTCCAAGTGCATCTCCAAACTCGCTCAATCACGGCCTCCAAGTGCATCTCTGAGTTCACTCGATCTATGTCTCTAAGTGCATCTCTGAGTTCACTCGATCTCAGTCTCAAAGTGCAAATCCAAACTTGCTCAATCACGGCCTCCAAGTGCATCTCTGAGTTTACATGATCTCAGTCTCCAAGAGCATATCCAAAGCCGCTCAATCACGGCCTCCAAGTGCATCTCTGAGTTCACTCGATCTACGTCTCCAAGAGCATCTCAAACACGCTCGATCAAGTACATCTTCAAGGAGCAATGGCAGTTGTACAGAGATACAGGGGTAACGGAGGTGGACAGAGTGACGGGGAGTATACGATCACGGCCTCGGAGTCTAACCGCCTGCAGCCAGTCCAGATATAGCGTGTGTAGATGGGTAGCTATATAGATACATAGATTCATAGATGAGAATACAAACTGAATACATGACTGTGATTCGAGGTGCTCCCAGGCTTGTCGCTGGCGCTCTGAGTGACTCTGAAGGCCGGCAGGAATGCCCTGCGATGGTCTGATACTCTCCTGAAAAACGGCTTCAGCATAACTGCAGCCCCTGGAAAGAGTGTAACACACGTGTCGTTCTGATGATGCGTATACGTCACCACAAAGTAAAGGAGGTACGTATGCAATGCGACCAGTCGCCTGGGTGATAGGAAGCGTGTAAATCTCTGTCACAGCGTACGAGGTTCTATCAGAGCCGTCAGAGCTGTCCGGAACACCCGGGTGTTTCAGATGGAATTTAGGGTCGTTGCTGATGTCTGTTTCTGTGGTAGTAATGTCCATGCTGGTGCAAAAAGCTGTTGCAAAAGGGAGACATTATTCACACATGTCACCTAGCAGAGTAATGAGGAAGTTTTGTTAGAATGCGCTGATATCTACAAATAAGAAGCGACAATGATAGAACAGTATCTGCATGTGTGAACCAAGATATCAAGGTTGCGGGCCTGTGACATTGGACAGGTCAATAGGATGGGGTGCGATACAGAAGGAGAGCTTTTTGATGGTTCATACATCGTAGATTGGGAGCATGATGGTACAGACGGGGACTCTTAGGCACAATAGTGCACGGTACTTGATATATATAAGGTTCTGGTCGTTACGTACATACCTGCTTGTCAGTGAACAATAGCTTGACGAAGGATATTATTTAACTAACCGCCTGCCTTCCGTGCACATATTGTTGCATCATAATCAAGACATCAAAGAACTAAGAATATTCATTGTATGTTGAGAAATGGACTCCAGATAGTGAGCCCTGAAGACACAACTGGATGCTGTTATTAGTCCTTTTGGATGGTATCATAGCATTTTGTTGTATTATTGATAACAATAACTCCCTCCAGATTAAATATTCCACTTAGCTTTAATATCTACCAGTCGACTAAAAGCATGACTTCTAATGTCCAGTTCATAAATTGGCCAGTTAGGTCAGTCACAGCCACCAGTACTGGTATGTCTACTCTCCGTAACCACATATTAATTAGACACTACTTGGTGTAGCCTCAGACATTTCCGCTGAACTTGATGGGTGTAACATAATCATGCCCTACTATCAGCAATGCCAATACCACCTGTTGACATGCAGGTAAGACAGTGGACGAGAAGAACTCGTCAATTGCCTGAATTCTCAAGAGCAGAAGAGACACAGAAAAAGTCGAAGCACATGACAGTAGGACAACAATACTGACAGGGGCAGCCTAGGTGACAGCTGAGGATTGACCAGTGGTGCTCGTCGAAACTTTTGGGGCCTCTGGTGAAAGCCCATATGTTTGTCAACATTACCTAGACGTGATTTGGAATAGTCACCGATATCCCAAGACAGTCTAAATTGCACACCACCACTAGTCATCAATCAACAAGTGCAATATCCAGTACAAAATTATGGCTATGACTATTGTATTACAAGCAACAATCTCAATAGAGTAGTCCAGTGTGTAGCAGCATTGAAACTCCACTGTCTGGGGAGCATCCCCACCAAGTCATGAAGAACAATAGCGGGTAGTACACAAGTGACTGGCTACCCTGGGAATCTTTACTAGGTGGACTGCATGTTAAGGGTTCTCCCTTAACAGAGTATATGTACCTGGGATAACCAATGATGGGTACTTGTCAGTGAAATAACCTTCGGGCCACCTGACATGCAAAACAACTACCCTAGGCATCCCCAGACCTCGCAGTCACGATTACCTTTAGCGGGGTATGAGTGGTACTCGTCTCGATTGGTTAAGCTTAGGCTTAGCGGCTTCATTGAAAGCGAAATGCTGCGGCAGCTGATCTGATGACGCAATAACACTGCCAGATCGAATGGGTTACAACCCGGCCGAGCGTGTTATTATCAACCAGATTTACAACCGACTATAGAGTGATTATGTCTGATCATACTGAGGATTACCTCGACCTGCAGACACGGCAATCGATAGTTGCAAGCTATTAAGTGTGATCTTAAGACCGTTGTCTTATGTGACTTCGGAGCACTGGGCACTCCCTGGCCAAAGGGAATAGTCCCGGCCTAAGCAGCGACGTGATTGAAAGATTATGGCATGACTGTTGATATGAGGTCGAATCATCCCCGCACATTGACTTGTGACGGAATGGCAACTGCAACGCTACGTGCGTGTCATTTAATCTATATCGGCATAGTAGTGGTTGTCCGCCACGTAAACTTATGATGCAATCATACTACAGTATTGATTAGCTCAAAGACGACTGTACACTATGTTGGCAGCGTTCCCAATTACTGAACCATACGAGAGTGAGATGTCCAAGTTGAAGTTATGATCTGATATATGATATCTTGCAGGTGTGGCCTGATCAGAGTCAGGAGCGTAACGCTTTAATACCGCACTCGCAAGAACACGATAACCTTGGGGATTCGTGGCAATCTCTACCAGGCGCATTCAGAGCCGACTTGCTTTAGCATGCATGCGGACGATAATGAATGTAAGACGCAAAAGCACGTTGCTATCAAAATCATGGAAACGAAGAATGGGTGCGCATGCGTAACATCCCGAAGAAGTTTCTATATAAGAGATCACATTGTCCCGGCAATGAGAAGAACAAGCTCTAGCAGCGAAACAATCAGCGATACCTACCAGCGGAAGAAAACCGTTATTTATTATTAAGTTTTTATGATACCTATATCTACATATTATTATTCTTAAAATTTATTAGCTTTGTGTAGCGGCAGCCCCGCACCTTTGATAAGTATTATTCTATACGAATGACTGTTACCTTTGAGAACGAAAACGATAGTATAATTTATGCGTTAGAAAAGATCATTTGCTACGCCAGAGATAATCGTTACATCTTTGTGGCGCAAAGCGTTTGGTGGATAGCTTCGGTTGTCGGACTTTCCGAAGGGTTAGCTACGCATATTGATAACTTGCGAATACGATTTGAGGCAAGTCATTTGATATCGGAGGAGGATCAATTATCTCCCGGAAAGGACGTGCCGAGTAAAATACTGGAGCAACGCAATACCGAAATTCAAGAAAGTCATATCCATCCGGATGGGGTACTCCAGGTTGGAAGAATCAGCAAAGGTCCAGAAGTCGATAATAGTCAATCCGAGTTGGATCGAGCCTCTTCTATTATTCAAGACACTAAAAGATTTCTTGATCAGTCCCGGAAGGAAAGGACTGCTTTGAAAAATAAAAATTGTGTGTTGTCGCGCACAAGATCAGGAAAGGTTCCAGTCAAACCTTTAACCAAGAAACAAAGGAATCGACTAAGGGCAATTCCTAAGGAAACACTTTCTGCATATATTACTGGAAGGATCTAGGGAGATTACGCATAAGACGTATTATTGCCGATAGCATCTGAACACCAGAGCTATCAATGATCAATCGAACGAAGATATATGTACTACTATACATAATCATCCTTGTAGCGTATACGATCTTCACAGACTTCAAATACTGTTTATTTGAAAATACGCTTAAGGAAATATAATAGGATCTACGGCCGTGTACCTAGTATCTGCTTATAAGTATCCTAGGATATAAGTAAGTATAGATACTTAGGTGTGAAGCACCCCCGTAACACTGCAGAGCCGATTTACATATCACAACGTATCATTGTGTATATGCTATTGGCCTATCTTCTACAATCCTGTCACATGTGATTGAATGGGCCGACAGAAGTAAGCAGCTTTTCCGAACTGAGGATCCCTGAATAGGAGCACTCGAATGAACGCTAAGAATTTGCATAGCAATTGAATGACATTTGAAAAGAACCTGAACAGGATCCGAATGACAACTACGCCGAAAATATCCAACTTCTAGCCGGAGAACTCTCAAGCAGGTGGAAATAATGAACTCAAATGGGAATTGAACAGGATGCGGATGGTTCTAGATCACCCCAAACGGAACTTGAATACAAACTATCCATGATTGTTAAATACGTCTGTGACGGAATACAAGTAAGAAATTCAATGGGATTCGAATGCGACCCGACCAGTACCTGACCAGGACCCGACCAGGACCCGACCAGGTCCCAAACGGGACCTCAATCAAAGAGTTATAGAGTCAATTTTATATCCCACCATCCGGCCGGAGGATTCCGCAATACATAATATTCCACTGTCAAGCCCAGAATGGGAGTATCTGAACTCAACCTGAATTGGGACCCAGAATATGAATCGTGGCTACAGAGATTCATTGTCTGATATCTTGGTGCAGGATCCGGCTCACCTAAGGACTGTAATGTATGGCCTCAACTACCAGGGGGGGAATTCAGTCCTGCCAAGGCTATTCTGTACCGGTGCAATTTTCAAGGTGGAAGTTTGAGTTCAGCCTGCGTAACATGATGTTTCCAATCCTGGGTCTAAGAATTTAATCAGTCCCATGTAGTCGCCCATACATGGACTGTGCAACATGTGGCATTATGCTGAGGCTCTTGATACACCAAAGTACGAAGCTCCAACATCGGGCTGCAGAAATGAGAACTAGAACATGCCACAAGCGACTCCATGGTGGATTCCCAAGGTGGCGGAAGAAGCAAGAGTGCCAACTTCCGACCGAAAGAGAGGGTTCTGCCTGGGAGCCACTATCTTCTCTCCATTCGGAGAACTGAGATCAACGCTGGTCAAAACTTTCAACTTCTGATCAGAAGATTGAGTAACACCTGGCTGTCACAAATTCTCAACTGTTAGGTCTGAGGATTGAGCAGATCACATATACTCGCCCGTAACTAGACCCTGCCATACATGACTTCATCTTAGTCATCTTGCTATGCCAGGTGCCAAATTTTCGACTTCCGGGTGGAGGATTTAGAATATCTCACATGGTCGCCCATTACTAGACCATGCCACACAGAATTTAATGGTGGTCTCCCTTGGGAGACCAGGTACCAAGTATCAACTCCCGGCCGGACACAGTTTGAATAAACCACAAACAAAAACCTCCAGCCTGAGAATTGACCACAACCTGGTAGAATCTCCGAAGAATCGGGGGGAAGGACTGAGTTCAATGATAGTCGAAATAATCCTCTTCCAGCCGGCAGGTAAAGTAACACTTGCGTGGGAGAAATTCTCAATTTTCCATTCAGAGTATTTGACAGGTCGGACTTTGTTGTCCATAACAACACTGTGCCATACACAACTTACTAGTGGTTCTCTTGCTGTGCAAGGTGTAAAACTCGGAACTTCCTGCCAGAGGATTTAAGACTTCCAGGGAGAATACTCAACCTTCCGGTAAGAGAATGTAGAGAGTCCCACATAGTTAACGGTAACTGCACCATGCCATATACCACTTCCTGACGGTCCCCTATGCATAGTGTTAGCAACGGTTCCAACTCGCTAGAAGGGTTCCGGGTTAGGGTTGGGACCGGAACTGAACTGTTGCAACGGGTTATAACTCACCACAACCTGGACCGTTGCAATTGGGCCGGTTTTACCACCAAAAACCCGGCATTTCAAAATCACAACCTTGGCTCCAAATAAGTATATGAGTTCTGATCGTATCATGACATGACCAGTACGTAGATTGTGCAGTTTTAGCTGCTCTTTCACCTCCCAGTTTCAGATTTGCGATTCAACCAATATCCGTGGAGGCGCTATCGACAACCCGCCATGTTTGCGTAAAAGTTGCCGTTATTTCACAACCACTCCACCATTATTGGTCTGATTGCAAATCAGAAACCAGGAGGTGAAAGAGCATCCAAAACTGCACAATCTACGTACTGATCATGTCATGATATGATCAGAACTGAAATACTTAATTGGAGCCAAAGTAGTGCCATAGTGGTAGGAACCACAAAATGGAACAGCGGTCCAGGTTCAACCCAGCCAAAAAACTGCGGGTATATGTCCGGTCCGGGTAACAAACCCGCCAAGACAGAGTGGGTCGGGTTGCTTGGCGGTTCCTGACCAGGACCGGGGGCTTCGGTTCGGTTCCAACCCGGACCTGTTGCTAACACTAACCATGCAAGATGAGGTACCAAGTTTTGACCTCCCGCTGGAGGATTGAGCTCGACCTAGCTGAAGCTTTGAACTTCTGATCGGAGGACTGAGTCCAAAGCTGGCAGCAACTATCACCTTCCGGCTGGAATGTTCAATGCTACCTGTCTGGGAGATAGTAGTAACTTCTGGTCGGAGAATGCTGATGTTCTAGGGAAAGTTTCAACTTCCAGCTAGGGGATTGAACTCCACCTAGCAGCAGTTTTGAACTTGCTAGTTGAAAGATTCAGTTCAAAGCTGCCAGATACGATCTCCTTTTGAGCCAGAAGATTCATTAATATGTGCAGGAGAGAAATTGTCAACTTCCGGTCAGAGAATGCCAGTCAGCTTGTGAAAAGCTTCAACATCTGGTCGGAGAATTGAGATCTACATAGCAGAAACACTCCGAATATTCTAGTTGGAAAACTGAGTTCAACGCTTGTAGAAAGTATCATCTCCTGGCTGGATGATTCAATGCAATCCGCCTGGGGGAAATTCTCAACTTCCGTTTGAAAAATGCCTTGGATTGTGGGAATGGTTCAACTTCTGGTCAGAGAAAGCCATGCTTCTTGGGAAAGTTTCAACCTCCGGCTGGACAATTGAAATGTTACCTAGCCTCAGCGCAGAACTTCCTTGTCAGAAGACTGAGTACAACCCTGGTAGAAACTATCATCTTCTGGCTGGAAAATTCTATACTATGTGCCTGGAAGAAAGTCTCAAGCTCTGGTCTGAGAATGCCAGTCTCTCTGAGAAAGTTTCAACTTCCAGTTAGAGAATGCCAGTCTTCTTAGGAAACGTACAATTTGCGGCTGGCAAATTGGGAACTTACGTTGCAGAAGCTCCAAACTTCCTAGTCGGAAGATTGAGTTCAACGCTGGTAGCAGCAACCATCTTTCAGGCAGAAGAATCAAAGGTGATCTGGCTGGGAGCAAATCTCAACTTCCGGTCAGAGAATGCAATTTGTTTTGGGAAAGTATCAACTTCCGGCTGGAAGATAAATATTGGAGTGAGACAGACTCCAACTTTCTGCTTGGAGGGGGTTGTTCTCAATTGAAATGTTCCAACTTCTGGGCTGAGAATTGAGATCTACCTTACAGAAGCTCGAAACTTTCTAGTCGGAGGACTGAGTTCAATGCTGGTAGAAACTATCATCTTTCGAAGGGAAGATTCAATACTACCTGCCTGGGGGATATTCTCACCTCCTGGTTGGAGAATTCAATTGATCTTGGGAAAGTTTGAACTTCTAGCTGGAGAATTGAAATCTATGCATCAGAAACTGGTAACTTTCTACTTGGAAGACTGAGTTCAACACTGGTAGATACTCTTATCTCCCAGCTGGCAGATTCAATACCATCTGATCCGTCTACAAAATATTCTCCACTTCTGTGTGGAGTATGCCACTCTTCTGTCCAGATTATCAACTTCCGGCCGGAGACTTGATATCTACCTAAAAGTGACTGGGAACTTTCTACTCCGAAGATTGAGTTCAACGATGGTAGAAACTATCATCTCCTGGCCAGATGATTGAAGACTCTCTGCCTGGGAGAATCTCCCAACTTCCGGATAGAGAATTCAATATTTTGTGAGAAATTTTCAACTTCCGGACAGACGATTCTCGGACTCACAAATTTTGGTCCAAGGATATTGTTCGCACATGGAAAATACTCACTTCAAGTCAGAAGGGTAGCCATAACCTCAACCCAATACCTGAAAAATCCCTGAAGGAATGAAAGTAGCAGATTCAATGGAATTGATTTGAACAAGAGGCGAACAAATTCTGGAGAAGACCCGAAAAAGACCCGAACAAGACCCGAACGTTACCTCAATGCTTGACTTCCAGACTACACTCTATATCCCAACTGCTGCCTGGCTGATTGCCCAATATATACTATCATACTGCCAGGTAATGAATGGGAGTAACTGACCTGAATCAGAATTGGAGCCCAGACCATAAATGGGGGTTTTATGGATTCATAGTCAAACTCCCGGGTGTAGAATCTGGCTCACCTAGAGGCCATCATATAAGGATTCAACTTTTAGGTGGAAGATTCGGGGCTAATAAGGTAATTCTGTACAGGAAGTAATCTTCTTGGCTGAAGATATATTCTAGTCTGCAGAGGAGAAAGGCTCAAATCACCGGATGGAGGTTTTCAACAGTCTCACGTAGTCGCCCATAACTGGACTATGCCCTATGTGACTCCATGAGGGTATTCATGATGGATCAAAGTAACAACTTGCATCTTCTGGGTGGAGAATTGAAATCTACCTAGCAGAAGCACTGAAGTTGCCAGTCAGATGACGGAGTGCAATGCCACTAGAAACTATCATCTTCTGGCCTGAATATACAATTCTACTACATGTCTGGTAGAAATTCCCAACCTTCCAGTCAGGGAATGTGGTGCATGTTATAAAAGTTTCAAGTCCCGGCCGGACAATTCGGGTTGACCTAGCTGACGCTCTGTACTTGCTTGTCAGAAGACTGAGTTCGATGCTGCTAGAAACTATCATCATCTGGCCGGAAGATTCAATCCTACCTGCCTGGGTGTAACTCTCAACTAGTGTTAGCAACGGGTCTGGACCGTCACTTCTGGTCCGGGTACGGGTCGGAACCGAACCAGAGCCAGATTGGCGGTCCGGGTTGTCAATAAACCCGAACTGTCGATTCGGGTACGGTTCCATCGACATCTCCCTACCCGTCTGAATTGGGCGAGTTCCCAGCGGGTTGTAAAGCGGGTCCATCTGTCAATTCATATAACATGCTGGCTTTTGCTATTCGATTATAGTACTCAATCAAAATCGATCATGTGATATCCAGTAATCACATTTTGCTTGTTTTGCATATTGCGAGATCGACCATATTTTAATTCATGTTTTTCTTTTAATGATATGTATTTTTGACCAGGGAGGAGGTCAATAGTTCAATTATAAGCTCAAATATCCATTCGATGACTTCATTACCCAATCTGCATCACCAGCAATTGA
>Ga0307512_10004639_pt1 | contig 14919 bp, 14 predicted proteins | sample 14_EM_MG_FD_200267 | JGI IMG/M metagenome (GOLD analysis project Ga0307512, IMG submission 200267) | Populus trichocarpa ectomycorrhiza microbial communities from riparian zone in the Pacific Northwest, United States - 14_EM | ecosystem: Host-associated > Plants > Roots > Unclassified | place... | reverse complement strand
CCCCCACCCCACTTCACCGGCCGGGCAGCAGAACAAACCGACCTGAAGCAAACCCTGCTGGACCGGCGGGGCCACCCCGTGATCAGCGGCATGGCCGGCGTAGGCAAGAGCGCCCTCGCCCTGCACATCGCCCATCAGCTCCGCGAACGCTTCCCCGACGGCCAGCTGTACATCAACCTGCACGGCGCCACCCCCGGCATGACCCCGCTCACCGCCGCCCAGGCGCTCACTGCACTGCTCCGCGAACTCGGCACCGAGCCCCGCCGTATCCCCGAACCCCCGGACGAGGCCGCCGCGTTGCTGCGCTCGCTGCTCGCGCCGACCCGCACACTGCTGGTGCTGGACGACGCCGCGAACGCCGCTCAGGTACGGCCGCTGCTGCCGGCCGGCGCCGGGTGCGCCGTGATCGTCACCAGCCGTTCGCCGCTGACCGCACTCGACGGCGCCCGCCGCTTCCCGCTCACCCCCTTGAGCGGCGAGGAGAGCGCCGAGCTGCTGCGGGCGGTCTCCGGCCGCAGTGCCCTCGACGCGGCCCACCCTCTCGTCGAACTCACCGGCCGCCTCCCGCTCGCCCTGCGCATCGTCGCCGCCCGCCTCGCCGCGCGGCACGCGCTCACCCCGGACGTACTCGCCGGTCAACTGGCCGCCACCCAGGGGCGGTTGCACCATCTGGAGTACGACGACCTGAGCGTCCGCCGCTCCCTGGCCGTCGCCCACGACGCGCTCGCCGCCGCGGGGCGGGAAGCCGACCGGGACGCCGCCCTCGTACTGCGCGGCATCGGCACCCTCGACCTGCCCGCGTACGGCGCACCCCTGCTCGCCCACCTCGTCGGCATCGACGCGCGCCGCGCCGAGGCAGCGCTGGACCGGCTCGTCGACGTGGCCCTCCTGGAGGAGACGGTGTACGGGCGCTACGCCCCCCACGACCTGGTCCGTGACTTCGCCCGCGAACTGGCCGGCGGCGCCAGTGACGTCGACGCCGCCCTGCCCTGGTACGCCGCCGTCGCCGAGCGCACTCTCACCGCGATCGTCGAGCCCGGCCTCGACCAGGACGACCGCCGCCGCCCGACCGCGTCCCAGCCGCCGGACCACACGGCGCATGTCGCCGCCCTCCCCACCTTCGAATCCTCCGAACAGGCCTTCGCCTGGGGCGACATGGAGCTGGTGAATGTCGTCACGCTGGTCGAGCGGCACACCGACGATGCCGACGACCGCCGGGCCGCCCGCATCTCGGCGCTGATCCGTCTCTTCTTCCCGTATGCGCAGCGCAGTGGCCGCGTCGCCGAGATGGAGGTGCTCGGCCGGGCCGCCCTCCGCGCGGCGCGGCGGCTCGGTGACGAGGCCGCCGAGGCGTACGCGCTGGGAGACCTCGCCGGCCTGCACTTCCTGACCGGGCGACAGAGCGAGGCCCTCACCCTCAACGACCGGGCGCTGACGATCTGGCACCGGCTCGACCGGATGTCCCGGTTGCGCCGCTGCCTCAACAACCGCGGCCTGCTGCTCGAAGGACTCGGCCGCTACGAGGAGTCCGGACGGGCCCTGCGCCAGAGCCTGGAGTACTCACGGCAGTTGAACGACCCGCACGGCGAGGCCGTGACCCACAGCCACCTCGGCAACCTGTACGAGCACACCGACCCGCGGGCCGCGATCGAGCAGCACCGGCGCTCGCTCGCCATCGGCGACGAGATCGGCGCCGTGATCGTGCAGCACTCCGCGCACTGCAACATCGGCTACGCCCACCTGACCCTCGGCGAACCGGCCGCCGGTGTACCCCACTTCGAGGAGAGCCTGCGCATCCTCGGCGGCCACGGCGACTGGCACGGCGAGTCGCAGACCCGGCTCGGGCTGGTGCGCGCGCTGCGTCTGCTCGGCCGTGGGGAACGGGCCGGCGGCGAGTGCACCGAGCTGCTCCGGCGGGCGGATGCCCGCGCCGACCGTTACATGGGCGGTCTCGCCCGCCACCAGCACGGGCTCCTGCTGCGGGAGCGGGGGCGTCCGGAGGAGGCGTACGAGGTGTGGCGGGAGGCGCTCGACGCGCTGGACGGGACGGACGAGAAGGCGGTGGTGGCGGAGCTGAGGGAGCTGCTGACCGAGGCGGGCACCCGGTGACCGCCTCGCGCCGCCCGTCCGACGCCCGCCCGTCTGGCTTCCGGCTGTCTGGCTTCCGGCTGTCTGGCTTCCGGCTGTCCGGCTTCCGCCCGTCTGGCTTCCGGCTGTCTGGCTTCCGGCTGTCCGGCTTCCGCCCGTCTGCCTCCCGGCTGTCCGGCTCCCGGCTGTCCGGCTTCCGCCCGTCTGGCTCCCGCCCGTCCGGCTCCCGCCCGCCCGACTTTCGATCGTCCAACTCCCGACCGCTCAACTCCCGACCGCTCAACTCCCGGCGTCCGCCGGTCACTTCGCGTCGGCATAGCACTCCACCACCGCCGTGGTGAACGGGAACCGCACCGGCGTCTCGCCAAACGTCAGCCTGCCCGCCAGCTCCGCCGCCTCCCGGATCGCCGTCACCACCGCGTCCGCCTCCTTCTCGGGGCAGTGCACGATCACCTCGTCATGCTGGAAGAAGACCAGCTCGGCTGCCATGTCCGCACAGGTCTGCCGCAGGGCGGCGAGTACCAGCAGGGTCCAGTCGGCGGCGCTGCCCTGGACGACGAAGTTCCGGGCGAAGCGGCCGCGGGCGCGGGTGTTGGTGGAGGCGTAGCCGGGCACCCACTCGGTCCCGGCGGGAACCTCGGCCGGCTCGTCCTGCGGCATGCCCGCCTCCTCCGTCGCGTCCTCGCCCGCGCCGGCCGCCGGTGGACAGGTCCGCCCCAGCCAGGTCCGCACGAGCCGCCCCTCCTCGCCCGCGCGCGCCGCGTCGTCGACGTACGCCACCGCCTTGGGGAAGCGGCGTCTGAGCGCGGCGAGGTTCTTCAGGCCGTCGCCGGAGGTCTGGCCGTAGACCGCGCCGAGCACGGCGAGCTTGGCCTGGGCACGGTCGCCGGAGAAGGCCCGGTCGGAGACCGACTGGTAGAGGTCGGACTCGCGGCCGGCCACCTCCATGAGCCCCGGGTCGCGGGAGATGGCCGCCAGTACGCGCGGCTCCATCTGATCGGCGTCCGCGACGACGAGCCGCCAGCCGGGGTCGGCCACCACCGCGCGCCGGATGACCTTGGGGATCTGCAGGGCGCCCCCGCCGTTGGTGACCCAGCGCCCCGTGACCGTCCCGTGTGCGAGGAACTCGGGCCTGAACCGCCCGTCGCGCACCCAGTCCTGCAGCCAGGACCAGCCGTGGGCGACCCAGATCCGGTACAGCTTCTTGTACTCGACCAGCGGTTTCACGGCCGGGTGGTCGACGGACTCGATCTCCCAGCGCCGGGTCGACTTGACCTTGATCCCGGCCTGGGCGAACGCCTTGATGACGTCCGCGGGCAGATCGGGCCGGACACGACGCCCGAAGGCGGCGGACACCTCGTCCGCGAGTTCGGCGAGGCGGCGGGGCTCGCCACCGCCCGCGTACCGCTCGCCGAGCAGTTCGTGCAGCACCCGGCGGTGTACTTCGGCGCTCCACGGCAGCCCGGCGCGGTTCATCTCGGCGGCGACCAGCATGCCCGCCGACTCGGCCGCGGTCAGCAGCCGCATCCGGTCGGGGTGCGCGGTGGTGTCGTGCCGGCGCTGCTGCCCGGCGTACACCTCGACGAGATCGGGCAGCGGCACATGGACGGTCTGCGGCTCGAAGAGCGGGGACTGCGCGCCCGGTTCGGCGGAGCGCTGGGGCGGGTCGGACGGTACGGGGCCGCCGCGCAGCCGGGCCAGGGCGGCCGCCGCCGAGCGGGGTTCGCCGTACCGCCCCTCGTGGCCCAGCAGCAGGGTCTCGGCGTCCTCGATGTCGTAGCACCGCTCCACTCGCCCCCCCGTGGCGAGCAGACGTGGATACACCTCGGCGGTGGACCGCCAGACCCACCGCGCGACCTCGGGCCGCCCCCGCACGGCCGTGGCGAGGTCGGGCTCCCACAGCACCGGACCTGCGAGCAGCCCGTCCGGACCGAGGGGGGCGATCTCCACGCCACCGTCCTCGGCCGGAGCGAGCGCCCAGCGGTCGGTCATGCTGCGAGTGTCGCAGGGGGGTCTGACAACGGCCTCAGTTCGGCTCGGGCGGGGCCTGCAGATACTTCTCCAGCGCTTTGGCCAGCTCCGCCTCCACCGGTCCCTTCTCGATGCCGAGACCGGCCAGCACTCCCGTCCCGTGCTCGAACTCCAGCAGGGCCAGCAGGATGTGCTCGGTGCCGATGTAGTTGTGGCCGAGGCGGAGGGCCTCGCGGAAGGTGAGTTCCAGGACCTTCTTGGCATCGGAGGCGTACGGGACGAGCTCGGGGGCCTCCTCGGCGGCGGGCGGGAGCGCGGAGGTCGCGGCCGCCCGCACGGAGTCGAGAGGGACGCCCTGGGCAGCGATCGCCTTGGCCCCCAGGCCATCCGGTTCGGCGAGCAGGCCGAGGACCAGGTGGGCGGGCACGACCTCGGTGTTGACCGCGGCCTTGGCCTCGTTGTGCGCGGTCATCACCACGTTGCGGGCGCGCAGGGTGTACCGGCCGAAGCCCTGGTTCGGGTCGAGGCCGGTCGACTCCTTCGGCACGAACCGCTTCTGCGCGGCCTGCCGGGTGACCCCCATGCTCTGGCCGATGTCCGTCCAGGAGGCGCCGGAGCGCCGGGCCTGGTCCACGAAGTGGCCGATCAGGTGGTCGGCCACCTCACCGAGGTGATCGGCGGCGATCACCGCGTCCTGGAGCTGGTCGAGGGGTTCGGCGTGAACCTTCTTGATGGCGGCGATGAGGTCGTCGAGACGTACGGATGACGTGGCGGTCGGGTTTTTCGTCATGCGTCAACCGTAGGTTGACACCTGGGAGTCGTCAACCCTGGGTTGACACCGAATGCCGTCCACACGCGTGTGCCTGCTTGGCCGTCCACGCGCGTGTGCCCACTTGGCCGTCCATACGCGTGTGCCCACTCGGCCGTCCACGCCCGTGTGCCTACTTGGGCGAGGCCGCCAGTCGCACCGCCAGCCCCGTGAACACCGTCCCGCTGAAGATGTTCAGCCCGCGCGCCACCCGCCGGCTGCGACGCAGCAGCGCGGAGAGCTTCCCCGAGAGCAGGCCGATCGAGCCGTCCACCCCGAACCCCATGACCGTGATCGTCAGCCCGAAGACCAGGAACTGCTCGCGCACGTGCCCCAGTGCGGGATCCACGAACTGCGGCAGGAAGGCGACGTTGAAGAGGATCACCTTGGGGTTGAGCAGGTTGGTGACCACCCCCTGCCAGAAGGCGCGCCGTCGACCGGGACCGGCCGGCGCACCCTCCTCGACCGGCACCGCACGGTCCCGGAAGGCCTTGACGGCCAGGTACAGGAGATAGGCCGCGCCCGCCCAGCGCAGCACGTGGTACAGCGTCGGCAGCGCCAGGAACAGTGCCGACAGACCGAGCGCCGCGGCGACCGTGTGCACGAACATCGCGCAGGCCACGCCGAACGCCGCCAGGACTCCGGTTCTGGGCCCGCCCCGTCCGCCCATCGCCACGATGAACATCATGTCGGGGCCGGGAGTGATGCAGAGCGCGAAGGCGGCGACTAGGAAGGCCGCGTACGAAGACATGTCCACCATGAGCCCATGCTCGAACCGTCGGGGGAGGGGAGCGACCGATTTTCGGAGAGTGAGACGAGTCCCGGAAAACGTGATGTGAGGCGCGGGGCGACGGTGGTTGACTCACCTGCCATGACGACGACCACGCTGACGACGAGCTCCGGCACGGCCCCTGCATCCGCCTCAACGCCCGCACCCGTCAAGGACGTTCCCGCGGTCGTCGACGAGACGGCCCGGCTCCTCACCGAGCACTACGTCTTCCCGGAGGTCGCCGAGCAGCTGGCCGTGCTCCTGCGCCGGCGCCTGGCGGAGGGTGCGTACGACGTGGAGAGCGCCGAGGAGCTCGGCGGCCTGGTCACCGCGGATCTGCAGTCGGTCAACGGCGACCTGCATCTGCGCCTGAAGTACCACCCCGACCGGGTGCCGCAGGGCCAGGGCGAGGCCGCGCTGGCCGCGATGCGCCGCGACTTCGACGCCTCCCTGGGCGGCGTCCCCCGGATCCAGCTGCTGGCGGGCGGCACCGCCCTGCTCGAACTGGCTCCGGCCCTCTTCCCGCTGGCCTGGTCCGCCGAGCCGCTCTCCGCCGCGCTCACCCTGGCCGCCCGCGCGGACGCCCTGATCCTGGACCTCAGGGCCAACGGCGGCGGCGACCCGGACACCGTCGCCTTCGTCTGCAGTCACCTCCTGGACGAGCGCACCCACCTCAACACCATGTACGCGCGCGAGGGCGACCGCTACGACCAGTCCTGGAGCCTGCCGTACGTCCCCGGCGCCCGGTTCGGCGGCACCAAGCCGGTCTACGTCCTCACCGGCTCCCGCACCTTCTCCGCAGCCGAGGAACTGGCCTACGACCTCCAGCAGCTGGGCCGCGCGACGGTCGTGGGGGAGCCCACCCGCGGCGGCGCCCACCCGCGCGAGGGCTGGACGGTCCACCCGAACCTGGAGGCCACCATCCCGGTCGGCCGTTCGATCAACCCGGTCTCCGGCACCAACTGGGAGGGCACGGGCGTCCTCCCCGAGGTCCCGTGCGCGGCCCCCGACGCCCTCGACCGGGCACTGGCCCTGAGGGCCGGCGTCTGAGCTCCGGCCCTGATCCGCCGCCGACCCGGCTGTCAGTGCCGCGTGGCACGATCGATGCGTGAGCAGCACTACGTCCAGCACCGTCGACCGCGCCTTCGAGGCCGCTCTGTACGCCGAGACCGACACCGCCCTCGACACGGGCGCGTCCCTGCTGGCCGCGGACCAGGCGGCGGACGCCGAACTCGCCCGCCGCGGCCGGGAGTTCGTGGCGGCGGCCTGGCGGCGCGGCTGGCAGCCCGCCGACGTCGTCCGGCTCGTACGGCGCGAGCTGGACGACGTACACGTACACCTGGCGTCGGCGCTGATCCGCGCGCAGACGCCGGACGACCGCCCGCGCGGCCCCCGCTGGCAGGCGCAGCTGGACGGGCTCACCGACCAGCTCGCCGAGGTCACGGGCACGCCACCCCGCACCGACCGCTTCACGCACGCGATCACGGTCCTGGAGCTGTACCGCCTGCTGCTGCGCCTGCCGGCCCTTGAACCCCTCGACGAGCACGGGCCCACGGCCCCCCGGCAGCCCGGGTCCGGGCCCGGGTCCCGCATGCTCACCCGTATTCGCGCGCTCCTCGCCAAGGCCGAGGCGACCGGGTTCCCCGAGGAGGCGGAGGCGCTCACCGCCAAGGCGCAGGAGCTGATGGCCCGGCACAGCATCGACGAGGCGCTGCTCGCGGCCCAGGCGCCCGCGGGGGATGCTCCCGGGGCCTGCCGGATCGGTGTGGAGCCGCCGTACGAGCAGGCCAAGGCGGTGCTGCTGGACGCGGTCGCCACCGCGAACCACTGCCGGGCCGTGTGGAACGAGCCCTTCGGCTTCTCCACCGTGGTCGGTTTCGAGACCGACCTGGAAGCCGTGGAACTCCTCTACACCTCGCTCCTCGTGCAGGCCACGCACGCGATGACGAAGGCCGAGGCGGCCCAGCGGGCAGGCGGCCGCAAGCGCACCAAGACCTTCCGGCAGTCCTTCCTCGCGGCCTACGCCCACCGCATAGGGACGCGCCTCGCGGTGGCCGCCGAGACGCAGGTGACCGACGACCTGCTCCCGGTGCTGGCCTCCCGCGAGGTCGCGGTCACGGCCCACACGGACCGCATGTTCCCGCAGACGACCACGACCCGCCTGCGCGGGGTGAGCGACGCGGCGGGCTGGACCGAGGGCGCGCAGGCCGCGGACCGGGCACAGGTGGGTGGCCGGCCGCGGCTGCCGTAAGGCGTCCGGACGTCAGTCGCCGGCCTGCTGGAAGGCGGTCACCGAGGCGTTCGGCTCGCCCGCCTCGCCCTTGAGGGCGACATCGCCGTACGACCACGTGAAGCTGTGGTCGGCGGTGGAACCGGGCAGGCCGAACTTCGCCGTCTTCACGGCGAGGCTCTGCTTGCCGCCCGCCTCGCCCCGGACGTACGCGATCGTGAAGGAGGCGGTTGCGTCCTTGACGAGGGTCAGCTTCTGGGCCTTCGCGGCCTTGTCGACCGGGACGGTGCTCGAGGTGTTGCCGGCGTAGAGGTCGACGCCCGGGAAGCCGTTCATGGTGCACTTGGAGCCGCGGTTGGTGATGGTGACCGTGACGTTGCCGGAGTCCCCGGCGGCCGGGGCGGCGCTCGCCGCGACCTGTACGCCGACGGCGTCGAGCGTGCAGGAGTCGCCGGCCTTGCTCTGGTTCGTGCCGCCGCCGTCACCGCCGTTGTCGTCGCAGGCGGTCAGAAGCAGGGCCGCGGCGAGAGCGGCGACGGTGATCGGGGTGGCGCGCATGTGGGTCCTCTGGTGCTCTGCGGCGTGACGCCGGTGATCGCGTGCATGGATCATCACGCACAAAGCCGTGAAGCGGTTACCCGCCCTGGCCGACCACTGACGGACTAGTGACCGACTACTGACCGACTACTGCCCTGCTACTGCCCGAGGCTGGCCGTCGGCAGCCCCGTCGGCAGCGTCCCGCCCGCCGACTTGGTGAACGTCTCCTTGCCGACGCTGCCCGACCAGGTGACCTGCATCGAACTCTTGGACACGGAGTTGACCATCCCCGTCGCCCGGCCCTTGCTGCCGTCCGTGCAGGTGAGGTGGATCATCTGCATACCGGCCTCCTTGCCCGCGGCCCCGCTGCACACGGTCCCGCCGGTGGAGAAGAGCCCGGCCTCCTTGTCGTTGATCACCAGCGCCACGGCCTTGCCGCCGGTCGTGGCGAGCCAGCTGCCCTGCAGGTCGTCCGACGAGCTCGTCGACCCACCACCGGTACCGCCGCCCGTGTCTGCGGTCGAGGCCGCGGAGGAGGAGGGGCTGGACGAGGAGTCGTCCTTGGAGTCGCCGCCGCTGCTGCACGCGGTCAGTACGAGCGCGCCCGCCAGTCCCGCGGCAGCCGCCACGATCCGCACCGGCCGGCGCGACACAGTGCGAGAGGGACGCGTGAAGGTCGCCGAAGTCACTGGAAGCTCCCAAGCTGTAGCAGGCGGTGGCCCGTCGTCCGACCGGATGGCCGAAACGCCCGCAGCAAGCTACCAGCAGCGGCCGTCCGGCCCATGGGGAGCACCTGTGAGATTTACCGGTAGGACTTGCGCATCCCCCGGTCACCGGGGGGATGTGCGCACCCCCGGACACCAGGAGGACTTGCGCACCCCGGCAGATATCCGGCATGCGCCTGCTCCCGCAGCGACACCCGCGACAGCCCGAAGGCACGGAAGTACCCGCGCGGCCGCCCGTCCACCTGATCCCGATTGCGTATGCGCGTCGCACTGGCGTCGCGTGGCTGGCGCCGCCCGCCTGGACGTCGGGCACCGGTACCGGATGACCTCCGTCCCGCGCCCCAATTCCAACTTCTCCGGCGTCGTCGACGTCGAGGTACTCGCCTACGACAGCGAGCGGATGCTGTCCCTCCGCTGGGCGGACGCCGATCCGGCCCGTCCCGCGGACTGGACCATCACGTGGACGCTGGAACACGAAGGCCGCGGTACGCGTCTCTTCCTAGTGCACGAGGGATTCGACCCCGACGACCCCGCCCAGCTCATGGCCCGCACGATCATGGACGGGGGCCGGAGGTCGCATGTCATGCGGGCTCTGGGGCAGACGCTGGAGCGTACGTAGAACCACGTACGAACCCGTACGGACATCTACGGACACGTACGTCACATCTGTAACCGCAGGACCACCCCGCGTGCACGTGCATCTGCTCATGCATCCGCACGTGAACAGGGCTATGATCCGGACGAGTTGACCACTGCATCAATGGCCCCAAGGCCACCGCACCACCTGGGAGCGACCTGTGGACCACGACGTGTACAACGGCATGGCGGCCATGGAGCTGAACGGGGTGGCCTGGCAGAAGAGCCGGCACAGCAACTCGCAGGGCTCCTGCGTGGAGTTCGCCCGGCTGCCCGGCGGTGAGGTGGCCGTGCGCAACTCGCGCTTCCCCGAGGGGCCGGCGCTCGTCTACACGCGCGCGGAGATCGAGGCGATGCTCCTGGGCATCAAGGACGGCGAGTTCGACCACCTGATAGCGGGCTGACGCCCGGCCGCCCCCGGGGCAACTCGGGGCAATCAGTGCCTTACGCGTAGTAACGCGCGTAGAAACCGGGCGCCAGAGAACACCGCGTGCGCTATTCGGCGGACAGTGGCTGGGGCGTGTGCGGCAGTCGGAACAGTGCCCAGACGACCTTGCCGCCGAGTGTGCCCGCCATCGGGTGCCAGCCCCAGCCGTCGGCGAAGGAGTCGACGAGGAACAGGCCGCGGCCCGACTCCGCGGAGAAGTCGTCCGCCTCGCGGGCGACCGGGCTGGCGTGGCTGGGATCGCGCACCGCGCACACCAGCCGCTCGGTCCAGCGCATCAGGTGCAGCCGCACGGGCGGGTTCTGGTCCACGGTGCACAGGCTGCCGGCCGGCAGGCCGTGCCGCAGGGAGTTGGTGACGAGTTCGGAGACCACCAGACAGACGTCGTCGAAGCGGTCGCCTATGTCCCACTGGTCGAGCGTTCTGCGGGTGAAGAGTCTCGCCTCGCGCACCGCCTCGTAGCGGGCGGGAAGGGCGCAGGATGCGGCGTTGGACACAGCCGCGGGATCCAACGGCGGAAGGCCCTGCCGTAACGGCTCGAGCATGGTCGATCCATTCGTCCCCATGCGAGGCACTCCCGGGTATTCGCGGTCGTTGCGATGCAGCGGTTGCGCGAGACCATGGTCTTGGATGCGCGGTGCAGATGCAAGGTGCAGATGCACGTGCACGCGACCGAATTGGACCCTCCCGTACCGCTTGTTGGGCATTTTTTCCGCCATCTTCTCTCTCCCTACTTGCCAACTCCTTCCCGCTTCCTGTGCAGAATCTTTGGTTTCTTTCCTTCTCTGTAATCGGACGAGTACTGCTCGGAGTGTTTTAGTGGCAGACTCTGGCCCCTGAAGGAGTTGGGGAGGCTGGCGAACGTGAGCGTGGGAGAGCCCGGATCGGTGGTGCGGCGCATGCTGCTCGGCTCGCAACTCAGGCGGCTGCGCGAGGCACGCGGGATCACGCGCGAGGCGGCGGGGTACTCGATCCGCGCCTCGGAGTCGAAAATCAGCCGGATGGAACTGGGCCGTGTGAGCTTCAAGACACGTGATGTCGAAGACCTGTTGACGCTGTACGGCATCACGGACGAGCAGGAGCGCACCTCGCTCCTCTCTCTCGCCCGCGAGGCCAACGTCGCGGGCTGGTGGCACAGTTACTCGGACGTGCTGCCGAGCTGGTTCCCCACCTATGTGGGCCTGGAGGGCGCGGCGTCCCTGATCCGGGCGTACGAGGTGCAGTTCGTGCACGGCCTGCTGCAGACCGAGGCGTACGCGCGCGCGGTCGTGCGGCGGGGCATGAAGGGCGCGAGCGCCGCCGACATCGAGAAGCGCGTGGCGCTGCGCCTGGAGCGGCAGAAGAACCTCGTCTCCGAGTTCGCCCCGGACTTCCACATCGTCCTGGACGAGGCCGCCCTGCGCCGCCCGTACGGCGACCGCGAGGTGATGCGCGATCAGCTCCAGCACCTGATCGAGATCTCCGAACGGCCCAATGTGCGGCTGCAGATCATGCCGTTCAGCTTCGGCGGCCACTCGGGCGAGAGCGGTGCGTTCACCGTCCTCAGCTTCCCGGAGTCCGACCTGTCGGACGTCGTCTATCTGGAGCAGCTCACCAGCGCGCTCTACCTGGACAAGAGCGAGGACGTCGGCCAGTACGAGAAGGCGCTCAAGGAGCTCCAGCAGGACAGCCCCGGGCCGGACGAGAGCCGCGATCTTCTACGAGGTCTCCTCCAACTTTCCTAGAGTTCTCCCCAGAAGTTCGCTCTCAGTCCCCAACTCACTTGTGGCACAAGTACGATGACGTGTGATCAGACCGTGATGTCGATCGTGCGTCTGCTAGTGACTTGGGGATCACATGTCGTCCTACTTCACCGACCTGGCCAAGCAGTACATCGACGGTGAGTGGCGCCCGGGGACAGGTTCCTGGGACATCATCGACTTCAACCCGTACGACGGCGAGAAGCTGGCGTCGATCACCATAGCCACGGTCGACGAGGTCGACGAGGCGTACAAGTCGGCGGCCCGCGCCCAGAAACAGTGGGCGAAGACCAACCCGTACGCCCGCCGTGCGGTGTTCGAGAAGGCGCTGCGCCTGATCGAGGAGCGCGAGCAGGAGATCACCGACGTGATCATCGCCGAGCTCGGCGGCACTCATCTGAAGGCCGGCTTCGAACTCCACCTGGCCAAGGAGTTCCTGCGCGAGTCGATCCAGTGGGCGCTGCGCCCCGAGGGCAAGATCCTCCCCTCGCCGGTGGACGGCAAGGAGAACCGCCTCTACCGTCTACCGGTCGGCGTCGTGGGCGTCATCAGCCCGTTCAACTTCCCCTTCCTCCTGTCGATCAAGTCGGTCGCCCCGGCCCTCGCGCTCGGCAACGGCGTCGTCCTGAAGCCGCACCAGAACACCCCGATCACCGGCGGCTCCCTGGTCGCGAAGATCTTCGAGGACGCGGGGCTCCCGGGCGGTCTGCTCAACGTCGTCATCACGGACATCGCTGAGATCGGCGACGCCTTCATCGAGCACCCGATCCCGAAGGTCATCTCCTTCACCGGCTCCGACAAGGTCGGCCGCCATGTGGCCACCGTCTGCGCCTCGCACTTCAAGCGCTCGGTCCTCGAACTCGGCGGCAACAGCGCGATCGTGGTCCTCGACGACGCCGACATCGACTACGCGGTCGACGCGGCGGTCTTCAGCCGCTACGTCCACCAGGGCCAGGTCTGCATGGCTGCCAACCGTGTGCTGGTGGACCGCTCGATCGCCGGCGAGTTCACCGAGAAGTTCGTCGCCAAGGTGAAGACCCTCAAGTCGGGCGACCCGCGCGACCCGCAGACCGTCATCGGCCCGGTCATCAACTCCTCGCAGGCCGACGCCCTTTCGGGTGTCGTCGAGCAGGCGGTCGCCGAGGGTGCCACGGCCCTGCTGCGCGGCACCACCACCGACAACCTGGTCGAGCCCTCCGTCCTCACCGACATCCCCGCCGACTCGGCCCTGCTCCAGCAGGAGGTCTTCGGCCCGGTCGCCTTCCTCATCCCGTTCGACGGCGAGGAGGAGGCCGTACGCCTCGTCAACGACACGCCGTACGGCCTGAGCGGCGCCGTCCACACGGGCGACGTGGAGCGGGGCGTCTCCTTCGCCAAGCAGATCGACACCGGCATGTTCCACGTGAACGACGGCACCGTCCACGACGAGCCGCTCGTCCCCTTCGGCGGCGAGAAGAGCTCCGGCGTCGGGCGGCTCAACGGCGAGGGGACCGTCGAGTGCTTCACCACGCAGAAGTGGATCTCGGTGCAGCACGGCAGGAGCGGGTTCCCGTTCTGATGTCTTGAGCGGACGTCTTTTCCGAGTACGTGGCAGCGGGCCATTGAGGACAGAACCTGACCTCGATGGCCCGTAGCTTCGTCGGTGTCAGGCAGGGGGACGGACTCCCTGTCATCGGCGAAAGGCGGCGGTCATGGTCACTCACGTAGCGGCAGAGACGCAGGGCGACGAGCGCGGGGCGCTGCTCTCCTTCATCGAGGAACAGCGCGGCGGGATCCGGCGGGCACTGCTCGGGCTGACCGAGGAGCAGGCGGCCGGCAAGCCCAGCGCCAGCGAACTCTCCCTCTCCGGCCTGCTCAAGCACGCCGCCGAGGTCGAGCAGGGCTGGATCGCCCGCGCCAAACAGGAGCCGCCGGCCATCCGGCGGGACGAGACCAACTGGCACGAGACGTTCCAGCTCGTAGACGGCGAGACCGTCGAATCGCAGCTCGCCTACTGGGAGAAGGTCGCCGCCGAGACCGAGGCGTACGTCCGCTCCGTGCCGAGCCTGGACGACACCTTTCCGCTGCCGAACGACCCCTGGTTCCCGCCGGAGGCGCGTGTCTCCATGCGCTGGCTCTGCCTGCACCTGATCCGCGAGACCGCCCGGCACGCCGGCCACGCCGACATCATCCGTGAGTCCCTGGACGGCGCCACCGCCTTCGAACTGGTCGCGAAGGAGCAGGGCACGAGCTGGGGCTGACCTCCCGGGTCCTACGCTGGCCCCATGTCAGCGATCCGTCTCCTCGTGCTCGGCGCGGTCCGCCAGCACGGGCGGGCCCACGGCTACCAGGTGCGCAACGACCTGGAGTACTGGGGCGCGCACGAGTGGTCCAACGCCAAGCCCGGCTCGATCTACCACGCGCTCAAGCAGATGGCGAAGCAAGGGCTGCTGCACGCGCACGAGATCGCCCCGTCCACGGCCGGCGGACCGCCGCGTACCGAGTACGAGATCACCGACTGGGGCACCGAGGAGTTCCTCCGGCTGCTGCGGGAGGCGCTGACCTCCTACGACCAGAAGATGGACGTCAAGTCGGCCGCCATCGGCTTCATCGTCGACCTGCCGCGCGCCGAGGCGATCGCGCTCCTGAAGGAGCGGATCCGGCGCATCGAGGAGTGGCGCGGGGCCGTCACCGAGCACTACGTCCCCGAGGACGGTCCCGAACAGCTCGGCCACATCGGCGAGATCATGAACCTCTGGGTCCACACGGCCGACGCCGAGGCCGAGTGGACCCAGGGGCTGATCGCACGGATCGAGGGCGGGGCGTACACCTTCGCGGGGGAGGGTGAGCCGTTCGTCGGGGTCCTCGTGGAGGGCGAGGAGAACCCGTACGCGACGGGGGAGCGGCACCCGGAGGACGACCGCTAATCAAGTTTGACCAATAGGGTCGGCCGGGTTACCTTCCCTTAGGTAGTCAAGTTTGATTAGTGAGA
>Ga0307512_10004638_pt1 | contig 14920 bp, 12 predicted proteins | sample 14_EM_MG_FD_200267 | JGI IMG/M metagenome (GOLD analysis project Ga0307512, IMG submission 200267) | Populus trichocarpa ectomycorrhiza microbial communities from riparian zone in the Pacific Northwest, United States - 14_EM | ecosystem: Host-associated > Plants > Roots > Unclassified | place... | reverse complement strand
GAACCCGCATGCCCTTTCAGGCGGATGATTTTGAGTCATCTGTGTATGCCATTCCACCACCCCGGCATGCTCGGATCGGGTCGTGGCAAGGTCACGCTGACCCGAGCAGGTAGAAGCTTACCCATTACGCTGACGGTGGCGACACCCAGATACCCGGGTGTCGCGACTTTGGGAGCGTTGAGGGGTAGGGGTTCGTGGCCGACACGCAGGCGAGCGCCGTGCGCAGGCGGGTGCTGATCGCCGAGGATGAGGCGCTCATCCGGCTGGACCTGGCCGAGATGCTCGTGGAGGAGGGCTACGACGTCGTTGGCGAGGCCGGCGATGGCGAGACCGCCGTACGGCTGGCTGAGGATCTTTCGCCGGATCTGGTGATCCTCGATATCAAGATGCCGATCATGGATGGGCTGGCGGCCGCGGAGCGGATCGCCGGCGGCCGGATCGCGCCCGTGGTGATCCTGACCGCGTTCAGCCAGCGTGACCTGGTGGAGCGCGCGCGGGCCGCCGGGGCGATGGCCTATCTGGTGAAGCCGTTTCAGAAGTCGGATCTGGTGCCGGCGATTGAGATCGCCTTGTCCCGGTATTCGGAGATTTCGGCGCTGGAGTCCGAGGTGGCCGGTCTGACCGACCGGTTGGAGACGCGCAAGTCGGTGGAGCGCGCCAAGGGCGAGCTGATGACGAAGTACGCGATGACGGAGCCGCAGGCGTTCAAGTGGATCCAGCGCACGGCGATGGATCACCGGATGACCATGCGCGAGGTCGCGGATCGGATTCTGGCCGAGCAACAGGAGGAATCGGGCGGATCTCCCGCCTAGCCACACGGTTGTGACACCGAGCCCGCCCGCGAGATCACGCCACGTAACGGTTCGGTGAATGCCCGGGCGAGGCCTTACTTCGGAACCAATACGTGGGATAGCGTCCGGCCCCATGACGGGCGCGGTTGTGTCGTGGGGTGCGCAAGTGCCAATCGGCCTGCGGTGGCTCGGTGGGTTCGGTATGGAGGAGGGGTTCCAACCTTGAGGCAGGTTCTTGCACGAGCCATCGGTGGTGTGGCCGTCATCGGCCTCATCGCCGGTGCTGCTGCCTGTAACAAAGACAGCAGCGGCGATACTTCGAGCAGCTCGAACTGCGGTTACAAGCTGGCGTTCTTCGGCGCGCTGACCGGTTCGGCGGCCAACCTCGGTGTGAACATCGAGCAGGGCTTCGAGCTCGCGGTGCAGCAGTACAACACCAAGAAGGGCTCGGACTGCATCACGGTCGCGAAGTTCGACTCGCAGGGCGACCCGGCGGTTGCCCCGGGCGTTGCGCGTCAGCTAGTGACGGACAAGAAGATCCTGGGCATTGTGGGCCCCCCGTTCTCGGGTGAGTCCGAGGCTGCCGACCCGATCTTCGAGGCGGCGGGCATCCCGACGATCACGCCGTCGGCGACGCGGGTGTCGCTCGCGGCGAACGGCTGGAAGATCTTCCACCGCGCGGTCGCCAACGATGACGCGCAGGGCCCGGGTGCGGCCAACTACATCAAGGACGTGATGAAGGCCACCAAGGTCTTCGTGGCGGACGACCAGTCGGCGTACGGCGCCGGCCTGGCCGATGTGGTGAAGAAGACGCTGGGCAGCGCGGTGGTGAACACCGACAAGACCGAGGCGGACGGTAAGCAGACCGACTTCTCGGCGACGGTGCAGAAGGTCGTGTCTAGCGGCGCGACGGTCATGTTCTACGGCGGCTACTACCAGAACGGTGGCCTGATCCGTAAGCAGCTGACGGCGGCCGGTTGGAAGGGCACGCTGGTCGGCGGCGACGGCATGAAGGACCCGGGCCTGGCGAAGGCGGCCGGTAACGCGGCTGCGGCGGGCACGATCGTGACTTGCCCGTGTTCCCCGCCGGAGAAGGCGGGCGGCACGTTCGTCACCGACTACAAGGCAAAGTGGAACGTTGACGCCGGTACGTACTCCGACGTGGCGTTTGACGCGGCGAACATCTACCTGGCTGGTCTTGACGCCGGCAACAATGACGCCGCGAAGATGAACACCTACCTGTCGACGGTCGACTACAAGGGCATCGCGAACGAGTACAAGTTCACGGCGGCCGGCGAGTTGGACCCGAGCCTGATCAAGGTGTGGACGTTCAAGTTTGACGCGTCGGGTGTCGAGGTCGCGGACCAAGAGGTCAAGACCTCCTGATCGAAGTCTGCTGTAACTCTCTGTAGGGCCGGTGTGGCCGGATGATCTCCGGCCGCACCGACCTCTTCGTTTCAGGAGCCCCTTGTGAATTTCTCCGGTCTGATCCATGATTTCGGGCCGCTCACCATCACGGGATTGGCCCAGGGCGCGATCATCGCCCTCTTCGCCCTCGGCTACACCCTTGTCTACGGCGTGCTGCGACTCATCAATTTCGCCCATTCGGAAGTCTTCCTGATGGGTACCTACGTCTGTCTCCTCGTGTGGGGGCTTTTCGGCCTGGACCAGAACTCGGCGACCCCGTCGACGATCGCGGTTATCGGCCTGTTGTTGCTAGGTATGGTCGTGGCGATCGTCGCGTCTGGGGCGACGGCGCTGGCGGTGGAGCTGGTCGCGTACCGGCCGCTGCGTAAGCGCAACGCGCCGCCGCTGGCGTTCCTGATCACGGCGATCGGTGCGTCGTTGTTCCTGTCCGAGACGGTCGGCGTGATGACGAAGCGGAACATCACGGGTGTTCCGCCCCTGATCCGTCCGCGCGACGTCTTCGTGATCGGCAACATGCATGTGACGAATCTGCAGATTCTGATCATCGTGCTGGCGCTCGTGATGATGTATGTCCTGGACCGCTTCATCAATCGGTCGCGGCTGGGCCGGGGTATCCGCGCGGTGGCGCAGAACCCGGATTCCGCGGCGCTGATGGGCGTCAACAAGTCCCGGGTGATCTCGCTGGTCTTCCTGCTCGGTGGCCTGATGGCCGGCATCGCGGCGGTGATGTACGACCTGAAGATCGGGGTGACTCGGTTCGACGCGGGCTTCCTGCTGGGTATCGAGGCTTTCACGGCGGCGGTGCTCGGCGGCATCGGCAACCTGCGTGGGGCTTTGCTCGGCGGGTTGCTGCTGGGGGTGCTGCAGAACTACGCGGCCGGACTGTTCGGTACGCAGTGGTTGCACGCGGCTTCGTTCGTGCTGCTGGTTTTGATCCTGCTAGTTCGGCCTACGGGTCTGCTAGGTGAGTCACTCGGAAGGGCTAGGGCATGAGCGAGGCTAGTTCATCCTCCGAGAAGAAGACTTGGCGTTCGAACGGCGGGACGCGGGGCTGGTTCGGTCGGCAGCCGGGCTGGCTGCGGGCCGTGGTCCTGCTGGTTGTGGCGGTGTTGGCGTACCTGTTGCCGTACACGGCGGAGGTGCCGCTGATCGGGCCGCAGATCGTCACTCAGGGCATCGACTGGCCGAGCGCCTTGTTCAACATGTCCTACTACGTGCTGCTGGCACTGGGTTTGAACGTGGTGGTCGGGTTCGCGGGCCTGCTGGACTTGGGCTATGTGGGCTTCTTCGCGGTGGGCGCGTACACGGTGGCGTTGTTGACGTCGCCGGACAGCTTGCTGCACACGAAGTGGGCGTGGGCGGCGGCCGTGCCGGTGGCGCTGGCGATCGCGATGTTGTCGGGCCTGCTGCTGGGCTGGCCGACGTTGCGGTTGCGCGGCGACTATCTGGCGATCGTGACGCTGGGCTTCGCCGAGATCATCCGGATTTCCGCGACGAGTTCGGAGACGTTGCGCGGTGACCGTGGTTTCGCGGACATCCCGCACCCGCCGGGTTCTGGTTCGGACGGTAAGCCGATCTTCGGGGTGGCGGACGCGACGCCGTACTTCTGGCTGGGTTTGTCGGTGATTATCGTGGTGATTTTCGCGGTGCGTAATCTCGACCGTAGCCGGGTGGGGCGTTCGTGGCTGGCGATCCGTGAGGATGAGGAAGCCGCCGAGATCATGGGTGTCCGCACGATCAAGTTCAAGTTGTGGGCGTTCGCGATCGGCGCGTTCATCGGCGGGCTGGGCGGCGTGATGTTCGCCGGCGAGCAAGGCTTCATGAACTCGAACTCGTTCGTCTTGCAGTTCTCGATTCTGGTGCTGGCGGGCGTGGTCATGGGTGGCTCGGGCAACGTCGCGGGCGCGATCCTGGGCGGCGCGTTGATTTCGTACATTCCGGACCGGCTGCGTGGCATCGAGGATCCGATCTTCCACACCGACTTGTTCGGGTTCCGGTTCGCGATCTTCGGGTTGGTGATCATCGCGATCATGATCTTCCGGCCGCAGGGTCTGATCCCGAGCCGGCGGCGCGCGATGGAGCTCAAGGACCGCGAGAGGGAGGTGGCTCCCATTGAGTGAGCCGCATATTCAGACTCCGCAGGAGTTGGACGACGCGAACGCGCGTCCCGTCGACCGGCCGGCCCCGACCGGCGGCAAGATGGCCGATACCCCGCCCGAGTCGCATCGCGACGGCGAGGTGCTGCTTGAAGTCGATCACGTGACGTTGCGCTTCGGCGGTGTCGTGGCGCTCAACGACGTGAGCTTCAGTCTGCGCAAGGGTGAGATCTTCGGTCTGATCGGCCCGAACGGTGCCGGCAAGACGACCTGCTTCAACGCGATGACCGGCGTCTACCGGCCGACCAGCGGCGAGATCCGGTTCGAGGGCAAGTCGATCGTCGGCAGGAAGAAACACGAGATCACCCGCGGCGGGATCGCCCGTACGTTCCAGAATGTGCGGTTGTTCCCCGAGATGACGGCGCTGGAGAACGTGATGGTGGGCGCGGATGCCCACCACAAGACCAGCGTGCTCGGCGCGTTGTTCCGGGGGCCGCGGCACTGGCGCGAGGAGCGCACGGGCCGGGAGCGGTCGCTGCAGCTGCTGCGCTTCGTCGGTATCGACAAGCGGGCGGGTGAGGTGTCCCGTAACCTTTCCTACGGCGAGCAGCGCCGGTTGGAGATCGCGCGGGCGCTGGCGACGAACCCGACGCTGCTGTGTCTCGACGAGCCCGCGGCGGGCTTCAACCCGGCGGAGAAGGAAGAGCTGCTGGCGTTGATCCGGCGGATCCGGGACACCGGGGTCACGGTGCTGCTGATCGAGCATGACATGCGCCTGGTGATGGGTGTGACCGACCGGATTGTCGTGCTGGAGTTCGGCAAGAAGATCGCCGAGGGGACGCCCGCCGAGGTGCGGGACAACCCGGCGGTCATCGCCGCGTACCTGGGAGTGCCGACCGATGCTGCTTGAGTTGCGGGAAATCACCCTGCTGTACGGGCGCATCCAGGCCCTGCACGGGATCAGCCTGGAGGTCGGCCAGGGCGAGATCGTGGCGTTGATCGGCGCGAACGGGGCCGGCAAGTCGACCACGATGCGGGCGATCTCGGGGCTACGCCCGGTGGCGCAGGGCTCGATCGTGTTCGACGGTCAGGACATCACCAAGTTGCGCGCCGACCTGCGGGTGGTGCGCGGGGTGTCGCAGTCGCCGGAAGGCCGAGGCGTCTTCCCGGGCATGACGGTGCGGGAAAACCTGGAGATGGGTGCGTACACCCGCCGGAACCGGGCCGAGATCAACGAGGATCTCGAGCGCGCCTACACGCTGTTCCCCCGGCTGAAGGAGCGCGAGAAGCAGGTCGGCGGCACCCTCTCCGGCGGCGAGCAGCAGATGCTCGCGGTGGGCCGGGCGCTGATGAGCCGGCCGAAGCTGCTGCTGCTCGACGAGCCGTCGATGGGGCTGGCGCCGATGCTGATCCAGCAGATCTTCGACATCATCGTCGAGATCAACCAGCAGGGCACCACGGTGCTGCTGGTGGAGCAGAACGCGCAACAGGCGCTGTCGCGCGCCCACCGGGCGTACGTGCTGGAGACCGGCCGGATCGTCAAGACCGGTACCGGCGCGGAACTGTTGCACGACCCCGCGGTCAAGGACGCTTATCTCGGCGTGGCGTAACCCCTCGTACGCAAGGAGTTTGACGATGTTTCGCAACACCCCTGGGCGGCGCGCGATTCTCGGGTTGGCGGCCACCGCGGCGCTGACCCTCTCGCTGGCCGCCTGTGGCAGTGAGTCCGACACCACCTCTTCGACCCCGATCGCTTCGGCGTCGGCCGACACGTCGCTGGCCGACAAGGTGCCGGCCGCGATCAAGGCGACCGGCAAGCTTGTGATCGGCACCGACTCGTCGTACGCGCCGAGCGAGTTCCTGGACACCGACGGCAAGACGGTGATCGGTTTCGACGTGGACCTGTTCAACGCGGTCGCGCAGAAGCTGAGCCTGACCACCGAGTGGCAGTCGGCGACGTTCGACAGCATCATCCCGGGCGTCAGCAGCGGGAAGTACACCGTCGGCGTGTCGTCGTTCACGGTGAACGCCGACCGGGAGAAGGAGGCCGCGATGATCTCCTACTTCTCGGCCGGCACCCAGTGGGCGGCGAAGACGGGCGTGACGATCAGCGCCGATGACGCTTGCGGCAAGAAGGTCGCGGTGCAGACCGGGACCGTGCAGGTGGACGACATCACGGCGAAGTCGAAGGCCTGCACGACGGGCGGCAAGGCGAAGATCACGATCGACCAGTACCAGAAGCAGTCGGACGCCACGAACGCCGTGGTGACCGGCAAGGACGACGCGATGCTCGCCGACTCGCCGGTCTGCGCGTACGCGGTGAAGCAGACGAGTGGCCAGCTGGCCCTGGTCGGCGACATCTACGACTCGGCTCCCTACGGCTACGTGGTGGCCAAGGATCAGACCGAGTTCGCGAACGTGATCCAGCAGGCGTTGCAGGCTCTGATCGCCGATGGCACCTACAAGACGGTTCTGGACAAGTGGGGTGTCTCGGCGGGCGCGATCACCACGCCCGAAGTGAACCCGAAGGTTTCCTGACCCGCGCATGACCAACCAGACGCAAACCGAGCGGGCACGGCCTGAAGCAATCAAGGCCGTGCCCGTGCGGCACCCCGGGCGCTGGGTCACCATCGCGGTCCTCGCGGTTCTCGCCGCGATGTTCATCCACCTGCTGGTGACGAACGGTCAGTTCCGCTGGTCGTTCATTTTCCTGCACTACGCCGAGGGCAAGCGCGGCGTGATGTTCACCGCGCCGGTCCTCGAGGGTCTGCGCGGCACGCTGCTGCTGACCGTCTTCGCGATGCTGATCGGCGTCGTGCTGGGCGTGGTCGTGGCGATCATGCGGCTGTCCGACAACCCGATCTTGAGCTGGACGGCGGCGCTGTACACCTGGTTCTTCCGGGCGGTGCCGCGGCTGGTGCTGGCGGTGCTGTTCGGCAACCTGAACATCCTGTGGACCAGGATCGGTTTTGGTTTGCCGTTCGACCATCAGATCGGCAAGCTCTTCGGCATCGACGACTTGAACGCGCAGTTCTACAGCGTTAAGGCGAGTGATCTGCTGGCCGGCTTCGTCGCCGGGATGCTCGCGCTGGGGTTGTCCGAGGCGGCGTACATGGCCGAGATCGTCCGGGCCGGCATCCAGTCCATCGATCCCGGCCAGGCCGAGGCCGCGGTGGCGCTGGGGTTGTCCCGCGGCCAGGTGCTGCGCCGGGTGGTGCTGCCGCAGGCGATGCGGGTGATCGTGCCGCCGACCGGCAACGAGGTCATCGCCATGGTCAAAGACACCTCGCTGGTGGCGTATGTGCCGGTCATCGGCGAGTTGTTCTTCCAGTTGACCGCGATCAGCGCCCGCACGTTCGTGGTGTTGCCCGTACTGGTCGCCGGCGTGCTCTGGTATCTGATCATCTGCAGTGTCCTGATGGTCGTGCAGTTCTTCGTCGAGCGACACTTCGGCAGGGGTTACGGTTCGACGAGCAAGGCCCGGCAGCGACTGCGCGACATCGGCGTGGAGCAGGGCGGCCGGATCCCGCCGGGAAATGAGGCGATATGAGCGACTCCACGGCCGAGATGGTGCGCGCCGACAACGTGCACAAGTCGTTCGGCTCTCTCGACGTGCTCAAGGGCGTCGACCTGGTGGTGAAGTCCGGCGAGGTGTGCTGCGTGCTCGGCCCGTCCGGCTCCGGCAAGTCGACGTTCCTGCGCTGCATCAACCACCTGGAGAAGATCAACGCGGGCCGGATCTTCGTCGACGGCGAGTTGGTCGGCTACCGCGAGCGCGGCGGCAAGCTGCACGAGCTCAAGGAAAAGGAGGTCGCCGCCCAGCGCCGAGCCATCGGCATGGTGTTCCAGCGATTCAACCTCTTTCCGCACATGACGGTGCTCGCCAACATCATGGAAGCACCCTGCAAGGTCAAAAAAGAAAACAAATCAGATGTACGCGACCGCGCCGTTGCGTTGCTCGATCGAGTGGGCCTGGCCGACAAGGTCGATAGCTATCCCGGCCAGCTTTCCGGCGGGCAGCAGCAGCGCGTGGCGATCGCCCGGGCCCTGGCCATGCGGCCCAAGCTGATGTTGTTCGACGAGCCGACCAGCGCGCTCGACCCGGAACTGGTCGGCGAGGTCCTCGACGTGATGAAGGACCTGGCCCGCGACGGCATCACGATGGTCGTGGTCACCCACGAGATCGGCTTCGCCCGGGAGGTCGGCGACTCGCTGATCTTCATGGACGGCGGGGTTGTGGTCGAGCAGGGGCCGCCGCGCGAGGTTATTGGAAATCCGCAGCAGGAACGAACCAAGGCATTCCTCAGCAAGGTGCTGTAAAGCGGGCGGGGCGGTCGGCGCTTCTGTCGTACCCCACGACTAGAGTTCCACGACGTGAGTGACGACGCCAAGACCCCCCGCCTGCTGCTGCTCGACGGGCACTCGCTGGCCTACCGGGCCTACTTCGCGCTGCCGGTGGATAACTTCAGCACCCAGACCGGCCAGGCGACGAATGCCGTCTTCGGCTTCACCTCGATGCTGATCAATATGCTGCGCGACGAGCAGCCGACCCACATCGTGGTCGCGTTCGACGTGTCCCGGGTGTCGTTCCGCACGGAGATCTACCCGGAATACAAGGCCGGTCGCTCCGAGACGCCGACACCGTTCCTGGGCCAGGTCAGCCTGATCAAAGAGGTCCTCGAGGCGCTGCGCATCCCGGTGGTGGAAAAGCCCGGCTACGAGGCCGACGACGTCATCGCCACCCTCGCCTGCCAGGGCCGCGACCTGGGCATGGAGGTGATCGTCTCGACCGGCGACCGGGACGCGTTCCAGCTAGCCGGCGAGCACGTCACGATCCTCTATCCGGTGCGCGGCGTCTCCGAGGTCTGGCGGATGACCCCCGACGCGATCGAGGCCAAATACTTCGTCCGCCCCGAGCGCTATCGGGACAAGGCGGCCCTAGTCGGCGAGACGAGCGACAACCTGACCGGCGTGCCGGGCGTCGGCGACAAGACCGCGGCCAAGTGGATCAGTGAGTTCGGCGGCCTGGACGGCATCGTGGCCAACGCCGACAAGATCAAAGGCAAGGCGGGCGAGAGCCTGCGCGCCCACCTGGCCGAGGTCATGCGCAACTACCGCCTCAACTCGCTGGTCCTCGACCTCGAGCTGCCGCTAGGCCCGCAGGATGTGCAGTGGCACGGCTGGGACCGCGAGGCCGTGCACCAGGTCTTCGACGCGCTCGAGTTCCGGGTCCTGCGCGAGCGGCTCTACTCCTATCTGGACGCGGTCGAGCCCGAGGCGGAGTCCGGCTTCGACCTGGCCGGCAGCGTCCTGCGGGCCGGCGAGGTGGCCGGCTGGCTGGCCCAGCACGCCGGCGAGGCCCCGGTCGGCGTCGCGGTCACCGGTCAGTTCGGCCGCGGCACGGGCTCGCTGACCGGCATCGCCGTGGCCACCGGGGACGGCCCGGCTGCCTGGTTCGATCCGGCGGCGCTCGACGAGCAGGACGAGCGGGCGGTCGCCGCCTGGCTCGCCGACCCGGCCCGGCCCAAGGTCATCCACGACGCGAAACCGTCCCGGCTGGCGTTCCAGGCGCACGGCTGGTCCCTGGACGGCGTCCGCGTCGACACGGCGCTCGCGGCGTATCTGGCCAAGCCCGACCAGCGGGCGTATGACCTGACCGACCTGGCCCTGCGCTACCTCAAGCGCGAGCTGCGCGTCGACGCGCCCACCGACGGCCAGCTCACCCTCGACCTCCTCGGCGACGAGGGCGTCGCCGAGGAAAACGTGATGCTGCGGGCCCGCGCCACCCTCGACCTGGCCGACACCATCACCGAGGAGCTGTCCCGCGACGACGGCGCCTCGCAGCGCCTGCTGATGGAGGTGGAGCAGCCGCTGTCGGTGGTGCTGGGCGAGATGGAGCAGGTCGGCATCGCGGCCGACACCGACTACCTCTCCGAGCTGGAGGCGCATTTCGCCGCCGAGGTGAAATCCGCGCAGCAGGCCGCGCACGAGGTGGTCGGGCGCGAGTTCAACCTGGGCTCGCCCAAGCAGCTGCAGGAGATCCTGTTCACCGAGCGCGGCCTGCCCAAGACCAAGCGGATCAAGAGCGGCTACACGACCGACGCCGACGCGCTGCAGCACCTGTTCGCCCAGACCGGCGACCCGGTGCTCGAGCACCTGCTGCGGCACCGCGACGTCGCCAAGCTCAAGTCCACGGTCGACGGCCTGCTCAAATCGGTCTCCGAGGACGGGCGCATCCACACCACGTTCAACCAGACCGTGGCGGCCACCGGCCGGCTCTCGTCCACCGACCCCAACCTGCAGAACATCCCGATCCGCACCGAGGAAGGCCGGCGGATCCGCCGCGCGTTCGTCGTCGGGCCGGGCTACGAGCGGCTGATGACGGCCGACTACAGCCAGATCGAGATGCGCATCATGGCGCACCTGTCCGGCGACGAGGCGCTGATCGCGGCGTTCAACTCGGCGTTCGACTTCCACGCCGCGACCGCCTCGTCGGTCTTCCACGTCCCGGTCGAGGAGGTCGTCCCCGACCAGCGCCGCAAGATCAAAGCAATGAACTACGGCCTGGCGTACGGGCTGAGCGCCTTCGGCCTGTCCAACCAGCTGAACATCTCCACCGACGAGGCCCGCGCCCTGATGGAGGAGTACTTCGAGCGTTTCGGCGGGGTCCGCGACTATCTGCAGGCCGTCGTGCGCCGCGCGGTCCAGGACGGCTACACGGCCACGATCCTCGGCCGCCGCCGCTACCTGCCCGACCTGAGCAGCGACAACCGCCAGCGCCGCGAGATGGCCGAGCGGATGGCGCTGAACGCCCCGATCCAGGGCTCGGCGGCCGACATCATCAAGGTGGCCATGCTCCGCGTCGACGCGGCCCTGCGTGCCTCGGGCCTGAAATCCCGGATGCTCCTGCAGGTCCACGACGAGTTGGTCTTCGACGTGGCCCCGGGCGAGTCCGAAAGCCTGCAGGAACTGGTCCGCCGCGAGATGGGCGACGCGTATCCGCTGTCGGTCCCGATGGAGGTCTCAATCGGCGCCGGCCGCGACTGGAACGGCGCCGACCACTAGCGCTCGTCGGTCTCATCGCCGAGCCTGGCCAGCCGGCGTGGGAGTGTTGGTTCGTCGCCGGGACTGGCTGGCCTGGGTGCGGCGGTGGTGGCCGGCCGTGTCGTCGGTCTCATCGCCGGCTCGGGGCTATGGGTAGTTTTTGGGGCGGTGGGTGGCTGGGCGTGTTGGTTCGTCGCGGGGCTTGGCTGGCCTGGGTGTGGCGGTTGGCGGCGGTGGTGGCCGGGCCGTGTCGTCGGTCTCATCGCTGGCTTGGGTTGTGGGGTGGTTTTCGGGGGGCGGTGGGTGGCTGGGCGTTTGGTTCGTCGCCGGGACTGGCTGGCCTGGGCGAGGCGGTTGGCGGCGGTGGTGGGCTGGGCGGGCTGTTGGTTCATCGCTGGGGTTGGCTTGGGGCGGGCCGGGGTGGCGCTTGTGGCCGTGGCTGGGCGTGTCGTTGGTCTCATCGCCGGGGCCTGGCCGGCCCGGCGGAGGCCCAGCGCGGCGGCCTGCGGGCGACGACGGCCGTGCGTATCGCCGGTCGGGACCCGCGTCTCCGACCCGGTCCGCTGGCGGTAGGGAGCATCGTTTCGCTGCTGGCGGCCCGGCTCGGCGGCGGAAAGTAGCGTGTTTTCGCTGATCACGCCGGAGACGGGGCGGTCGGCCCGACTCGGCGGTGCCGGTGGCGCCGCGTGCCGGGTCGGTTACGGCACCCCGGCGGCCCCGCCGAAGCTGTTCACCTGCACGGCCGGGCAGGCGCGGACGGTACCTGGGCATCGATGCTGTGGATTTGCTATGGCCTGCTTTGCTGGGCTCCATGCAAGGATCAACGTCCGAAATGACGCTTCGGCCTGCCGAGCCGGTGCCGGTGACACAGGGGGCACTCGGCACCGAGCAGGCCACCGCGTTCGCGTCGATGTTCAAGGCGCTGGGCGACCCCGTGCGGCTGCGGCTGCTGTCGATGATCGCCTCGGCTGGCGGCGGCGAGGTGTGCGTCTGCGACCTCACCGGCGCGTTCGCCCTGACCGGCCCGACGATCTCGCACCACCTCAAGGTTTTGCGCGAGGCCGGCCTGGTCGACAGCGACCGCCGTGGCACCTGGGTCTACTACCGTCTCGTCCCGGCCGCCGTGTCCATGCTCGCCGGCCTCCTGGACGTTGCGGGAGTGCCGGTCGGCGCCGTCAGCTGACCGCGTCCCGCTGGTCGCCGGGCATCGGAAGGGCGGCTCCCAGAGCTCGCCTGTCGTGATGTGGCGGCGCGCTTCTGCGTGGGGCGCCGGCCATCGGCTTGTCTTCGCGGGCGCCGCCGGTTACTGATCGCTTCCGGCGGGAGCCAAGTCGGCGACGAAGATCGCGGTGCCGGGGAAGAGTCGGCCGCGCAGCGGGCTCCACTGGCCCCAGATCTGGTTGTGGCCGGCCGGCCACTCCGGCTCGATCAGGTCGCGCAGCACGAAACCCGCCCCGACCAACTCGCGAACCCGGTCGCCCAGCGTGCGGTGCTGCTCGACATAGCCGGGCACCCCGTCGGCGCCCTGCTCGACATATGGCCGGCGGTCGAAGTAGGAGTTGCGTGCGGTCAGCCCCTCCTCGCCCGGCTCATCCCAGAAGATCCAGCGCATCGGGTGAGTGATCGAGAACACCCAGCTTCCGCCGGGACGCAGCACCCGGGCCACCTCGCGCATGACCGCCGCCGAGTCGGCCACGAAGGGGACCGCGCCGAAGGCGGTGCAGACCACGTCGAACGCCCCGGCGGCGAACGGCAGGGCGAGCGCGTCCGCTTGCACCAGGGGCACGCGTACGCCGGACCGGGTTGCGGCCTCGCGCGCGTGCCGCAACATGCCCGCGGACAGATCCAAGGCAACCACCTCGGCGCCCTGGCCCGACAGCCAGCGGGCGCCGGCGGCCGCGCCGCAGCCCAACTCCAGCACCCGCCGCCCGCGGACGTCACCGAGCAGCCGGGCGTCGGCCTCGCGCAAACCCTCGGGGCACCAGACGAAATCGACGTCGCCGAGGAACCGTCCGTGCTCCTCCTGATAGTCGTCGGCGTCCGCATCCCACCATCGCCGGCTGGCCACCCGGCTCTCGGCGTCGGTGACAGGCCGGCGCAGGACGGCCGACTCGATCGGGGGTGGTTGGGCTTCGATCATCCGAGCTACGGTACGGCTAACCGACTTGCGCCGGACGCGCGCGGGACATCGACGCGCCGCCAGAAGTGGTATATAACGGCCATGGTGGCGGGTTTCGCCCGAACATTATGCCGCCCTCCTCGGGAGGGCTTGCAACCTGTGGTAATGCGCACGGTAAGCTAGTCGATGCGCTCGCGGATCGTGTGCCTCGGCAGGGAGCAGGCTCCGTGGTCGTCGGTCTCGGCATGATCCACTCGCCTGATCTGACATTCACCGTCATGATCACAACGGATGTTCGTGCCGTGGTCGCCGGCAGTTTCGCGGCGCGCTAGAGCCACCACGACACCATCCGTTCGGAGCAACAGTCCACATGACGAGCAGCATCGAGGCCACCTCGAGCGCCAACAAGGTCACCGTCGACGATCTTGGCTCGGAGGAAGCATTCCTCGCAGCCATCGACGAGACCATCAAGTACTTCAACGACGGCGACATTGTCGAAGGCACCGTCGTCAAGGTCGATCGGGACGAGGTCCTGCTCGACATCGGCTACAAGACCGAGGGTGTCATCCCCTCGCGCGAGTTGTCGATCAAGCATGACGTGGACCCCGCGGAAGTGGTGTCGGTTGGTGACCACATCGAAGCCCTCGTCCTCACCAAGGAGGACAAGGAAGGTCGCCTGATCCTCTCGAAGAAGCGTGCGCAGTACGAGCGCGCGTGGGGCACGATCGAGAAGATCAAGGAGGACGACGGCGTCGTGCGCGGCTCCGTCATCGAGGTCGTCAAGGGCGGCCTCATCCTCGACATCGGCCTGCGGGGCTTCCTGCCCGCCTCTCTGGTCGAGATGCGGCGCGTCCGTGACCTGCAGCCCTACGTCGGCCGCGAGCTCGAGGCGAAGATCATCGAGCTGGACAAGAACCGCAACAACGTGGTCCTGTCCCGCCGCGCCTGGCTCGAGCAGACGCAGTCCGAGGTTCGCACCGAGTTCCTCAACAAGCTGCAGAAGGGCCAGGTCCGCAAGGGCGTCGTGTCCTCCATCGTCAACTTCGGCGCATTCGTCGACCTTGGCGGTGTGGACGGCCTCGTGCACGTCTCCGAGCTCTCCTGGAAGCACATCGACCACCCGTCCGAGGTGGTCGAGGTGGGCCAGGAGGTCGAGGTCGAGGTGCTCGACGTCGACCTGGACCGCGAGCGCGTCTCGCTGTCGCTGAAGGCGACCCAGGAAGACCCGTGGCGGCAGTTCGCCCGGACCCACGCGATCAACCAGATCGTGCCGGGCAAGGTCACGAAGCTGGTTCCGTTCGGCGCGTTCGTTCGCGTCGACGACGGCATCGAGGGCCTGGTGCACATCTCCGAGCTGGCCGAGCGGCACGTCGAGCTGCCCGAGCAGGTCGTCCAGGTGGGCTCCGACGTCATGGTCAAGGTCATCGACATCGACCTGGAGC
>Ga0307512_10004637_pt1 | contig 14922 bp, 16 predicted proteins | sample 14_EM_MG_FD_200267 | JGI IMG/M metagenome (GOLD analysis project Ga0307512, IMG submission 200267) | Populus trichocarpa ectomycorrhiza microbial communities from riparian zone in the Pacific Northwest, United States - 14_EM | ecosystem: Host-associated > Plants > Roots > Unclassified | place... | reverse complement strand
CGGCCAAATTTTCGAGGTAAATGTACGCTATTCCAGTAACCCGATGGATTTTTTAAGAGCTATTTACACAGGCCCCCGGAAGCATAGACCATTCTGTCACTCAAGTATCTAAACGAAATTTCAAGTTGACGTGGCCTGGCGGCCAAATCATTCCTCCTCATTCAAGGACCACTCGATCACTGTAAAAGGTCCGTTCCTTCAGAGCTCCATGCTTGTCTCTAACCAAGCCCCCCACGAAACCCACAACCCTGCAACCCGGCAATGATGAATACTGATTTAGAAACCGAAACGCGCCTCCGCATCCTTCCCCTCGACAACACCTTGCTGGAACTACATCCCAAGGAAGAAGCGTTCTTCAAGTTGGAAACGGGCATCCAAGATACGGAGGAGTTGAGGAAACATATTCTCAGGATTCAGGAGGATGCCTACAAGGTAGGCCGTTGTTCTCGCGCTGATCAGATAAAATCAGTAACTTTTTGTTTTGTGTTCAGACCTACCCGTATCCTTGCATTCGGGGGTTCGGATTCACGAAGATTGGGATCGCCAGGGCGCCTGTGTATCCAAGCGTCCTTGGATTGGCGAAGAACCGGAAAGATGCGATATTTCTGGACATGGGATGTTGCTGTAAGCATCGGTTCATTCTCCGGGTTTGCCTTAATATCTGACCGATAATTTCGCTCTCGGATAGTGAGTGTTGAGGTGAGAAAGATTATCCACGACGGGTGGCCGATGTCGTGTGTCGTTGCGACGGACCTTAGAGCAGGTATGACTCTAGGCCGCCGCCTACATCCGTCGCGCGAGAATAACGTTCTGTTCTCGGAACAGGGTTCTGGGATCTGGGACACAAATTGTTCAGAACCACACCCGAGACCTTCCCAGTCAAATTCCTAGCCGGGGATGTGTTTGACGATGCGTACCTTTCCCTCACCGCTCCAATGCCGTCTGGTCTACTACCTCCTGTTGCATCGGTGAACACACTCACCGAACTACAAGGTCGCGCCTCTGTTATCCGCGCTTCCGCTCTCTTCCACCTCTTCAGTGAAGAGAAGCAATTCGAGCTCGGCAAACGCCTGGCGGCGCTGCTTGACCCACGTCCTGGCTCCATCATCTTCGGTTTGCACGGCGGTATGCCAGTGAAAGGTCAACGCCAACCCTTTTTCGCGAAGATGTTCTGTCATTCCCCAGAGTCGTGGGCCCAAATGTGGGAAGAAGAGATCTTCGAGAAGGGTCAGGTAAAGGTCAATGGGGTCCTCAGGGACGTGACAATGGCCGCCAAGAGGTTGGAGAAAGGAGTTCCGGTTGAGGAAGGAGCTATGTACTATTTGCTTGACTGGTCTGTGGAACGGTTGTGAGGGGGGTACGTCCCGATGCGTGGATATGGAATTATGCATTTAGATAAGTTCGAGATATCCAAGAACACATCTATCGTCTATGCGTTTCAACTCAATGGCGTACACGTGAAACGACGGAGTGGGCCAAGAACGAAGGATCTGTGTCTATCTCAACTAACCTGCGATTCCCCGTCTGAAATATTTTGACTTCTGCATGGTTCATCACCTCGATCCGCCGCCTTTGCAAGCCCTTGGCGATCAAACATTCTGCGACAGTAAAGTTTACGCGCTCTCAGAATTTGCTTCAACTTCGGGTTATACGACTGTAGAGGACGCGTATGCCTTCCGAGGCAAAGGAACTGTGACAACTTCATATCGTCCCTGGGGCGTTTCATCCTTTTCCGAACATCCAAAGCGATTTCTCTGGCTTTGGGCACCGCGCGGGGGAACTTTCATCTTCTGCCAGTCTCCCGCTTCTGTTCCAATCTCGCATATTTGGCCCTCTGGTGTGACCAGTGGTACTCACTTCCCTCCGTTTCGTCAAAGTTCTCATATTTTCTCGCGTTTGCAGTACACTCGATCCTCATCAAACCCCCCGACCAAAGTGGCCCAGCCTCACTCCTGGCGCTCCTGGTGGCACTCGGTGTCAGTGTCCTCCCGCGGATGCTTTGCTCCCAAGTAGGTACAACGCAGGTGAAACGCGGCCTGGTACGGCGTGCCGAGATTCTCGTGTCAAGATTGGACTAGGGAATGGCCAGCTGTAACCCTGTGTTGCTCTTCCAGATTTCGTGGAAGCATAAACTCCATGTCTCATTTGGTGAAGCGGTGGGACAGCCGCAAATTGATGTCACGGAAGCGCCAGTCTAGCTGAGAAGAACCTTCGTAGGAAACAGGAAAAAGAATCTTTTCAATAGTTTGGATATCCAACGTCAATTCGATGTCCAACTGAGGAACACCTAGCACGCTATAGTAGAGATTGGGTTGAACCGGGTACCAGCTTGGTTGGACGCGGGGGCATCGCTCGGGAGGGCGAGTGTTACATCCGCAATTTTATTTACGAGGTGTAACCAACCGACCAGAGAGTTACCAGACTATATATGGATCTGTGGATGTCCGGGGGTGCCGGCGGGGGAACGCGAGGATGGTAAAAGATACTACAAGAGACGGATATCCGGTCCACCACCCATGAATGAGTGGATCGACAGTCCAGCACAAACACCTTGGACCCGTCCTCTAATATCCCCAATTTCGAAGGCCCGGACTGGGATTTTCCCATTGTCGAAAGAAGTCGTCCTTTTTCCACATTCCAGATATGGTATTTGCCTTCTTCAGCTGCTCCCCACTCGTACCAGACGACGATCGAGGTACCGTTGTCCAGATGCATGTCTTGGATTCCTTCGACTGGAGTTGAGAGCGTCGGCTTGCATCGGCCTATCGCGATATCCCAGGTCTTCACCACCCCAGGCGAATGACTGACAGCAGCAATGCCGTCCTTTGCGAACAGATTGACAGACTTGATTGCTGCTGAAGCGGGCAGCGCGGACTTATCATCAGTCGCTACAGAGCCCGCCGGAGAGCCACCGACTCACCAAAAATTTGGGGATCGATCCCGGGATCCGAGATGAGGGGAGAAGAGAAGATGATGGAGATGACGCTTTCCGTCGAAGTTTACGACGAAGCGAGGCTCCAGATCGGCGATATCCCAGATGCATACCGTGTCATCAGCAGCCAAGGCCACGAACCTTCCGTTGGGCGAAAAACAACCGCGTCGGAAGATCTGGTTTGCCCCGTCAAGTCTAGCCGCCTTCACTCCAGATCTTGAGTCTTGAACAGTTGTACCTGTCCTTCCACACGAGAAAAAACGACTTCCGTCCAATGTGTAAGCGACGTGAGTCACTGGGACTGTTTCATGATGGAGAGGCACAATCCACGTCCCGCTGTTGCACGGTACCATCCGCTGACGACGATATAAGGCGTCGAGGGTCGATGGGCGAGAGGCTGACTGCCGTTACTTCGAAGTCGTGGTGTATCACAGTGTGACGATACTTCCCATTCCGAACGTCCCAAAGGTATAGCGTCCTATCCCGGAATCACGAGGCGATTGCAGCACAGACCTGTGAAATTGGGGCAGACGAAACGACAGAACCGCGGCTGCTGGAGGTCGTTATTTCCCCACCGGTCTGCACGTCCGTCTGTCCAGGTAGAGCGTATGTGCTGCTCCCGGTGATTGCGTCGAGGATGACGATGTCGTTGGATCTTAAAGCATATGACGATGATGTACCCCTGGGTGCAAGGGCTGACGGCCGACCTTCAAAGAAGATCGTCCGGCTGGAACATGCGTTCCATTCGATTGGGAGCCTTGTGGCTACCTTCACCTTCGGTGCAAATTCCGCCTTATAAAACTCGCGGAGCTACTGGACGAAGAAGGGGGGAATAGTAAGGCGAGGTGGTAAACGTGGGACGGAGTCGTAGACCACGCCGAAGTACTCTAGGATGAGATTTTGACTATCAGTCCGTCTGTTTCGAAGTGGAGATACCCACCTAAGTCACATGTATAAAGTCATTTTGAAAATTAAACGGCCTTTTGAACGACTCACAGATATGTACCATTGTCGGATCTCGTCGATTGCATAAACGGAGAAGGGGGCAAGGAGCGAGTGTGATGAGAAGAGAAGAGACGAGAAAACAAAAGAAGAGGCATAATGACGAGGAAGTGGGAAGAGGTGTGCGCGTTGAGCTTGTCGAGCTCGCGACATACCTACTAGACGACTTCGTAGAGGAAACAGCCAGGGAACTTAGTCTTGACCTGCTCCTCGGCCCACCAGTAAGGGGTGATGTACGTGATGTAGATTTCGTCAGTGGGGCCTGAGCTGCCAGTGAGTTTCGTCAGTGGGGCCTGAGCTGCCAGTGAGGATTCCGACGATGCGACCCCCCCTGTCGAGGACGACCGAACCCGAGTCGCCAGTATGGGAAAACTTGCCATGCATCTTGTCGTAGGGTAAGACAGAAAATTCAAGGGACTTGTGACTGATACCGTAGTCCCCGCAAACGTGCCTAAAGGACTCGAGGCCGTTGACGCGACCGACAGTGGTCCCCGTGGTCAACCCATTCTTCACGACAAGCAGGCACTTCTCGCCATGCACGTCGAGTTGTTGGGGGTTGCGCATCTCGGCTTCCTGGACAAAGTCGTAGGCCTGGAGGAGACCATCCTCGGGGTAACTGTAGTTCTTTCGATCCTGGGGCTGAGGGAACATCATGTTTCCATACTCAGAGATCGAGAGTTTACCACCTGCGGAGGAAATAAAAGTAATAGTCAGCTAAAGCTGAAGACAAGAAGACAGTAGATGGAAAACGCGACGAGAGATGAAAAGGACGGGAGATGGAGACAAAGATGTGGAAAAAGACGTACCGACCCAAAGCTTATTGCCTTTGAACGTCGTCCAAGAGCCCAGTCTTTGGTGAATTTGTAGGGCTCGACAGAGACCTCGATCTTCTCCGAGTGAAGGACGAAGCCAATTGTGCGCTGGTCAAGCGTGGTGTAGTTCTCGATGACCTCACTGTGGATCGCTTTCACCCTCTGGATCTCCCTCGTCGCCTTCGTCACCAAATCCAAGTGTTCATTGCGACTCTCAGTCACGTTCTCACTTTCTCCCTCAACGGGATCCCCAAGCCCGCGAAGGACATTGTTCCAGGCGTCGATAGACTGGAGGCGGTCGCCAATAGTGGCCATCATGGCCCTGACAGCGTTGTCGTAGCCCATGGTACCGAGCGCGACGATTTCCTCACGACGCTGACTATCCTTCTGATGGGTCATGCCTGTGTTGCGGTAGACAGGAGGAGGACGAGCGACGTGGGCGCAGGTTAGGACCACGACACGGTCGTCGTCTTTAGAAAGGCGGAAGTAGAGAGCGGCGGTCCCTTCGTAGTACGGGTATTTGCGAGGCGCGATAGAGAGACCGAGAGCGGGGGTGAACGGCTTGCGCAGGTCGGGGACTCTGTCGACGAGGGGGTTGAACGAGAGGAGCTTTGGGCCGGTAAAACGAGTCACTACCGACTCGATAAATGCCACCTCGATGTCAGGGAAGCCGGCGTCGGTGAGGATGTTCTTGACGATGGCTGCAGCAGCAACAGCGGCCTCGTAGAGGAGAGAACCGGGATTCACACCGACGCACATGATAAGAGGGCAGAACGACTTGGGCTCCCCAGCATTGGCGTAGGCGAGGGGATTGACGGACGTCCACATTATGCCAGCGGATTCGAGCTCGTCCCAGATGCGCGTGCCGATAGAAACCCAAGTAGGCTGAATAGTGTGACCGTGAACCGGGCGAGGCTCACGGACGATGCCCTGGGCCAGAGGTCCCTTGCGTACGGGCCAGTCAGGGTCAGATTTGTAGATGCAGGGAGTACCGGAACCATAGAAGTCGCTATAGGCATTTGGGTACTTCTCGGTGAGGCGGGTCGCCTTGGAGACGACGTCTTCCCCAGCCATATTCTCGATATCTCCCGAAAGCGATAGTTGGCCGAAAGAAAAGGGAGTGGGAGAGACGAGCGTCTCGGTTGTGGAGAGAGGAGACAGGTTCTCGTCATGCTTTTGGGTAGCTAAGCAGACGTCAATGAACCTCGGGTCGAGGTTAAGTTGCGGGGGGATGAACACTGTCGACGAGAGAGTAGGAAAAAGAAAAGAAGAGTCATTATGCGACGAGACAAGCAAAAAGTAACGCACTTGTGAAGAGAACGGAAAGCAGCAAGATATTTCTGGGCAGAGGAGCGAGCAGACGCAAAGTCGACGGAGGGAAGAGCTGGATAAACCGTGGAGGTCAGTATACGACGAAATGGCAAATATTTAAAGGGACACTTGTGAGCAGAAGTAAGGACGCTTATACGTAGAGGCAGTGGTAGAGGCAGGGCAGGGCTTTCTGATCGTCTGAGTATATCTCGCGAATGAGGTTGTCGTCTGGCGATCTCTGACCCAGTATAGGAATATCTGGTGCACGTTAACTAGCGAGCACAATATCTCATATCTGGTGAGATCTCCCCCCGCCTGGTCCGGTAACTTCCATCCGGCCAGATCGGATTTGGACAAGTTTGCTGGTGTAGGGCAGGAAAGGGACTTAGGAAAAAAACAAAAAACCCGACTTAATTCACACCAGATAATGCTATTGCACAGGGACGCGTCTCAAGTGTATTAAGCTGGGTTGAACTTTGCGCGGACACCGCGTGCTAGTTCGACCGACTTTTCACTGGGGCTGAACGAGTGCTTAAGCCTGGGTTTCGGCGTAACTCCAACCCTCGACCCGGCCAAATTCGATCGCTAGAACCGAGTAGTTTATCGGAATTGATAATATACTCCAACTAATGTAGCAATACAAACTATCAGGTTTCGCCCCAGCCAAAGGCAAGAGGAAGAAACGGAAAATACAGGGTAGTCTCGGAAAAACGCACATAAACGTCTCTCATGTAAGTAGTAGAAAATCGTGAAGATGGCCGGATAGTTGTTTTAAATAGGCTTTCGGTCTTGTGGGTAGAGGGTTGCGCGGCGTGTGTGGGCGTGATGAAGGGGTTATTATGCTTGAGGAAGCCCGCCGTACCGGGAATTATTATTACTCGATAAGCGTTAGGGTTGCGAAGGGTGATACGGGTCGTGGTCATAGCGCCCCATAGAACCCCGCGCTCCACCACCAGGGTGCAAGGGTCTCTCTAGTTCAGCATGGACCTGCGAAAATGTAGCAGGGTTCGTAGGATCCTGAAAATGGTGCCATCCTCGTAAGAAACGTTAAAAGCAAAAAGAGGAAGCCACGTACATATAAAAGTGGACGCTTCACGGCAACAGCTTCCTCCATTCCCGGACCGGGTCTCCCTTCTTGAGTGTCGAACAAAGACATCGGTCCAGACACCCTACGGATTTTAGGTATTTTGGGACCCCCTCGTTTGCGAAAGAAGAGCAGTGCAGATCCTATGAGGCACAGCGCGGCCAAACCACCGATCGACCCTAACAAATGCAATGCAAATAGGCAACATCTTAACGGAGAGAGTTAATAATAGTGACAAGGGACCCACCGCCGGCAATTGCGCCAACTGGTGTTTTCGGCTCCGTGACATCCGTGTTGGTAGCTGAAGGTAAATCTGACGATGAAGCTAGATTTTTGCATGAGAACCTGGTGATCTCATACATCTACAAGGTGACGCTCACATGGCGTGCTGCTGGTAGGCTTCACCGGAAGCCGCGTGCTCGATCCGGTAGGTGTAAATGTCGTTGTGGGTCCGTCGACGCGCTGTTCAGGAAGACCTGGAGTTGAGGATGAGCAAAAACACCTAACCCAACCGATCAAAACGTTCCTCACCTCCCAATAGTTGTGCTGTCTTGGGAACGAACGTGTTATTCACCTGAGAGGTAGCATAAGATCACCTGATTACATGCGTTGATTCGTCCGCTTACTGTAACATTCATGAACGCCCAGTGAGGTATGGGTGTTGTGACAAAATATTCATCCGGTCGCCTACGACACATCGACGGAAGCTCGCAAACAGGTGAACACCTACTCACCTCCCAACATGTGCAACACCACAAACCGCCGACCACTCGCTCCACTTTACCCAATCAGCACCTTGACATGCTGCACATGCAGCAAACAATCTGTTTCGTGCAATTCATGTGAGCTCCCTGCCTGGATCGAAGATAACCTAACCGCGCGTACGTGTACATAGGAGTGTTGCAATCACAGATCGCTGACTGGCTGTCGGTGTCATCTGGTGGGAGATACACTGATCCATTGGACAGCTCTGGAACGACGATATCTATGGATCCACAGCTGCGTCAGTCAACGGCAGGACGCGGGAGACGACGGATCGCGTTTTCGACCTGGGTGTGGTGGTAGTGGGACACGTACGGACGCCAAAGCACCAACTATCAAGGCTTTCTATGATTTTACATGGATTCAACCCCACAGTGTTGCTCATCTAGGGTTGTTCGAAGCAACTTAAGTTAGTCTTGGGTCGGTCAAGGAAAACCGTGAGACATACCCAGTCCCATCCTTTCTGACACGCAGTCTGTGCTTGCGCTCGCCCAGTCTGTGTTGCCAACAGCGCCAGTACCAGCGTTAGCTCCTTGAACGAAGGCATCGCGCCTCTATTTCTTGCAGAGATTAGAAGACAAGTGGGCGATGTGCGAAGAGAGAAGAGGGAGGAGTCGCGCCACAACCGTATTGTGGAGCTGAAAAGATGATTCGTGTGCGTGGCCCTCGGCAGGGGGCGGAAGGGGAAAAAGTTGCGATTGTTTGTCTTTGACAAGGGGATCGTCTTGCTTCTCGTTCATAGCATTTGTCTTTCATCAAAGCGTTCCTGATGCGCCGGCCCCAAGCCAAATGGTAACCATCAGTCTGGTGAAAAAGGGGTTTCGGTCTCGGACACAGCTTGAGGGTTTGACGGAGCGCGAGGAGATCGCTCGGCGTTGCCAGCCAAGAGCGGGATGAGAAAGGTCAGTGGAGAGTTGATCACCGAGTCGATCACCGTCAGCCAGTGAGCGAGAGGCCGTTCGCCGTCCCAGCCGAAGAGGAGACCAAAGATCTCATTCCACACGTCTGCCACCACCGGTGACGGGGATTGCGGACGACTCTCTCCAACAGGTCTGGTCTGCCTCCGTGATTGGCGGTTCCGTTCCGAGCCACCGATTCCGCTAAGGGAAAGACCGTACGGCGACTCTACAAATAGAGCTCGAGCCTATCACGGCTTGGGTGACCAGGCATCCCCTACTGCTGCAAATTTGCTCACGAATCATCAATCAAGTCTGAGGGTAAAACGCTAAGCGACGACAATGGTTAACATGTGTCTGTAGTTCGCTCAAGAAGTGTTTGGTATGGTGAAGCATCTATATGTTCGGTATGCTATTCGGTTGGCTCGGGTTGGTATAAGTAAGCGTATAGGTTTGAACTACCTGCCATAGGACGCTCATTCTCCTTTGAACACCGGTTTTCTCTTCTCGCTGAACGCCTCCAACGCCTCCATCCGATCACGTGTCCCAAGTAATCTCTGGTAACAACCTCGTTCATGGACGAGTCCCTCTTCAACCGTCTCCTCCGCGAGTCCTTTCATGATCGCCTCTTTCGCTGCGACGAGGGCAAGTGGGGCTGTTTGATAATCATTTATGTCGTGAACATGTTAACATCTCGTCAGATATGCGTCGTATCAGGAAATTCCCGCCGTCCAGACTTACCGCATCCCTGCATTTCTCTCGCCAAAATGCACGCCCTGTCTAGAGCGGATTCACCCGACCCCGCGATGTGGTCTACGACGCCTGTTTCGTGATTACCAGTCCGGCATGTCAGTTGGACGATTGTACAGTAAAACGAGACATGTACCCCAATCGAGAGCCTGTTGTGCATTCAACGACCTGCCCGTGAAGATAAGTTCTTTCGCCCTGGACACCCCGATTAATCTCGGCAGCCTCTGGGTGCCCCCAGCACCAGGAATAATGCCGATACGACACTCGGGTAAGGCGATCTTGTCGACGTCGTGAGCGGCTATCCGTATGTCACATGCGAGAGCGAGTTCGAGTCCACCACCCAAGGCTGGTCCGTCGATGGCCGCTATCGTCGGCATGGTAAGCTTGGCTATCCGGTTGAACAGACACGTGAGGTCATTAAGGAACTGAATGACGTCTTCGTCGGACATTGCTCGCCTCTCCTTCAGGTCCGCACCCGCACAGAACGAGCCAGGAGTGGACGAATGGATTATCAGTACGCGGGTGCTAGGGAAGTAGCGAAAGTAATTCAGCAGGTGAATGGTGGTCCCGGTAGACACAGTCGCTCACGAAGTGTTGGAAGCAGCAAAAGCGACAGCTTCGTCGAGGTCCTTCAAAAGCTGTTTCGAAAGCGCGTTCTTTGCGTCCGGTCTGTTCAACGCGACACAATACACGCCCGGGAGGCCGTTAGCCTTCTGCATGTAAGCTTGCGTTTTGACTCCATCTATGGCTGGCATGGTCAATGAGCTAAACAACCGGGGAGGGTGAAAAAGATGGAAGAACCGCGCCCAGCGCGGGGGGGTGTCCTTTTAGTTGTTGCCGAGTGATGAGGGAATCTTATCTGATAAAAATCTGATCACTTTTCCCGGCGCTTTGGAAATCCCCGGATTCTTCCGGTTTGAGTGGGGCTGGAGAAATTTAATCAACTCTTGTCCGTTCGCCCAGCCCTCCCCGCGAGTGGAGGGATGGCCAATGTCGGAAAAGAATCCAGGTAATTATAATCGAAGGGACCGGTAGGCTCCCCTTTTTTTTTTTTTTCTTCGACAATTGACAATGTTGATGGGTAAACAGCAACCGGTAAGCTTCTCCACACATCATCGCGTCCCGCAAAGGTCCGACCTACGTACGGTCAATTGAAGACTTCCTTGGATTGCTGTGTGCGAGGTTCCCTCGGGTCAAACGCGTAATCGTTACCCGCCACGCGTAGTTTCTGACGCTGATGATATGATATTGAATTCCCACACGAGGGTCATCTACGAACAAACTGCGCTCCCTACTTCCCCGCTACCAGAGCCATCGAAGCCCTTCGTTGTTAACTTCAAGCAGACCCTGCCGTGCGGTCTGCTAACCTTGTGACCGTTCGCCGTCATTACTGCAACAGGGCTAGGCGTGAAGCACCGCGGATTTAAATTTCTCCGTGGTGGGGCGGGGAGCGACAATCGTTCCGAAGTGAAGGTTTTCTGTGTGACATTGCTGGTTAACGGAACCGAATGAAGTCAGTGAAGAATCCTCCAGTTAGGCGCACAGTACAGAAAACGCGAGCGGGCGAGGGCCCAGTCAACTCAAAGGACCTTGGATGATAGACGAGACGCACGAGGAATTTCGAACCGGCTCGCCCTTATCCTACTATCCACCTCTTGTGGCCAGGTCGAAGCAGCAACCCAAGAGCGTGAGGATAAGTATAGCAAGGACTTGGACGTCTTCGAGGCACCGCTCACAAAAAACAGGAACTAACAAGAAAGGGGTGATTAATCTCGCAAGAAGATGGGGATCAGACCCACGCGTTTAGGCTTGCGATTACTTTTTTTGCGATTAGCCGCAGAGTTGTGAGTCTCAACATTCTGGTGTTGAGCTAGGGGACACTCTATCGGACGTCCGCTGGGGATTCCGAGCGCCGCGAAGGGCGGGAGCAGAGATCATCAAACACGCTCGGCTGGGTCGATCTGGTTAGCGCGATCGAGCGCGCTCGGCTCTGGTTTTGCCCTTGAGAGATCCGAAGTAGCGGGGCGGTAAATCTTGACACTGAAAACGAAATAGCACCAGGAGTAATGGCATGAGCCGCAGGATCGAAAGGTATCGGGGCAAGTGATAGCAGGGATGAAACCCGCGTCGCAATCAATCTTCAAGGCTCCGGACCCGGCGCAGGGTGGTCTTCGGGTCGCACGCGGCTGGTGTCGGTGGGCGCCGGGAGGCTCGGGGGAGGAGAAAAATGGATGACATTGAACCGATTACATAACAACGGGTGGGTGACCGATGTGGCAGAATCCTACCTGAATGAAAAAAACTAACATCAATAAGATAAAAAACGAATTGGGACAAGCATCTGCCTAAAACGAGAGAAGGGATTGGAAGCGGACGCATCTGCTCTCATGCACGAACTGCGGGGGGTTTCTTAATGTCCAGCGGGCTGCACGTTGTTCCCGCGCTCCGTGCTTGCTGACAACTGAATGTAACCCACGGGTCCATCCGCCACACTATCATCTACCCCAACCTGCCACCAACATGCCTTTCGGAGGTTCGTTCTCGAGACTACTAGGCAAGGTAAAACAACCGGCGGCGAAAGGCAGACGCAAGCTGGAGAGAAAGGAATCTAGTCTCACCGGAGAGAAAGTCGACCCGGCGAGTCCGGTAACGCGACCAGGGCCTCATGTCGTCGCGGAGGCCAGGAACGACCGGGAAGGAAATGGGAGTGGGGTCAACGAAAGCCAGAAGAGTCTGCACCCCGATGTTGAGGTTGAGGCGAAGAGTGTACCCAGTCGAGAGGAGAGTGTTGTTGACGGGAAAAAAGTCGAGCGAGTCGATCCGCCTACAGTCACACCTTCCATCTTGCACGATGGGAAACTCGACAGTACGTGGACAAAGTCACTTTAGTTCCCGCTCCTGACTGTTCTTTCAGGTCGTCCAGTGACACCCTCCCTTCTCCCCAGCGCGAGGCCGGATTCCACCCTGCCTTCAGGCAGCGTAGAAACCTCCGCGGTTCCCGATCATCATGATGTCCAATCGGATGCTCTCAGTCCCAACCAGAGCGAACCGACTGTTGCAGATAAGAAAGAGCCGGACCAGTGGAAGACCACTGTATATCCCGCCGCCAAATTATTCCTCTGTGGGGCGAAAGAATCCGCAGACGCTTCCGGCCCGCTCAGAGCTGTCGTGGCAGGCCTCTGCTTTATCCTAGAAAATTGCGAGGTATGCCCCTCCCCCTGTACATACTATCCGTAGCACTCACAGGTGTCCCAGCAAAGCAAGGCGGATGGACAAGCGATAGAGGCTTTGGCACCCAGGGTCAAAGCCCTTTCTACCTCACTCTCCACCGTTTCTGAAGGCGACGACAAGGAACAAATTAGGAGGGAGGAGTTGGAACGGTAAGCTCGCACTCCCCAAAGTCGAGAACAGACTCTGACAAGCAGCCTCGTTAGGAAACTGGAAAGTATTCTCCTAGATCTCGAACCATTAGTTGAGGGGGGGAAGGTCGAGGGATTTTTCAACCACGTGAAGAATTCGGATAAGCTCGGTGGCCTGATTGGAGACATTCACGATGCAGTGGTGGCTTATCAGGTATGTACCTCGGAGCTATTTATCCACTTCCAACATCTCTAACGTTCCCACCAGACTTCGTTACAACAAGATATCTACGACAAGAGTTGTCAGCTCATCGTGAGTTTAATCCTCTCACCTCTCCTCCACATGGAGTAACCGCCGGATAGGAAACAGCAGACTTTGTCCATCTCAACAAGATGCATCGCGCCGCGGGTGCCGGGTACCGTTATGGGAACAGGCAGGGATGTCTGAGAGGAACAAGAAAGGATGTCTTCTCGCAGATCAACCATTGGCTCGCGGGTAAAAAGGACCGACGCGTTTTCTGGTTGAACGGCCCAGCCGGGACGGGAAAATCAACCATCGCTCAAACGTTCGCCGAGACGAGCTTTGCGGACGGAAAGCTCGGAGCCAGCTTTTTCTGCTCGCGAGACGTCGAGGACAGGAGCAGTCTTCAGACGATCTTCCCAACACTCGCGTTCCAGCTCGCCCATCGATATCCACTCTTCCGAGAGAAATTACTTCCGGTTCTAACGGCGATCCCCGACGTCGAACGAGGGTCCCTTTGCTCACAGATGGAGAAGCTCATCGTTGGCCCACTCAAAGCTACTCGAATTCAGACACTGATCATCATTGACGCCATCGACGAGTGTAAGGACGAAGAACCTGCGTCTGCCATCCTATCAATAGTATCTCGCTACGTACACGAGATCCCCGGTGTCAAGTTCTTTATTACCGGACGGCCCGAACCGCGAATTCACTCCGGCTTTCGTTTGGAACCCCTCAGGGCCATCACGGAAGTCCTGAAACCCCACGATATTGAACACCCCTCGGCGGACGGTGATATCAAACTGTTCCTCAGGACACGACTAAGCGCAATTACCAAGACTCGGAACGGCTGCGACTTTACCGAGGAGTGGCCAAGTTCAGCCGATATCGAGATTCTCTCGAAGAAGGCAGCCGGGTTGTTCATCTACGCTTCTGTAGTCGTCAAATTCGTCGAATCCGAGAGCCACACCCCCACAGCAAAGCTATCCCTCATTACTTCGCTTCCGCAAAGCACGACCGACGCCCTCTACACCCAGATCCTGGAACAAGCCTTCTCCGGTGCACACGCAGACGACAAGGAATTCTACCGCCACTTCAGGTCTGTAGTAGGGGCAACACTACTTATATTCAACCCCCTCCCGGTGGATGCTCTCTCCGGCCTCATGAAAGTACCCGATATCTCCACTACTCTCTGTCCTCTCCACCCTCTTCTCCTCGTCCCAAAAACCGAGGCCGATCCTATCCGGGTTTTCCACAAATCATTCCCTGACTTCCTTACAGACCCAGGGCGATGCAAGAATGAAAGATTCTTCATAAAACCATCGGTGCATCATCAAGAAATCCTTCTTTCGTGCCTTGGCCTAATGAAGGAGAGATTGAGGAAAAACATCTGCGATCTTGACAACCATCTTTCTCTCAACGATGTCAATGATCTCCCCGCTCGCCGGAAGACGCACATTGGGGATGATTTAGAATACGCTTGTCGGTTCTGGACCAGGCACCTATTGGAGATTCCCAGCAACAGCCACAACATCGAGGAAGTCCACAAGGCAATTGACGAGTTCTTCACAACACGGTTGCTATATTGGATCGAGGTCCTCACCATTATTGGAAACCTCAATGTTGGTGTCTATGCTATAAATGATGTTTGCAAGTGGTATACATTGGTAAGTTGTGGATTGAGTGTCAACTGAAAACCATATTCACATTTTTTGTACAGGTGGGTGTAGCTTGCAAATGGACATATGACAGCCAGCATTTCCTCTTGGAATT
>Ga0307512_10004636_pt1 | contig 14922 bp, 21 predicted proteins | sample 14_EM_MG_FD_200267 | JGI IMG/M metagenome (GOLD analysis project Ga0307512, IMG submission 200267) | Populus trichocarpa ectomycorrhiza microbial communities from riparian zone in the Pacific Northwest, United States - 14_EM | ecosystem: Host-associated > Plants > Roots > Unclassified | place... | reverse complement strand
CACTACCCACCCTGATCGTTGTTCGGTCGGCCGGGTTCTTGGCGGAGTTCTTCATCCAATTCCACGAGCATCATGGTAAGTCAAGCATCTAATTTTATATGCGCAGATTTGAAACTATATTTATGGGCCAGTCATCGAGTCCCATTCCGAAAACCTTCCGTCACTTCGGATTGACAAGCCGTTTCCTAGCCTTCTGCAACATGCACTGTCCTTGGACCTCGCTAATATGGATCCCACGGATCACGGTCATATTACGTACATCGTTATCCTCGTGCGTGCAATGGAGGAGTGGAAGTCTTCAGTAAGTGAGGAAGTAATCGTCCCGTTCATTGGCTGATGTGAAACACTCCCCACAGCATGGAGGTCGGGTACCAAAAACATACCAGGAAAAACAAGCTTTCAAACAGGCGATTCAAGACATGAAGGTCAAGGTAGACGAAGAGAACTTTGAAGAGGCTGAGTCCCAGGCGTACCGCTGTTGGACAGAGACCGCCGTTCCTTCAGATATCGCCGCTCTTCTTTCGGACCCAGTCTTATCCCAGCTCTCCCTCGATTCACCACAGTTCTACCACCTCCTTGAGGCTCTGAGGCAATTCACCCTCCAACCTCCTCACACTCTCCCACTCACGTCTACCCTACCGGACATGAAGGCCGACACAACCAATTACATCCACCTTCAGAGACTTTATAAGGCGAAAGCCGAAGAGGACAAGAAGATCTTCCGTGGTCTCGTGAGGGTTCCAGTGGATGAGGCAGTTGTAGATTTGTTCGTCAGGAATGCCCATCATTTGAAGCTCATGAGGGGAACGAAGTGGGGACAACTGGACAAAGACCCTGCTGCCCTGGGTAGGTCGGACACTATCTGACATCGCGTAGTATACTAACTTCTTTCTTCTCAGTCGCTTCCATCTCCGAGGTTCCAGACTCTACTTCAATTCATCTGGCTTTCTCGGCCCTGTCATCATACATCGTGAAAAATGGTCAGAATTCTGCCCCCCTCGCACCAACGGAGGAGGAGCTGCTCGCAGAAGTGCAGGCCTTGCTAGGAGGTGCCCAGATCCCGGAGGAGGTAGAGTCTGTTCTTAAGAACGCCGTCGGAGAACTGTAAGTCGGTGCGGTAGCTCAAACTCAACTCGACTGACCGGACCTTAGTGTTCGTTCCCCCACTGCCGATGTTCCAAACACTGCCGCTTTCATGGGAGGTGTCATCGCACAAGAGACGATCAAGATGATCACGAAACAGTATGTTCCTCAGAAGGGCTACTGTGTCATCGATCTCGTAGATAGCAAGACCGGAGTGGTCCAAGGATGAACAAAAGTATAATGTACGGCAACTAGAGTGTGAGCAATGTAACTAGCGAGGAAAATACTGTTGTACTTTACACCATCGAGCAATAGATACAAGACTAGATAGCGATGAGATAGTGCGAGTGCGACAACGAATAACAGTGAACGACAATGACAAGCAAGAAACTACAGACAAGATACGATAATACAAGAAGGGCAATTCACTTAGAATCGTTTACAAGATCCCTCAGGAGATTACGACCTCTCAGGAGACCGCTCTGGTCGCCGAAGTTAGCGACTTTAGACTTCTTATTAGGTCTAAGGGGGCTGCGCGGAGGGTTCTCCGGGCTGCGGGTCGGCGACCTGTCTCCGACGGCCCGTTTAAATGGTCGGTTTGGTTTCTTCGAGGACAAGAGTCCGTGAATACGATGCGCTTCTCTCTCCAGGGTCAGAACCCATTTCTTCTCGTCCATGATACCGAAGAACTTCTTGAGATGATCGTTACCCTGGAGAGTTTTGCGCGAGCCGATGATAATCAGCTTCGACCGAGCACGAGTGAAGGAGACGTTCAATCGCCTCCAATCCTTCATGAGGTCCCCGATCTGTGCATAGTACCTTTAATCAGCCTCGTTGCAAGCTGGGGGACTGCGAAGCACGTACCTGGTACCCATCATTTGACCTTACCATCGAGATGATGATACAATCCTTATCCCTCCCTTGACTCCGGTCTGCAGTGAGGATTTCGATCCCCTTGCGGTTGACCAACAGGTGAGAAAGCAGCTTGATCTGTTGCCTGTACAGAGAGATGATTCCGATTTGTTCCTCCTTGATACCGCAACCCATAAGAGTCTCAGCGAATTGATACACGATTTCGGCTTCAATTTCGTTCTGCACGAGGTCTCCGACGCGAGTCTCATGGCCCGGAACCTGGTCTGTGTCCACGAACACGGCTTTTATCCTACAACAGCTTCAGTCCTACGCAGCACATAATCCTGCGGTGAAAAACCATACCTAGTGCTGATCAGATACTCAAGCCAGCATGATATCCTATCACACCTATCGCCCGTTTTGATGTGAAGGTCATCAATGAAGCGGTAGCTCGGTATCTCCAAAGACCTCTTCGCGACCTCCTCAGACCCGCACACCAACTTTCCTTCGTAGGTGAGCTGGTTGGATAGGTGCATGATATCTTCATTCATCCGGTACTGCTCGGTGAGGTCGACAACACAACTCATGTGATTATCCGAGAGAAGGCGGAAGAGAGAGACATCGAGTCCTGCTTTCCTGGCGGTCCTGTTCCTGACCAATGGCGGAAGCTGGTAGTGATCTCCAACGAGGACAAACTTGTCTGCGAATCTCAGTGGGCCGAGACAGGTGGGGAGCGTAATTTGAGAAGCTTCGTCGACGATGCAATAGTCGAACTTGCGTCTGGAGAACAAAGCGCTATGATGTATTGCGTTAAGTGTCTTCAAGGACCAACGAGACTCAATATTGTACTTACTGGTCAATTGAGAGACAAGTTGTCGCGACGACCGGAGGAGTCATGACTTGGTGCTCGAGCTGCTCAACAGTCATGGCTGTGCTCCTCGCCGAAAGAGTATACTTGAGGACGTCAGGGTGTATCTACCGGACGAGCAGTTAAAGATGCAATTCCACCATAGAAGTTCTGACAACATACCTTGTCTTGATTCCCTATCCTTAGAATCCCAAAGTCCACGTCATCCAATTTCAACAGGATAGTGTCCACAGCCGAGTGCGTATAGCTGGTCAGGAACACGGTCTTTCCCAAATTAACCAATGTCTTGATGAGCGCGGCGATGATCGTGGTCTTCCCCGTACCAGGCATGCCCAAAATGAGCGCGTAGTCCTCCGCATTCAAGACCTTTTCCATAGCCAGGTTTTGGCTCGAATTGAGGGTTTTCGCAATATCGAGAAGAAAAGGAGCGTGGTGTGGGCTGTCGAGCAGTTCGTCATACTTTTTGTTGAAGACAGGTGGCCTGAGATCCACCACAAGTTCTAGACGTCTGGTATCCCCGTGGGCGAAGAACAGGTTAGCAAGGTTATACCTTATCTTCTGCATCCCGGTGAACAATTCGTCCTTGTCGATCCTGAATTCCACGACGTCATCGTACAAAGCTTTGTTCCCTGACTTTGCCCGTACCCTCTCAGCGATGTCCCTGGGGTCGAGTTTGTGGTCGACCCCAATGGTAACTTCCTCGGGAGTAAGTCCAATGATGAACCCTTTGGTAAGAGCCAACAAGTCCGGTTCGACAGAAACGACGATGGCATCTCCGACGGACATATGTCCGTTCAATAAAGAGTCCGTTGCTTGGAGACCGGATTTTTGAAGCACAGGAAGGTAGAAATCCCTTTTCGTGAACCGGTGCGAGAATGAGCCAATCTTTCCAGGAGTGTCAGATTCCAACTTGATATGTTTGTAGGATTGGTCCATGATCATCGAGCTGAAACATCTCCCGTGAGATTCACGTTCCTCAGCGCCCATAGTCCATAGCTCCTTCCTGAACCGATTGAGGTCTTGCTCCTCGAGCGAAATGAGGGCCTCCCACTTGCGGAAAAACTCGCACTGGGACTCGGTGAGATGCCCGGCTTTCCGCTCGTATATTTCATGAATCGCGGAAGAGGTATCTTCAACGCATTCTACCGCCTAATGAGACCCAGATCAGCACGCATGTTCCACCAAAATTTTCAACCTACCTTGCGGTAAAGCATACATGTGTCCAGCCCATAGCATCTCCCACAGATATGCTCTTCGTCAATGGTGATTGGTAGATGGTCGCTGGTAGATTCAAACTTATTCAATTCGGCCTTCTTCATCAGGTCGTCTGCCTTCAGCGCCATATGGTGAACCATATCGTTCCTCGCCACGGTGAGCGCTCGAATCTCGTTCCTCGAGGCGAGGACTTTAATGGGCTCCTCACACTGGGTGAAGAATAACAACCCTTCGTCAACCTGGTAGCCATTTCGCTCGCTCATGAGGAGAGTGTAAAGCATAGTCTGCGCGCGGTATTCGATATTCCTGCCACTCGGGTTCCCCGTTTTTATTTCGAACGGCATTGGACCGGAGCAGGTCGTCTTCCTGATCTGGCCGCGATTGTTGAACGGAGCCTGTTGATTTTCGATGACAGCCGTGATAGAAGCATCCAGTTTACCCTTGAGACCGTAGGTGGGGGACCAGATGTCCTCCTCGACATCGAGGACTTGTGTGATCGCAAGCAATGACGATTCACCATTCTTGGCACGAGGTACATCCACGATTGCGTCTGGCTGAAATGTTCATCACTACTTGCGAGAAACCAGCGAGTTGAGATTCATCCCACCTTTGGCGTCTTCCCCATGTACCGCTTCGAGAACACCTGTAGGCCGACTGCGCGATCCTTGACCTCCCCAGTAACCTCTTCGACGGTCATTCCGATCCTCAATAAATCCAGGAGCTTGCGCCGAGAGACACTGTCGATTTCTTCGTCGATAAACATCGTATCCCAACGATTTTCACTCATGCAAGATTGCACGACCTCGTGGAGAATGTTACCGCACACTGAAGTAGGGCGGGCATCAGTGACTGTGCGGACGAGGTTGCTAAGGATTGATTTGCGGCGGCACACTGAGCCTTCGGAGAGAGATGTCGCTGTGATGAGGTAGTCTGGATGATGAATAAGGAGGTTTTGCTTCGAACTGATGGTTATGGCAGGAGTCCCTGTGATGGAACCATCCCAATCCCCGATGATATTGACAACATCGTCTGAAAGAAGGGTTTAGGGACACGGGAAAGCTGAACTTTCGGTTTCCGTACCCTTTTTAAGCAAAGTGTCCGCCCATACATCGCAAAGGACGACAATTCTGTGTTCCTCCGTCTCGGTCACTTTCACTATCGCCTTCTAAGGGTTGGTGTCAGCCACAACTACGAGGAAAGAGAGGCATCGTATGTAAAATAATATCTGGCAATGACCAGCCCTTGAAGCCAAAATGGGACCATGCAAAAGGTTGGGAATTTCCGACCAGGCATCAGGTGGTAAGGTAACACGCTTAACGCCTGCAGACTTCCCCGAAGTGGAAACCGGGGGGAAAGAACGAACATTACTCACCTTCGCCGGATGATTCAGTTCCTTGTAATCCGAGATATTCACGACTATACACCTCGTACACTGTTGTGTATACGGCGGCGGGGTGATCGCACCTCCGGCGACCGCCATACCCCTGAGATTTTTAGACTTCACAGGAGTAAACTTGGCCTTGGAAGGTGATTTGGGTTTCCTCGGGGTCGTAATCGCGTTACTTTCCTCGTCCGTTCCCCAGTCACTCCAGTCGAAGTTCTCCGCTCCTTCAAGCAACGCTTCGTAGTCCACATCCTCGTCATCAACGACGAGAGTCTTGGCTGAGTCGTTGGTCTGTGTGCTGCTTCCCGACTCAGTGGAGATAGTCCGGACCGGAGGCGAGGTGGATGAATGCGGGAATTTGGGGAGGGAGGATCCTCCGACGAGCGTGGTTTGTGTTTCGACCTGAGTCTCTGGTTGAGTCCCTAGCTGAGTCTGGGTCTGCAGCTGGGTGTCGAGTTGAGAATCAGTGACTTGAGACCAGTCGATGTCGTTAAAAGCGGGAAAGAGGTCTTCAGATTCCTCCTTCTTGAGTGGTTTTGCTGGGGGCATCTTTGAAAGAGCCGTTATGGCTGACGCGTGACGTAACGCGCTTCACTGCCCGCTATTGAGTACAACTCTATCCAACCGGACGTGGGTAAGTTATCTGCGCTCACATGCTCGCTCGGAAATGCCGCGTCCGGCCAGTGTCGAAGAAGGCGGTGACCACCTCTCGTTTCTTTGCTCTGAATCATGAACACAAAAAGCTAGAACTCATCTCCGATGCAGAATGGGAGGCCCGGACAGGTGGGTTATGTCCACAGTTTCCCTGCATGAAGCTACCCTCCTAGGATACGTCTTCATAGGCAGGGCAATAAACGTCCTCACGGAGACTCTCCCTCAGTTCTTCTCCACGGGACTGGTACTCTCGATTGATAAATCAAAACTGCCTGACATCGTGGACGCCTCACGGCATCACGCTCTCAATGGGACTGGAGTGCGCAATGTTGTAGAAGGAGTCGGGAGCCTTGTCACAGGAATGGCACGGAATGAGTCGTGGGAGGGGTCTGAAGTCGATGAGCTGGAAACGCGTGGAGATATCGAACCGATATATAGTTCCAAGGTTCAGCTGGTCTACACTCCAAAAGGTTTCGAGAGGACGCTCCACATCCAGGGTGAGTAAACTATACCACATTTCACAGAAATAACAGCTGCGAACCTCATCCGTTCAGGCGCACCGCTATACGTGACGTCGTCAGGATTTGTCCGACACACACTCAACGCCCTCTACTCAGATCTCCGAGTTGACTTGCTCAGTGTACGGACAATGCCTCCACCACTATCTTCCTCTTCCTTATCGAAACAACTCGGCAAGAGTCGAGATAGGTCGTTATCGATGCGAATAGGTGTTTCCGGACTGGCGCGAGTAAGTGGAACGAAATCAGAGTGGGAAGTCGACTACACATACAGCTTCTCGCCTATCACTGGCCTCATCCTCATTCACACCATAAACTCGATTCACCCCACTCCTCACGAGTCTGTATACGAGGCATTCAGGCTGGGGTTCGGGCGACTCGGTCTTGGGTTCAGCTCAGACCCAGGGACGGGTGCTCAAGGAACGATTTGCAAAGGGTCCACACCACGGAGGGGCAACGACTAATGTGTTTATGACGATTTGGGTATCGATGTTGTACACTAGCATATAGTATTGATCGCACCTCACCACTCCACCAATGAACTCTGCAAGAGCCGTAGTTGTGATTCAAGATTCAAGACGGGTATACTAGAACATCACGATGTACGGTGGTATAAATCAAGTGCCTAGAGCTCATCACACCAAGGCAAATCCTCGTCGTCGTCGTTGCTGTTGTTCTGGGTCTCAGGAGTCTTGGCAGGGTTGGCAGGAACAGCGGTGGAGGGGATGGGGAACGGCTTGCCACTGGGGGGAGGTGGAGCGACGACACTGCTAGCAACACACAGAACCTCGCCAACGTAGATGTTGGTGCACTCGGGATTGATCTGACGGTTGTTCTCGTAAAGGAGGGTGGTGTTCACGTTGTGAGCAGTGGCGATGCCATCGCAGGTATCATCCTTGACCACGACTGTAGGCCGAGTGAGCAAACCGGTAACGAACTGAGTAAATGACGTACCGTAAACGGAGGTACAGTCTTCTCCCTGATATCCCAGGCAGATCTTCTGGTTGGGCATGAGGTTGGTACACTCATCGTTAATGATACCGTTGTTAATAACGGCTAGCTGGTACCTGTATTGAGTGAGGATCGACGTTAGAATGGAACCGACACGAGGCGACAGAAGCGAAAAAAAGCCTTACGTGGAGACGCCTTGAGCGGCTGATATCTTGTCACAGAAATCGTCTTCTTTGACAGTGTATTCACGAACGCATGAGCCAGCGACGACTGTGGAGCCAGGATCAACAAATCAACCGAAAGGTTCGGGAGATGCAAGACTTACGAGAAACAACGGAGGCAACGACGAGAGAACGGATGAACATGGTGGGAGAGTAAAGGAAAGTGTTGAGGCAAAGAACGAAAGGACTGTGGGTAGTCTACGGCTGAGAGACGATGGTGGTCGTGGTTGAAGGGAGAGAAAATTCAAGTCGTCGGTTGCCTAAATTCTTTAAACCAGGGTTACATAATCTCCCCTTGGCGTTGCTATGCTCTCTCTCTTGACTGCATTTTGTTCGGGGGAAACTCGGTTTGACCTCCCATAGACACTCACGCTCTCTGTCGCCCAAAAATTCTCTATTATTGTAACCGTTTTTGACACTGACCAGCGCTCTGAACCCGCAACGCCCAACACAGCCGACGCACGCTTTGCCGACGAATTGGCGGGCGAACAAGTCTGCCGAGTTTGCCTGTTGGTAACCGTTGTGGGCTCAGGCAACGGGGTGCCTGCCAAGGGGTTCCATCGAAAACCACCGTATCCAGCGCAGCGAGGGTGTCTGACGCTGGCGATCAATGTTGCCTTGTCCCTCGATCCGACCGAATCAGACGCCCGAGCCGCGTCCCAAGCCCTGACGCAATGACGCAAAAAGGCACGTACGTACCAAGTCACCAGGAAGACCCGTTGTGCTTCCACTCATATGTATCTGCAGGGTATCCTCCAAGGTCATCGACAAACTTGCCCGCTCTCCCACTTACGTCGACTTCCTCAGCAACCATCTCATCAATAACAGACCTGTATTGATCGGACACGATCTGACGGAATCATGGCCTGCGTTTCAGCTCTGGGAAAATGCTAGTGACGGGGGCGAAATCAATTGGGATTACCTTGTCAACGCATACGGCGCACAGACCGTCACTGTCACCAACTGTCGCGCTCCGTCCACGGACTCGTGCACAGAGGACATCACCCTCAGCAAGGTTATACGAGGATGGCTAAGTGCTGATGCCGCCAAAAAAGATCAGCCGTTGCTATACGTCAAGGATTGGCATCTCGCTCGTTGGGTCTCCCGCAACCCTGCAGTTCAACCCTTCTACACCACACCAGATCTGTTCGCCGATGACTGGCTGAATTACCACTACTGTACTTTCACAGATGACGACTTTCGGTTCGTTTATCTGGGGATTCAAGGTACCTCCACGCCCTTTCACAAAGACGTTTACGACTCGTACTCTTGGTCGACAAATGTCATCGGAAGAAAGTTGTGGACCTTCTGGGCCCCCGATGACGAAGCTAGAAAGCAACCTGGGGTGGAACTGGTGCAAGAGGCGGGGGAGGCCGTTTTTGTGTGCGTCGCGCTCCCACAAAGTTTTCCTGCACAATCTTACACTCGGTTACTGCCCCCAAAGTCCTAGCGGTTGGTACCACACCGTCGAGAACCTCACCACTTGCATCTCGATTAATCACAACTGGTGTAACTCAGTCAATCTACCCTCGATGTATGCTGCAATCTGCCGTAGGATCATAGATGTCGAACGAGAGCTCGAAGATGTCAAAGAACTGTTATCATCAAACGTTGAGAACCAAGAGTGGGAGGTGGAATGGATGAATATCGTCCAGGATGTCCTTGAGAAGGATGCAGGTTGGAAGTATGGTAGAGTCCATCCCAACCGGCCATTATCTATCTCTGCCACCCAGAGCTAACCCGGTTTGGTTTGGGTTAGTTGGTCGACATTCTGGCACATGGTACTTCATGGTTTAGATGGGTCTATAAAGGCCCATTCGAGTTTATCCGGTGGCGAGGGCATATCCGGCCCCCATTCGGCTTTTCCGTTTGCTCCCAGGAACCTCCAGCCACCACTTATCTTTATACTCAGGAACGTCAAGTACTGTATTGAATCGTTCCACCGCCGACAGCAGGACGAATCAAAAAACGAATTTCATTTAAAAGTGAGGCACAAGGTGCCTGGGGAGGAACACTTGGAGACTGTCAGGGCTGTTTTTGATCGAGTCTGTCAAGTGTTGGAAGGGTGTGATACTGATATCGATAGGTCGGGGTAATTTCCATAGGTGTACATACAAACTAAATTCGTTTGAGAGGCTATAGCGTAGTGTGAACTATTGATACATCTGTGTAGTGTGGTCGTCATTGGTTGCCTGAGCTTGCGCTCGAGGTGGCAGCTCAGGGGGAGGACCTCGCTTCATCTGTTGGGTAGGAGTGAGCACCCCTATTTGTGACATCGAAGACTGACTCACCTCGGATTCAGCGTTCTGGGGACCACGGTTGGGAGATAGGTCATCCCTCCAACTCGGATCGGGACCCTTCTCCTTGTTTCCGTCGATCGCAGGTTGTTGGCGTTCAAAGTTTTGGCCACCAGGCTGACCGTACTCGTCATCCGTTCTATACCTATTGGTCCCTCTCTCGACTCCACCCCCCACGTCATCGCCACGTTCGTAATCGTTTTCTCCGGTAGCCGTGTAACCTGTCCCAGTACTCGTTCCAGTTGTGTGACCACTCCCGAAGGTTCCCGCAGTGGATTGAGGCGAACGGACAGGTTCATTGCGCAGGACGTTGGCCGCATTCGGGTCGGGATATCCGTATATGTGAGCCATACCCGTTTCCACCTCCATGCGACCACGGTCTGCCATGGAGGAGTGATGGGATTTGCTCTCGGGCGAACCAGAGTGGGTCACAGTGTCGATGGCTCCAAGTGTTCGGCCGCGGATATTTTCGCCGATACCGTGGGCGGTCTCGAAGACACCTCTATGGCGTTCGAAATTCAAATGCTTATTGGTAAGGCTTCTGTATCGAATGATGGAGAGAGGGAACTCGCCTGATTCTGGTACCCACACCGGGTTGCTTGGAAGATGGGTTGGCTTGAGTGTGGTTAGACATGATAGTTACCTGTGTAGTGGAAGGAAAGTGGGGCCTTGAGAGAGGTGTATTTTATTCTGGCCAAAGTGGATCTCTCTCCATGCACATGCCGACGTTGAGGTCACTTCACTCCATCCAGTGGAGTCGTCACGTGTTATCGGTTATCCTTGTCGTCCGATTACCGTTCCGAACACGGGGCGATTTCCGGTCTGGTTCCGAAGAGCGGGAGCCAAGAAATGGGCACACGAGGTCACTCGAGTAAAAAATACCGATGATCTGTGGGAAACAGTTGCCCGGAATGGAATGGGTCCGCTTTGCTCGCTCGCCCGATCCATCGAACGCGGATGTACTTGGTCATCCTTGCAAGGACTTGTTCATGGGACAGAATCCAAGTACAGCGATACCATGTTCTGATGCGGATGTGCGTTTGGATGTTCTGCGGCCGCCGTTTTGAGCAGCGAGCTGATGGTATTCCCGCCGAATTCATTGTCCTCGCACAGCAGTTTGGTTGGGAAACAAACTCAGAGGATGCTGGTCAACACGTCTGTGGTTGAACAAACCGGTTTCCTCTGTTCTACCACCATCGTCTTTCTCTCGCTTGCCTGTGCTGCTGGCTGTGCTCGTCGTCGGCTGTTCTCTGGGCTGCCTCACCTGAACTTGCTCAGGCGGTATTGGAAAGACGCATCTCTATTCGTCTAACCAAAGTCATTCTTTTGAAGTTCCGAACCCATCCCACACGTTCCTTACCATTCACACTCTTTTCAATACTATTACATCACCATAATACCTCTATACTTGCACCGGTTAGTGTTTGGTGACTTGAATGGGCCCCTCCGTTGGTGATTGCAGGATGCTCACATGCTCCTTTCGTTATGCTACAGGCAATACCACATGGGAATCTCAACCAATCCAGTAGTCCCTTTCTCCGTCTCGTCTTCATCTGCATCTGGCACCTCTCCATTATCTCCCACTCCTCCGGTTATCCCCCGTAAACCCCGACTCCGAGTGCACAAAAAAGGAAACCCTAGCGTCACATCTGTCACTTTTGTCGGCGAATCTTACTGGAGATCAAAGACACCCAAACTCGTCTCCCTCGAGGTCGCCAGTCAAACGCCAAGCATCATCAAGCGAGGCTTTGAATACATGTACCACAAGTCTCATGAGTACCGACTTACCGGTGGGAGTCTTTACTTTGGACCGGTCTCTAGCCTTGTTCGGAAATCCCAGCGCGATGCTCCTCCACGTGGTGTTATCCCCACTTGTCTCGATTCTGACGGCATACCACTCCCGCTCCGTGAAGCGTCAATTTCTTCCGATCCGCGGGTGAAGCACGATAGCGCCATCGCTGTTGATGTCTATAGCGATAGCACGAAGAAAGTCCTTCAGGCTGCGCAGTTGATATCCCTGGAGGAAGCCAAACAACGCGAGGTCTCGAGGAGGGATCGTAGGCTGGAGCAGGAGTCCCAGGTCGAACACGAGGTTAGGCGATTGAAGCACGAAGTCGCTGAAATTGCTTGGAAGAAGGCACAAGCAAAGCGTGACGAGGAGGAACGTCTCGCCCGTCTGAGAGAGGAAGACCGGGGGAGAGAAGCACTCAAGGTTCTCGAACAACAGGAGCGGGAAGAGGGACCGACGCTTGCTGCTGCCGTGGGGGCGAGGGAAGATGGACTGGTCGTGGCACCTACGAACTGGATTGTGCCTCTGTTAAGCTTGGACGAGGCCCGACACGCTGAGAAGGCAAAACGTGATGCAGCAGACAAGTCTAGGCTTCCTCCCCCTCTGTCATCGCCACCGCCTTTAGCTGTTGCATCCGTCGATTCGCTCATGATCAATGCTGGGAATGGGGACACCACGGCTCTTCACCTGATCAGTCTAGAGGAAGCTGTCAAGCGCGATCGGACACGTCGTCTTGAGGAGGATGCTGTCAGGTCTCGTACTCGGATGCTTGCTTATGCTGGGACTGGTCTCAGCCATGTACCGTTGATAACTCTGGTAGAGGCTCGCGAACAAGACGCCGTCCGAAGGAATCTGCTACCATCCTCTCCAGTAAATCGAGCGATCGAGACGGTCAATGGAGATCGACGTGCTTCGCCGCTCATGAGAAGGCTCACTGGCTTACGCTGATCTCTAACACTGGAAACTGGCGGACTCGGCCAAACACCGCCTTCCAAGTTCCACTGCTCCGGTCCCACTACTTATCACTCGCGTACCGATGGGCATCTCCGATTGAACCCAATCGACGCGCTTCTACCCGGCTAGCTGGTACTTCTTATCTTTCCGTCCCCGCTTGGAAAATTGGGCCACTATATTCGGCTCGTCCCGGTCGGTAGCTATCGTTTTTGTCGTTTCACGCTGGCTGTCTGGGCACAGCCACCGATGGACTCTTTTGGGTTGCTGTAACAACTATACATGGACATTAACTCTAGGATAGAATCAATTAATGCTGCGCGTTGGTGCCGCTCGCGCTGACGCAGGGAGGATAATAACAGTACTGCGAAGAATACAGAAGGTGGCACGAGGATTTCCCACAAGTCGAGATAAGAAGTGGCTGGTGCCAATTGCACTTGGATATCAGACAATTTCGCACATCCGATCACCAGCCATCACTCCAGATGACCACCGAGTACGGCAGGGTTGAAAGTTACTACGCGTGGTCGGATTCCAGAAATTAGTGCAAGACATCTGTCAGGGCTTCTCGGGTCCTATTCTGGCACCTTCCGGGGTCTTGTTCCCACCCGGAAATGGGTTTCTGGGGCAAAAGGATGTTGCGTCTGAAGGAAGTATCGGCAGATCAATGATACATGTGCGATAAGAGGAACACGAGACCCCCGCTTTGCTGTGTGGGAGAGTGTGGGTCAGTCGGGACTCTCATCAATTCATCCCCGGTTCAAAATCCTCCCCGATATCAATCTTCTCCAACATTGGGCTTCCGGCATCACACACCGCCTTCTCCTCTCCCGCGCGGAAACCGATCCTATTTATTAATCTCGCCTCTCTCGCTCAAGTGGTCGCCTCCTCCTCTTCAGAGAGCCCCGCCACACCCTAGCTGCAAAATCGTCTCTTGTCCCTAAGAACGATTTTCACATACCCTTCTCAACCCCTCCAGTCTTACTTAAAGCTCTAGCAGGGATGTCCGAAGAATACGAGAAAAAATCCACCGACCAGAACGCCGTCGAGAGCGTCGAGAGGGATGAGATTGGTCCTGACAGCGAGCTCCATCGTGGGTTGAAGAACCGCCATGCCCAGATGATTTCGTGAGTCCCTCGCCCCCACAACATCCCCCTCGATCGTGCTGATTGACCATCTTGTATCGTAGCATCGGTGGCGTCATCGGTACTGGTCTCTTCTTGGGTACCGCCAAATCCCTCGCTGCTGGTGGTCCTCTGGGCCTTCTGCTCGGCTACCTCATCGTCTCTTCCGCCTGCGTCGCCGTCATGTTGTGTTTGGGCGAGTTGACCACTCTCCTCCCCGTCCCTGGTGGCCAAGTGACCCTCGCTGGGCGATTCGTCGATCCCGCTATGGCTTTCGCTATGGGGTAAGCGGGCCGCAGCTCTCCATTACAGCATTAACCCCATTCGGACTAACGTCATTCTATTATTAGCTGGAACTATTGGTACTCGTGGGTCATCACTCTGCCCGCCGAGTTGTCCGCCGCCGCCGTCCTCATCAACTGTGCGTCTTGTCTCCACCTGGCCGATCATTTCGCGCAAGCGCAGTGAATACTGATAACGCTTATGAACGCTTACAGACTGGGACACCAAGACCAACAATGCCGTATGGATTACCATCACCGGTATCGTTGTCGTCACCATCAACTTTTTAGGCACTCGCGCCTTCGGTGAATGCGAGTTCTGGTTCGCCTCCATCAAGGTCATCACAATCATCGGTCTCATTTTTGCCGGTCTCGTTATCGATTTGGGTGGTGCTCCAACTCATGACCGTCTCGGATTTCGCTATTGGGTACGTTTCACGTGGTCCTCGCATACCGGCTAGAAAAATGACCGAGTTCACTTCACGCAGCATAACCCCGGGCCTCTCGTTCAATACGAGGATATCTCTGGATCTTTGGGCCGTTTCGCCGGTTTCTGGTCTGTCTTGATCGGCGCTGCATACGCCTTCTTGGGAACTGAGATTCTCGGAATGACCGCCGCAGAAACTCACAACCCGACCAAGAACATCCCCAAGGCCATTCGTGGTGTCTGGATCCGTATCCTCTTGTTTTATATCCTCGGTGTTTTCATCCTCGGTTTGATCTGCCCCTCCAAC
>Ga0307512_10004635_pt1 | contig 14926 bp, 21 predicted proteins | sample 14_EM_MG_FD_200267 | JGI IMG/M metagenome (GOLD analysis project Ga0307512, IMG submission 200267) | Populus trichocarpa ectomycorrhiza microbial communities from riparian zone in the Pacific Northwest, United States - 14_EM | ecosystem: Host-associated > Plants > Roots > Unclassified | place... | reverse complement strand
GAGTAAGCTGATATGTTCTCAACGTGATTGATGCTAATCGAGCCTCTTGATCCTGAAGGGGATGATGCGCTTCACGACTGCTCCAGCACGCGCTAGATTTGCGAGCTCGGTTGTGCATTACAATGTCCCTCCCAAGCCAATCTTGGAACTCGGCGAAGTCCTGGCGGGGCGCATGCGAGAGTTGAATGATAACCGCCTTTGGATGGGTGCGCATATGCGCCGCGGAGACTGTGAGTGGTGATGTTCATATCGGTCGCGCGTTTGGCTGTTCACTGACTGACCGATCGCAACAGTTCTCCGGATTGGTTGGGTAGAAAACTCCACCATTGAGGACCACGTGGGACTGGTAAAGAGCCGCTTAAGAACGGGCCGTAATACCCTAGAGCAGCTGGGCAACGCGAGTACGTACGATCTCGAAGGCGTGGAGCCGAATCCAGAGCTGTCCACACTGTCGCCCCCGCTGCCGGACGATCGATTCTACGTCGCCACGGACGAGCGGAACCCGGGTGCCGTGGAGGTCATTCGCAATGAGGGTGGGGTGTTCCTGTCGGACCTGCTCACGACGAATGATCGGCGCACGTACGGCTGGCCGCTGCTGCTGACGGACGTGCGCGCAGTCGTGGAGCAGAGCCTGCTCGCGCACAGCGCATATTTTTATGGCCCGCTCATGAGCTCGTTCGCGGGCGCGATCGTGAACAAACGCGCCGCGCTGGGTGCAGACCGACGGACAGCAGTTCTCGATTGATCATCATCTACATATACCACCACACCATCTTTACTGTTAATATTTACTTTTGCATTTTTAACGAGATACATGTATTTTAGGTCAATTGCAATATAATGTCTGCTGCGGGATCTTTCATGAAGAGCTCCTGCTATCGTGGAGGCCTGGGGGGGAGTAAGTAAGAGTAAGCGAACCGTATGTGGTTTTTGATTGCGGTGCTAGATGTGCGACTGGTACTGAATATATAGCGGGCTGAAGGTCATGCACGGTCGTCGACATGCAATAAACAGAAGCTAATTGCAGCAAGTAATTGTAAATTACGCGTTTTTGCAGCCCGCACATCCCACTTGACGCAGCACAAACACACGGTGGCCGCGGCCGCACATCTCTCAACCCCCGCCCCACTGCGCGCTTTTAATGGTCCGGTCCGGCTCGAGGGGCACCCTGTACATGCGCACGGGCTTTTCTCCACGAGGTGCAGGAGCGTACCATACCGACGGAGCAGAGGGCGTGTGGTGGGTGAGGAGGATGGAGGAGGGGTTGTGCCTGTGGTGCGTTGGGCCGCACTGCGCAGTCCGGGCCTGTATTATAATGCCGGGGATGGTGATGACGACGATCGTAATGTGCCTCGGACCCGTCAGACTCGGATTGTTCTTGCGTCTTCTTCCTCGGACGTTTGGTTTGGATCTTTGTTGTGCTGACGACCATCAACTTTCTCCGCGGCAGCGACAACAGTACTACTGTAGCGCCGGGTGCATCCCAATGTGGGGTGCCTCCCGCAAATTGCATATACATAGGGTGTGCGGGTATGCGGATCGGCCTTTTCAGACTCGTAGTGGGGAATGTCAATGAAGAGGAAGAGGGTTAAAGTGGGTGAGGTCTTAGTGGCTGCCGTCGGTTCGGCGGGTGGATTACATATGAGAGGATACGTTGACTCGTGAAGGAGGACGGCTATAGTCCCCAGGGGGTGGGACTCGACGAAGGTCCAAAAACATCACAGCTGTTTGTCTGGTCTCGACGAGACACGCATTCAAATCTGGGAAGTAGCTTCGACCATCGAGAGCAATCACTGACATATAAAAAAACATCAATAAAGGTGACGAATAGGAACAATGGGAGCCAGGAGCCTGAGGTGTCGCCAAAATGTGGTTGGTGATGGGCAGTATAAAAAGCTCAGGCCCTCGCTAATCGCGGTGTATGAAATGCATGGAAATTGATGACTCACGTCGTTACTCAAAGATTATCGCAACCGAATCCCACTACTTGGGTCTCTCTCCGGATTTTGGTAGTGTAGGTGAGGGATTTCTAGGCGGCTATGACAGGACGTCTTGCACGAAGATGAGGGTAGTCAAGCATGAATATCGTTCAGTCCTTGAAGCCAAAAGGATCGTTGTCGTTGACCCTAAACTCACATGCAGTCCAAACTACATAGTTAAACGTCGATGCTCTTGGAGAGGAGTACCGTCACGTCCAAGACTTGTTGAAGTATTCTTGTCACGTGCGGCACCACAACTGGTTGTTGGAATTTGAACGTGTTACTTACTCTGGTCCTACACCTCAACTGCCCCTGTCTTTCAAAAACACGTGGTAAAATTTTATCATAAAATATCTAAAAATACAAATATTGATGGTATGGCAAGCGAAAAGCTCAAGAGTCAAAATGCTGTATTCCCAACTCATTGGGCTATAGTAGTATGAACCTTGATTGCATGGCCATCACAATGCATGCGTTTTTGCAGGCTGACCGATGCTGCAGTACTATGCGTTTTGAGCGCAGCTCGGATCAAGATCAATATATATACCAGCCTGGGGCTGTTCCAGAAACGGTCAACTTGCCGAAATCGATTTTCAACAACCTCATCAAATTTTTGGCCGGGGCCTCATATCGGTGGTTGTTGCCGGATCACGACAGTACTGGTGTCTCTCACTTCAGCTCCACACTTTGACACCGGATTGCTGTGTTAGCGTTTTTGGACTTCGAGGTCTAATCGTGACTGACTCGCTCTATTGTCTCCCTCTTATGGCATCCGACTTTATGTCACTAACCCCCGATCATTCAGGCAAATGTACTCGACAACCACTAGCGCCACCTCGGAACGGGAAGCATGGCCAACCGTCGGACATGCCAATATCTCAGCTGAGCTGAGCTGGGGACTCTCCGCGAGCTTGGACATTCAGCTCATAACCTCGACAATGCTCGGAGATCGTAAGCCTCTTTCTCTTCATTTTTTTTAATCGCGCGCTCACCATCCTTTCATTCTTCTTTTCTGCTAGGACTGCGGGATTGCCCTCATCACCACTTCCTTTCTAACAGTCTAACACCATTCCCACACACCGCAGCTCAGCCTCCCACGTCCACCGGATTCCCGCATGGTCTCTGAACTCTTGCCACAGTGGCACTCATCCTCCCCCCCACCCCTTCACGGCCGTCCATTTCGCCTATGCAGTGCTTTTATTCGCTCCCGGAACGGTGTCTTGGGGGCCGCCATCTTCAGCACCGTCATTTTAGTCGGTCTAATCTGTCACATGACGTTATTCACCCCGCACGTCCCTCTTTTGCTTAGACCTTCGGCCTGGAATAGCATTTCCCGGCGTCCGAATTCTCCAGAACACGGATCTCTCTTCTCATCCACAAACTTTCCTTCACCTTCATCAAGCGTGGTACCCCCTTGGTCGCCCTCGCTCTCTTTGACATCTGATGAGCTGGCCCTCGAACAAATCCGGGACATCGTAGCTCCTACTCGAGGTTTTTACTCGCGGGACTATAGCATCCACCTCGGGTGGAACAACGTCGGTATATGTAGCATAAGATGTGAGCGAAACTGAGACTCCCCATGCAGATGCGGTATATTCTCGACGCGGCCATCCTTCAAGCAGGCTTGCTCAATCGCACCTTGGTCATACCCTCATTCGTCTATGCGCGCGCTTGCGAGTACGGACTGTATGTATTTTTTTTTCGCTTAATGTCCGCTGTAGTTTCATTTCAGCATCTCTTCGTATGCAGCACAGTCTGTGCAGACTATGCCACTATGGTCAACAAGGGCGACGCCATGGGAAAAGATGAGTGGCGCGGACTTCCGATCGAACAGCAGATGGGATTCCGGATCCCGATCTCGGTCATGATGGACCTCCCTCGTTTCCGCGAACGTGGGCCTGTGATAACCGCCTCAGAATACCTCCGCCTACATGGCCAAGACCCAAATATAGAGTCTGCTGATGGACTTTGGCCGCGAGAGTTATACCATAGCCAAGCGAATGTTTTCGAGTCGGACCGGACAAAGACGCCATCGTTATTCGTGATCGAGAATCACTGGTACGATCCCCCGGGGACGGTCCGCGTCGACTACATTCCGCAGGAGATGAAGGGGCGGCAGAATTCTCAGAGTGGGGAGGGACCAACAGAGATTTCAAATCTTTTGTGGCGTAAAGCTGGTTTGGGGACCACCGCTGTTGACTGGGAATCTGCCAAAAGTATTTTGGGGCTTTCCAAGCTCGAACCAGAGGTGGATCTTGGCGATGATGCTGTTGTGGAACGCATATTAAATGACAACGGTTGGGAGGTTCTACACACTTTCGCACATGCGTGCGTATCGTCCTTTTTCTGCTATGCCATGTCGAAGTTCATCCTTCTCTCGATCAGCGGTGTTGAACTGGACAGGCAAGTGGTTACCCCCATCAAACAAGTCGCACCTCGCTCGTCGATACGAGGCTTTAAAGACGACTACTATCACTTGGATGCCGACGTTGTAGTGCTCGCTGGAGAGATTCATGTAAACCGCAAGGTCGTGAGTAGGCTTGCTTCTTTCTCAGCATGATTGATGCCAATCGAGCCTCGATCCTTAAGGGGATGATGCGCTTCACGACTGTTCCAGCACGCGTCAGATTTGCGAGCTCGGTTGTCCATTACAACATACCACCTAAGCCGATCTTGGAGCTCGGCGAAGTCCTGGCAGGGCGCATGCGAGAATTGAATGACAACCGCCTCTGGATGGGAGCGCACATGCGCCGCGGAGACTGTGAGTGGTTACTCTTCACATCGGCCTCCTACTCGTGACCGCGTTTTACCATTGACTGACCGATCGATCGTAACAGTTCTCCGGGTGGGTTGGACGATGGAACCCACCATCGAAGCCCACATGCAGCGTGTGAAGAGGCGTCTGGAAACGGGGCGCGCGATCCTGGCGAACCTTGGCAACGTGACGACATACGATATCGAGGGCGTCGAACCCAACCCGGAGTTGTCCACGCTGTCCCCCCCGCTTCCGAATGACCGTTTCTACGTCGCTACGGACGAGCGGGACTCAAATGCGGTGGAGGTCATTCGCAAGGAGGGCGGCGTGTTCCTGTCGGATCTGCTCACGATAGAGGATCGGCGCAGGTACGGATGGCCACTACTGCTGACGGACGTGCGCGCGGTGGCCGAGCAGAGCCTGCTCGCGTACAGCGCGTACTTCTACGGCCACTCCATGAGCTCGTTCGCGGGAGCGATCGTGAATAAACGTGCTGGGCTGGGTGCGGACAGGCGCACGGCAGTTCTGGATTGATCATCATTTACGTCTACCACCACACTACATTTACTATTAATCATAGGACTTTGCATTTTTAGATCGATACATGTATGTAGGCTAATTTCAACACGTCAAGTCTGCTGCGGGATCTTCTACAACGACCTCCCGGTGGAAAGGGACGGGAGAAAGAAAAGTAGGGCAAGCGATGTATATTGCCTTGATTGCCGCTGGACGCGCTCTGGGATGTGACTGGTACGCAATAGCGGGCTAAGTAAGGGTCAACTGGCATGGATGCACTGAACCACTAACTCGCTGAACACGCGCTAGCTCTGCAACAAATACAATTGTCGCGGAGCCCAGTTGCAAATTATGTGTTAGCAGCAGGCGCATAACACTTCGGGTGAGCACGCTGAATATGCCCATACCTTTTGGTGGGTATCACCTTTATGCGACGACTTGCTGTCTAAACTCCTCATGTAGGCCTCATACACTGACAATACCGTATCATGTGTCATTCCCACGCCTCCGTGCGTGGTCACTGAGTCCCTCCCCGCGCTGGGTGCGGGCGTCTCGCTGTTAGTCAACGTCCGACGCTATTACCTCTTCCTCGGCGTAGACATGTTCGTAACGTCAGGGTTTTATCAAGCTTGGCCGATCCCTATTCCCGATGTCTCTGGCCATAAACAGAAGCAGAAACATGTCTGGTTGTGCCAGTGCTATCTCCAATGTCTGGTTCTCGCGGATCGCTGCGCTCACGCTACTCTCCAAACCTGATCACTTAAACTTTGTACGATTGCGGTGATTTGGTTTATATTAACATATCTCCTCAGAGTCCACCCAGGATAACATCCCCGTGTCTAATGAAACGCGTAATGGTTCCTAGCGACGCCCCTATCTATATTTCTTTGATGGTTGGGCTTCAAGGGTAAAGAGGTTAATTTCATCAATCAAAATCTAGGGATGGGTCGTACCATATTTGACAGTAAGGCGTCATTGACAAGTTTAGAGGTTGATTTCATTGTCGTTACCGAGATCCAAGTTATTAAGGATGCCTATGTTTAGGTGTGATCAAGCCTACACTTAATGGGGCATGAACTCAAGCAGGACGTACGACTGAGATTGAGATGCCCCCCATTCGAGTTACCGCGCCCACCGTCCCCATTAGAGTCACAGCGAACATTGTCCCCAAAAAGTCGATCGAGATCATCTATGTAGACTATGGCGGGTGTGACCGAGCTTATCCTCAATACGTGAACTTAAACAGGACGTACCCGGGCCACAACGAGAATCTGCCCCCTTGCTGAGGATACAACGTCTGCCGGCCCGAGCGCTATCACCATTGTAACAGCAAATATAGCCTCCACCATTGTTGCCATCCGCAGGCTCAGGCTGATGTTGATTTGATGGGGCGGCGAGAGCGAGAGAGGCAAGAGAGAATGAAATGATGGCTCTGATAAACCTCATTGTGTATTTGTGTTCGCAGTAAATCAGAGTGTAGAAGGCAGTGGAAGGACGACACTGTTGTGAGGTGGTCGAAAGGAGGCTCTGCTTTATACCCTAGAAATCCCATGTATCAAAGCAATGGTAGCACCGCACTCACAAGATCAGGCGATGCATGCTGAAGCGAAGCAATTCGTTCTTTCGACTGGATGTTCCGAGTCGGCACCGTTGGTCGGTCGACTTGAATGTAGAACTGCTTGGAAATCTGTATTACATGGAGTGTTGAATTCACCCTTCTGTGCCATAGATAACTGATAGTGCATCCGACTCTATTCAAGAGGAGTTACGAGGAAAGAATATTATTTGATCAGTCACGATTGCAAGCCAAGTGAAGGAAATCCTGTGGTGTAGTCTGAGTAGATTGTCGCTAACATTCCCAAATTTCCTTGATGGTGGCCGCACAAGAGGTGGTCAAGCGCGAGAAGCCACCTTTGGTAATGAAGGGAAGGATTCGCGGATGCGCGTGCAAGCACTTCAACTCCTGCATCGAGAGGCTCTAACAGTAGCGGAGCGGAATAAGCGGACTCTCAAAATCTTGTCAATTCTTTGGTAAGCTTTGGTCAGTGGTTCCGAGTCAGTCCAAGGGCTCAGTTGAGAATTTTGACCCACTACTAGTATCTGGTTGTTTCCGATGCTTTTCTGCGTGGTCACCTTTACCTTCAGGCTTCAGTTGCACGATACCCGCAATGTATCGGCATCCATTACACCCATGGTAAGAATGGTGTAGCTTGAAAGTTAGGTCCATTGTTGTCAATGAGCAGTAAGATGCGCGTCATGCGCTGATTGAAAGTATTCGGCCCAATGTAAGGGACGACCCAGAGTTGATCAATGAATTTTGCACGCCGCCTATGCGGTTAAATTCCCGTAATATAGTAGTAACGTCTAGGCCTGCAACCGTTCAACGTGAAGAAAAGGTGGCACGTTGTGCCACATTTCGTGACGCGCGACCTCACAGGCCTCAGGCTCACCTCCCATCCGTAGCTAGCGCAAGTCCGTTGTGGGTGCTACCTTGGGTGACGATTTGACTTGGCCGTCAACGCAACTTCGCTACACCGATGTGCACCCATCAGGCATGACGGGTCATCACGCCTTCGAGCTCGTGCAGGCTTCGTTCACACGGACAGTCACAACTTGGGAATCCCCGAGTCAGGGTGTCCCGTTCGACGCTGCCGTATTGTCAGTACACGTGTCACTGGCCATATAATACCTTGCACTTGACATCGGTTGTAGAACCTGCATTCCAGCGGTAGCAGTTTCAAACTTGTTTCGATTCTCAGATGGCAGGAGTTCTGATCCGAAGGACTCAATCGAAGGTATTCTCTGAGACAGAGGAGGCTGGAATGATGATGGTTCGTCCCACAGTTCCTACGTGCGTGATGCACAAATCGAAAGCACGAGGTACGTGCCATTGAAATTGTTGTTCCATAAGCCATTCCTTTCAAGTTCTTAGAGTTGACATACCTGCTTGGTTTCCAACGCCTCCGTGTGATCATTTATACCGTGCACAATATATTAGGTCCGTGACACCTATAGCTTGCTTTCCGTTGCTTGGAATTTTGATCCATTCCTGCTGTTGTCATGTGGTGTGATCGGATGGGCTTTGGGCATTCAGCCGGTGCAAAATGAAGAAGCAGGAAAAGATGTACAGATACAGTAAAGGATAGTTCTTTGGAAGGTGGATAGAAGATAGATTGGTTTCCGGGCAGTCAAACGAGCGCGATCAATTGTCCCACGATCTGTTCCGGCAAATCCCGACTCTGATCTCCGAGTTGTAACTGGCATGTCTCAACGTTGCACGGGTGTTGTCACGGAGGGGGGTTACGTCGCTCCATAAAATCTGGGCTATCCGAACAAGGAGCCCAGTCGTTCGCTTTCATGCGAATCTACTGCCACGGCAACCCGCCTGTTGATTATGCCGCGCAGAACGGCGCATTCAATCGTAGCGCTCCTCTCGACGGCCGTAGCAGTTATGGATACTGTACGGCTTAAGTGACGTTCTGTCAGCAGTAGGTGGGTTTAACGTAAATGTCTTGTCCCGGCTTCTGTACACGACACGGGTGCGGTTCCCTTTATGTACAAGGTAGGTTGAGGAGCTATCTGAAGATGGCACGTCGGCTCTGGAAAGTGAACTGAATTTCGCGTCGCGCACGGCCCTTGCTGCCCACTGACCCTTACGCGATAACAGCATAAACGGATGAATGCCGTGCCGTCTCAAACGCTCGCGCGCTTTGGGGTGTCCCATCAGGCCCGAGGGCAGCCCGTATATGCGCGTGGACCTTTGATGATGATGAAGTGCGGGACAGGTACCAAACCGACAGCACACAGGGGATGTGAGGAATGGTGGAGGGAGAAAGAATTCTAGGGACGATGATGACAACTTTTACATGCACCGGCGGCCCCGTCAAGTCGGCTGTTTTCCTCCTCGGACGTTTGGCCTTGGTCTTTGCCGTTCCAACCATCACCTTCGTTCTCCGCGGCAGTACCGGATGTATCCCAAGGTACTTACCTCTCCCCATCAAAACTGAGTCTGTTCTTTTTAAGTTTCGAGACAGATTCAAATCTCGGAATCGGCCTAGGGCCGAGATGCCGAGACGGGCCCAAGAGAGAACAGTCGTCGACATTGAGAAGGAAACAATGATTCAATGACGAGCAGGAACGATGGGCACTATGAGATGTCTCGAAACATTTTTGCCGATATAAATGTATAAATGCTCAGGCATCTCCCGAATCGTTGTCAGGGATGGAATCGTATGTGCAAGTGACAACACCTGGAAGTTGGTTGACGCACTGGTGTTACTACAGTAGTTGTTTTCAGTTGCCCCAGACTGATGGTTACGAGCATGGTTTCTGAAGAGGAACTAGCATCGAAAGGTAACTGGCCAAAATGGTTGACGATCAGATACCTTGGGCGAGCCGAGAATTCGGCCTTCTTTCAACCAGATTCCACTACCCAAGTCTTTCTCCGGATTTTGGCCCTGTAGATAAAGGGGTTTCCAGAAGTTATGACAGGGCGTCCTTGCACGAAGATGGAGATCAAGCATGAATGTCTCTCCAGCTCTCGAATCCAAAATTATTGTTGTTGTCGATCATGAACCACAAGCAGTCCAAAATGGCAGGCACGTCATGACCATACTAGTCCAGATCCAAGTATATCATTGGGAGAGCGGAGAAAACCACTTTCCACAGTGAAACGTGAGGTCTTGAAAGGCTAGTGCGGTAAAATTCGATCATTGAGGCTGTGGGATAGTGGTGGAATTTCCTGGCAGACAGTAGGAACGAAAGAATGGCGAGCGAATGATAGAAAAAGGACGATGATAAGCATACTTAAAGTTGGCGGGGTCATCACCCAATTGTCTAAGGGTCAGAAACAGAAACAGATCACTGTAGGGTTTTACACGTAGCCAGGAAGAGCGACGCGGGCTCCATTTTGAGGTAAAATTTTGAGTGATCGGAGATATGGGACATGGGCGCGAGGCAAACGAGATCGATCCCTCATCATTACAAACCACTGGGGTCTGTTAGAGTAAACAGAGGTGAGACGCCAACGACATGTACGGTATGTAACCGTACCCTCCCGACGTAACAGTTGGTTTGGTGTTCTCCGCAGAACAAGGAGAGGACCATATCCGGGTACTCAATGCAGTATTGACCCATAGCGGGAGTCCCTATATGCCGTGGTGCATCTGTGGGATAATACCAGACTGGAAAGGCAATGGATATGATGCGTACGGCAGATTCGGTGGAGAGACGGCGATGTGGGAATCAGTTCGGAAGGGGGAATTCGGAAAAGGTCGTTTCGCACCATATAGTCGAGATCATGAGGCTTATGGCGACCTCCGGGTCCAGGTTGCGTTCGAAGCATTATTAAAAGCCCTTCCATAAAAGGAAAAGGGGAGAAGAGCGACCCATGAGGTCGCTACTCTTTCCGCGGTATTATCAGACCGCGTACCGTATGGCTCCATTGCCACATCAACCATTATCATGGCTTCCTTTCGCTCTGACACTCCGCCCACTTCTTGTGAACTGACAGTCGCTCTTTACAATCCTCTTCTCTCCGCGTTTCAGGGTCTCGTATAAAGTCTCTCTCACTCGGGTTCCCGTCATCTATTTGCCTGTGTGCCCACTCCACTCTCCCTTCGTACTCTCCTCTTTTCTTCGCACACGCATAGGATTTCACCATGCCTTTCCCTCTTCCGGCATGGTACAGGTCGGTACTTCTCCAACGCATCACGCGCTGCCCATACTCACCGATGCGACAACTAGAACTCCAATGGCCCAGGTCGTCCTTGTCGGTCTGTATCACGCTGCCCCATCTCTTGGTCCGCGTGTACTAGCGCGCTTACCGCGCTTCCTTTATTTCGGCAGGGATCACATGTTTTGCCACCGTCGGGATGTTCAGCGCCGTTTCTAATCTTGGCGCTGGCGGCACGCAAGACACGGCCCTCGTGGATACCTCAAACGGCGTCCTTTATGGCATGTTTGCTCTCACCGGTCTGGTGTCAGGTGGCATCAGCAATCGTGCGTTTTTTTTTTTCTCTGATCCGATGATTATGGACAATTAACATGATCATCACGCTTCTTTACCCACACCCTCATGTCCAGTGCTTGGACCCCGTCTGACCCTTGCCATTGGCTCACTGGGCTATTCACTGTATATTGGCTCCTTGTGGTGGTGAGTTTCAGTCAACTGGCTTCACTCCCATACGAGCATTGAGCGCACGTGAGCTAGTTTCCAAACGCAGGGAACGCGATGGTTCGTTATATTTGCCGGTGGCGTGCTCGGCTTCACTGCGGCGCTGCTTTGGTCTGCCCAAGGCACGATCATGCTCAGTTATCCACTCGAAAAGGATAAGGGCAAGGCATTCGGAGTCTTTTGGGCCATCTTCCAGTTTGGCTCGTTCATCGGTTCCATCATTGCCCTTGGGATTAACATTAACTCTGGCGCGCTGAGCGCTGTGTCGACCGCCACGTACTTGGTAAACACTTTTTCTCCATCACTCTCCGCTTCGTGTTTACGTCTCATCTGTCGACTAGGCCTTCATCATAATTATGTTCATCGGCACGGCATCAACACTCCTCATCCTGCCTCCCAGCGAAATTGTACGCGGGGATGGCACGCTGGTGAAGGTTCAGGAATCGACGTCTGTGGGCGAAGAGTTTCGCAACTTTATCAAAGTGGTCAAAGATAAACGCATAATCTTGTTGATCCCAATGTCCTTTGCAAGCAACTACTTTTACTCCTACCAAGGTGCCGTCAACGCGTTTTACTTTGATGGAGCGACTCGTATGTATCCGTTTCCTCCCTTCTCGTGCTTCAACTGAACCCTTGCAATGTCTTTAGGAGCACTGAACGGGACGTTGGAGGGTACTGGTGCCATTGTCGGAGCCCTGATGATTGGCTTCTTCATTCTCGATGGCACCCGCTTCAGACGGCGCACTCGCGGCTTCATTGGCTTAGCGTTCGTCACCATCCTGACGGTGGTTGTCTGGTCCTGTGCTCTGGCGTGGCAGGTCACATTCGACCGTACCCCGCGTACCAAACTCCACTATACCGATAAGGCGTACCATGCCAAGGGCGCGCTCTTCTTCTTCTGTACGTCTCCCTTACCCGTAGAACTTCTGTCTCTTCATCATATTTGTTGACAAACAAAACGCCTAGTCTTCTTTTGCGATGCCTCTTACCAGGCTCTCGCGTACTGGATCATGGGCGCAATCTCAAACGATCCGTTCACCCTCGCGCGTTTCACTGGCTTCTACAAAGCCATCCAGTCGGCCGGCGCGGCGGGCTCATTCGGTATGGACGCAACCTCTACGCCATTCCTCAACGAGCATCTTGCAAGCTGGATTGTGATGCTCGTGTCTTTCCCGCTTGCTGGAATTGTGATTTGGGGCATCAAGGATACATCGTACACCGAAGAGAAGACATTGTATGCCAACGATTTGAAACCCCAGGTGGTGGGAATAGATGATGACTCGTCGGCTGCTAAGGAAGGGTGAAAATCTTGGAGGACAAACGGATGTCAACCTGGGCTCTGATGTGGTTTTCGGGTGAAATTTTTTATGATGGATGTATGATACGATACGGCTATCTTATTTATTTCTATACCCATCAACCATCGCTGTTTTCATACGGCCATGCGCCTATCTCAACCAAAAAAGGCAATCGCCAATTCGATGCGTCACCTCAGTCTGTCATCAACATCAACCCTCCTTGCACTCGCTCTCCCGCTTCTGAGCCAATATGCCCTTCCGACTCTCGCCAATACCGAAATCATCAACTTTGAAGCAGGGAAACCCGTTCCCGTAGCGCCCCTGTCAGGAAACTGGTGAAAATATTCCGCCCTCCCCTGCGCCCTTTGCCCTGTCCCTTACCTGACCGACTGAAGGACTGACTGTTGTACCCTGCTTTGCGCTACAGGACCGTCCTCCACGCAGGTGCGAACGAAATGATCGTGCAGGATAGAACGCCAGCGCCGTTGCGCGTGAGTCGACAAGACCCGCTTTGCGATGATGACGAGTACGAGAGGGATGTGGATCCGTTCATGCGCCAAATATGTCCGCACGAACTCTGGCTCGCCCTGGACCTTGACGGAGACATTGTTGGGCACGGAGAACGGGAGGGAGGCGGCAATGCGGCGTGGAAAGGCCACTACGACCGGTTCACGCTGAGGGTATCCTGGCCCGCATCGGTGAGTTCGCCCAACCGCCAGACCTTTCTCCCACTTCCCGAACGAACGATGCTTTGCCATGCCGTATATATGTTATATATACGCCGTCAAAGTACACCCAAAACTGACTTTTGGTGACTTCGTGTTTTTTTTTTTTGGAAAAGCATCCCGTGCAGGTCACGCTGAGCCTGCATCGCCCTACCCCTCCGCCCTATCCCTCTTCTATGTCGTCTGTACCTTCCGTACCCATGGCCCGCCTCCATTTTGCGCGCATCCGTCTCGCGCAGGAGGGCATCCGCCTCCCGCATAACGCGGAGGAACGGGGCAACCCCCACACCCATACAGAGCACAAGGGTGAGGAAGATGGGGAGGGGACAGTGCCGCTGGTCGTTATCCTCGAGCCGCTGGTGCTTGGTATGCTCCCTGCTTCCGTTCTACCCGTGGTGTTCACCCTGCTGCTGGGCGTGCTTGGCCTTCTCGGCGTTTTGGGCGCCACGGGGACGACGGGCGTTTGGAGGGAGCTCGGAGAGGTCGTTGAGAGGGCGCGAAAGGAACTGGCCGTGGTAGAAGAGAGTAAGCGAAAGGAGAAGAAGGAAAAGTGAAGGGTGGTGCTGGTGCCGATGCTAGCGAGAGGAGGAGGAAGGTGACCAGGCCCGCGCGGCGTGAGACGAGGGGCCGGATCGGGTTCGGTGAGTATCGGGCGTGTCCGTATGTGCCGTTGCGGTGCGTTTGGTGGCTGATTCGCGTGTTTTCTCGCAGGACACGGACACACGCGTTGGTCTGATTTCGCTAGTGAGGGAGAGGGGGGGGGGCTCGGTGGTGATGATCACCTGCCCGCGTCTTCTCGCCTAATACCGTCTCGGTCACGCTGCTTCGTAGCTAGTGATGTATCGTCACTTTCCTTCCCGGGAAATGGGACATAGCTCTGCGCGATCTCTATACACGTTTGTGTCACCCAGAAGGACGGGAAAAGGGTGCATTGCATTGGAGAAGAGGTGCATCGTGGTATCGTAGTGGTGCTGATATGCGGGGTGCTATTACCCCACTGACCGATCTGCCACCACACCCACCCCTGCCACTTCATCCCGTACAACGACTCCTGCTTGCTGTTAAAATGCTCGACGTTTCCTTATTCAAAACGGTCTGCACACTTACAGGGATTTACGGTCTCGACATCCACAGGCCATACGGCCCCGATAAATGAACCATTTGTCGCGCATCCGGTGCCAGTCATGCATGCACCCTCGATAGGATGTATTTCCCTTCAGTAAAAAGGTTTGCTTCCGATCCAGGGTTCGGAAAGGATAGTTCAGGATCTGCGCAGAAAATGGTATACCGTATACGGTACGGGGCCATTCCGCGCCGTTACGAGACGTAACAATAAGAATAAAAAGAAACCTACCGTGACCGTGTCGTAGGGAGTAATGAGCGGGTCAAAAAAAATGGGGTTGGCAGCGGCGGCGCTCCAAAGAATACCCAAGAACGGCGATTCCGCGCGCTGCCTCGGGGCACCGGTTTATGGCGCT